>Ga0136655_1001457_pt1 | contig 10564 bp, 8 predicted proteins | sample CPBDNA_2_FD_94863 | JGI IMG/M metagenome (GOLD analysis project Ga0136655, IMG submission 94863) | Freshwater to marine salinity gradient microbial communities from Chesapeake Bay, USA - CPBay_Spr_15_0.8_DNA (version 2) | ecosystem: Environmental > Aquatic > Marine > Coastal | place: USA...
ATTTCATTTTAAATCCTTTCGCCGATGCGTTACGCATCGGCGAAAAAAAGGGCATAAAGTAATCCTCTACGAAAACCAATTATACCCATGCCGAAGCCGTCCTCTGTAATCCTGAAAATCCTGAAAATCCTGATTCAAAACCAAGTGAAAAGGGTAAATTTTACAAGTAAAGCCTGTCTATCATCCGTGAAATAGTGTAATCCTTAAAATCCGTGATTCAAAAACAAGGGACCTCTCTGCCTTTTCGGTTTTTTATTCCTATTTTTGATTCTGACCAACCCAATACAAATTAAAAAGCTGAAATGGAACGCATTTTTTTAACAAAAGACTATTCTATATCCAACATTATTAAAGGTGGATGGCATTTGTCCGGTGGACATGGACCTGTCAATGAAGCTGAGGCTATTCAAGACATGCGTTCCTTCGTGGAAGCTGGTATCACCACCTTTGATTGTGCCGATATTTATACCGGTGTGGAGGAACTGATTGGTAAATTCTTACGCACCGAACACGATGCTTTTGTCTCTGGAAATCTGGATGCTGTCCAGATTCATACCAAATATGTGCCGGATTATGACGTATTGGGCACCATAAAAAAATCAGATACGGAAGCAATTATAGATCGGTCTTTAAAAAGATTAGGCGTCGAACAACTGGATTTGGTCCAGTTTGCCTGGTGGGATTATCAATTTCCCTCTTATGTCGAGACCGCTATGCATTTACATGAATTGCAGCTGGCTGGAAAAATCAGACATATTGGTGTGACTAATTTCGATGCAGCTCATTTAAAAGAGATACTGGATGCCGGTGTACCCATTATTGCCAATCAGGTGCAATATTCCGTATTCGATCATAGACCCGAAAAGGATATGAATCCACTGGCCAGGGAGGCTGGCTTTCATTATCTATGCTATGGCGTTATTGCCGGAGGATTTTTGAGTGACCGATACCTGAACACTTCATCGCCTTCCGAACCTTTGGAAAATCGATCTCTTACAAAATACAGACTCATCATTGAGGAATATGGTGGTTATGACCTTTTTCAATCTTTACTCGCAAAACTGCATGAAATAGCAGAGAAGCATAAAGTAGGGATTGCCGAAGTTGCCGCCAGATATATCCTTCAGAAACCTCAGGTGGGTGGCATCATCATTGGCGCACGAAACCGGAATCATCTGGAAAAATTATTAAAAATCGAATCTTTTACCTTAGATCAAGCTGATATTTCTGCCATTGAAGAGGTTACCAAAAAGTCAACTGGTCCTGCTGGTCCCGTTTACGATTTGGAAAGAGATAAAAATGGGCCTCATGGTGCCATTATGCGCTACAATCTGAATGGACAAAATGCGAAGAGGTAATGACGGAAAAGGAAACTTTAAATAAGGAAAATTTATCGTTCTACGGCGGAACAATAGGCGCCATTTTACCCTTTGTTGTATTTGCCACAGGCGTTGTTTTCCTCGCACTCTCAGGTGCACCCGATGAACGCGGATTTTGGCCCATACTCATTGCAGCCCTAACCATAGGCATGTTACTGGCCAAAGATAGAAAGGTTTACAGTGAAACGGTTATTCATGGAATGGCTCAGCCCATCGTCATGATAATGTTGACTGCCTGGATGTTAGCTTCAACCATCGGAGTATTGATGTCTGAAACGGGTTTTGTCAATGCCTTGCTTTGGGTTGCGAGCCAGTTACAATTATCGGCAGCCGGATTTACCGCCGTCACCTTTATCATTTGTTGTTTGATATCCCTCTCTACCGGTTCCAGTTTTGCCACCATACTCATTGGAGGACCCTTACTTTATCCGGCAGGAGGACTTTTAGGTGCCGATTTACCCCTACTTGCCGGCGCTATTTTAGCGGGAGCAACCTTTGGCGATTTTTTTGCTCCCATTTCAGATACCACCATTGCCAGTGCATTAAGCCAGGAAGCACCCATCGGTGCAACGGTTAAAAGTAGGCTTCGATTTATAATACCATTGGCCATCATTGTATTACCCATTTATTATTTTTTAAGTAAAGCCTATTCAGGAAATATTTCCAACGGAGAACAATTAACGGGTGACCCGGCCGGACTTCCCATGTTCTTCATTCCCGCGTTTATTATTTACCTGTTTCTAAAAGGTAAACATTTATTGCACGGATTATTATTTGGTCTCCTGGCAGGAGTAATTCTTGGTTGGGGACTTGGTTTATTGCCAGTAACAAAAATCATATCTTTAGATTTGGAGAATTTCCGTGCCCAAAGCTTTATCATCGAAGGCATCAACAGAGCCACAGGCATCAGTTTTTTCACCATCCTTCTTATGGGTCTTGTAGAAACATTTAAAGGAAGTGGATTAATTGACCGCTTAGTTCAATGGGCTGCAAATCATAGCCATAACCCGCGGCAAGCAGAAAGCTGGATAGCTGCGGCCGGAAGTATAGCTGTTCTCCTAACCACGCATAGCATTGTAGCGATACTAATGGTGGCTGATTTTACGCGACAAACAGGGGAAAAACAGGGGATTGATCCTGTCAGAAGAGCGAATTTACTAAGTATGGTGGTATGCGTTTTCCCCTTCCTTCTACCCTATTTCATTCCAGTTATTTTAATGGCCAATACAACTAATAGTGGAAAACCATTTGATATTGCAGCCGTTTCTCCTTTACAAGCTGGCTTGCATAATTTCATTTCCTGGGGTCTGGCTATTATCACTATCGGCTCTCTTATGTGGAAAAAGAATAAACAATAATAAAATGAGTGAAACCAATACTTTAAGGTCTGACCAGTTTGAACTTTATGATTTACGCATAGTTGTGGAACAAATTAACGGACACTGTACATGCAACATGAATATCGGGGACTGTTTTTACCTTCGTGGGGGTAAATTATCCATGCCCGACAAAGCTGATTTCTGCCTGTATGCCCTACAATCAGCCATTCCACTTTTACCCGCAAAACAAAGAAAAAATCACCCAGCAGACTGGATGGAAACCGATGCGCGTGTAACTTGTCCTGACCCTGCCTGTGGTCTCATTTTAAGGATTGACAGGGAAGAAATACGGGTACTAAATCATGACGATGTAAGCCCCATTCCCTGGGAGGAAGAATAATCTACCTTGAGGAAAGTTTAAACTTTATTTACCATTTGTTATTATTAGTTGACATTTCTAATCACCAAATGTCATGAAAGCGATAAAGAAGGGAGATTTACCGGAAAAAATATGTGCTACCTGTAACAGGCCCTTTTTCTGGCGTAAAAAATGGGAGAAAAATTGGTTGGAAGTAAAATATTGTAGTCAAAAATGCAGCCTTAATAAAACTAAAAATGCCTGATACTGGAATTGTTTTCCCACATCAACTATTTGAACGTAGTGAAATTATAGATCAATGCCAAACCATTTTTCTCATAGAAGAATGGCTTTTTTTTCGGCAATATCGTTTCCATAAAAAGAAGATTGCTTTCCACAGAGCAAGCATGAAATTTCACCAATCTTACTTAGAAAGTCTAAATAAGAAGGTCATTTATATCGATTCCTTTAATGAACTAAGTGATATTCGGCAGTTAATAGCGCATCTACCTTCCTTAAATATCAGGGAACTGTCCTATATTGACCCTACAGACTATTTGTTAGCGCGAAGGATAAACACAGCGGCGGAGAAAAACGAAGTAGTTCTGACCTCCTTTTCTTCTCCTCTTTTTCTAAATACGTCCGACGAAAACAAACAGTATTTCGCAGATAAAAAGCGGTTTTTTCAGACAGATTTCTACATTCATCAGCGAAAGAAAAGGAAAATACTGGTGGATGATTTTTCAAAACCTATTGGTGGTAAGTGGTCTTTTGACGATGAAAACCGATTGAAATATCCAAAAGGGAAAACACCCCCAAAAACTACTTTTGAACGCACGAATTCATTTCACGAGGAGGCTATCATTTATACAAATGCTAATTTTTCAAGCCATTATGGTGAAATAGATCCCAAATATTTATTCCCTGTCACCTACGAAGAGAGTAAAAAATGGTTACAGGAATTCTTTCAAACCAGATTTGAAGAATTTGGTAAATACGAGGACGCCATTGTCCATAATGAAAAATGGTTACATCATAGCCTATTGACTCCCTTGTTAAATGTTGGTTTACTAAGCCCTTCTTTTGTTATTGATGAAACCTTAAAATATGCCGCTGAACATCAGATTCCCCAAAATTCTCTGGAGGGTTTTATTCGTCAGATTGTAGGCTGGCGGGAATTCATCAGGGCGGTTTATGAATTAAAAGGAACCGAAGAACGAACTAAAAACTTTTGGGGCTTTAAACGGAAAATTCCAGAAACTTTCTGGAAAGGGGAAACGGGAATTTTACCCATTGACCTGACCATAAAAAAAGTATTGGAAACGGGTTATTGCCATCATATAGAAAGACTGATGGTTCTGGGTAACTTTATGCTCCTCTGCGAGTTTGACCCAGAAGAGGTTTATCGCTGGTTTATGGAGCTCTTTATTGACTCCTTTGACTGGGTTATGGTGCCAAATGTCTATGGTATGAGTCAATTTGCAGACGGTGGTATCATGTCCACAAAACCCTACATCAGCGGAAGTAATTATTTAATGAAAATGAGTGATTATCCTAAAGGGGATTGGCAGCCAGTGTGGGATAGCTTATTCTGGCATTTTATGGATAAACAACGGGCGTTTTTTCTGGGAAATCCAAGATTAGGCATGTTAGTAAGGACCTTTGATAAAATGTCGGACGAGAAAAAGGAAGAACATCTAACAAAAGCTGATTTTTATTTAAATAGTTTATAAATATTATCATATAGAATTAGTTAAAGTTCATCGTACTTTGTCCCTACTTTTGTTCTAACCAATTTATGCCCTCATTTTTTACGTAAAAGAACCATTTTATGGATTTAAAAAACATTCAAACGGAGATTGATGCCAGTTATTTATATAAACAGCTAAGCATCGCAGAAAAGGATTTAAATGTAGCCCAAGTTTTTGCACAGATGAGTGACATAGAACTGAGTCATGCTGTGGCCTTTGCCAAAAAATTTAATTTAAATGCAGATCAACTTCCAAAACCATCAGGCAGGGCGAGAATCCTGAATAAAATTGGAGAAATCATTGGTTACGATTATGTATTAGGCGTATTGCTTGATACGGAGAAAAGTATATCATCGGCCGTACAACACGCCCGAAAAAATACGAATACTCAAAGCTCCATTTCAGATACGGCGCATGTAACTATCTTGAAAAATATATTAAATAATCACAAACACATTTCCAGTGATAATGTAGTAAGATTTGAGAAAAAACACCGATCTGTGGGTGGAAATGCCTTAAGAGCAGCTGTTTTAGGTGGAAATGACGGCTTGGTTTCCAATTTCAGTCTTGTTATGGGTATCGCGGGAGCAACCAGTGGCCAATCGGAAGTTTTACTGGCTGGCTTAGCCGGACTATTAGCCGGTGCATTATCTATGGCATTGGGTGAATGGATATCGGTGAAAAGTTCCCAGGAATTATATGAAAATCAGATGGATTTAGAAATGGAAGAACTGGAAACAAATCCAGAGGGGGAAGAAAAGGAACTTGCTCTGATTTACATAACGAAAGGGATTCCAGAAGCCCAGGCCATTCAAATGGCTAAAGAAATCATGTTAGATAAAGGTCAGGCACACGAAATATTGGTCAGGGAAGAACTGGGTATAAACGTCGATGAAATGAAAGGTTCAGCGATGGAGGCAGCCGTCACTTCTTTTGTTTTATTCGCTGTTGGCGCTATATTACCCGTTATTCCTTTCTTTTTTGTAGGTGGTATGATGGCCATCCTTTTCAGTGCCACTTTAAGTGCTATAGGATTATTTATTATCGGTGCAGCTATCACTTTATTTACAGGTAAAAATGTACTTTTTTCGGGATTCAGACAAGTTGCCTTCGGATTGATTGCCGCCGCAATAACTTTTGGTATTGGTCATTTTATCGGAATTTCCATAGCAGGTTAACAGTCAATACATGCAAGAATACAACGAACTTCCCACGGCAAAATCAAAAAATATAGGTCAGATTGCCCTCGAGGTGTTTAAAGAACCTATGTTTATCTTATTATTGGTTTGTAGTAGTATTTATCTGTTATTAGGTGATTATACGGAAGGTATTATGTTGTCAGCCTCCATTTTGATCATTATTTTCATCACCTTTTACCAATATCAAAAAACGGAAAGAGCCATTGAATCTCTGCGACAGTTATCGTCACCAAAAACGATGGTCATTAGAAATGGAGAGACGGTTAAAATCCCTGGTAGAGAGATTGTTATCGGTGATATTGTACTTATAAATGAAGGAGATCGCATACCTGCCGATGGTATTTTGATTCATGGTACAAATCTTTCCGTCGATGAATCTATGCTTACGGGTGAGTCCATTCCCGTATCAAAAGATACCCTGGCATACGAAGGTAGCTCGCAAGTTTTTAGCGGTACTTTGGTCGTTCAAGGAAGCGGTAAATTGGAGGTAAATGCCATTGGCATTCACACTGAATTCGGAAAAATCGGCAAATCCTTACAACAAATTGTTCAAGACCCTACCCGTTTGCAAAAAGAAATGAAGGTTCTCATTAGAAATCTGTTCATCATTGGAGGATTTTTAAGTGTTTTAGTCGTCATTGCCTTTTACCTGACTAGAGGAGATTTTATCGCTTCCCTGTTATCCGGTCTGGCATCTGCCATGGCCATACTTCCCGAGGAATTTCCCGTTGTGCTAACTATCTTTCTGGCTATTGGCGCATGGAGATTATCCCAGCAAAATGTCCTGACCCGAAAACCCTCTGCTATTGAGACCTTAGGTTCAGCCACCGTTTTGTGTAGTGATAAAACAGGTACGATTACACAAAATAACATGGTATTATCTACCTTAATTAAGGAGCATTTTATCATTGAAAAAAATGAATTTGAGGAAAATATAGAAAATATTGAGGGGCTTATTTTTACCTCCATTCTGGCTAGTCCCCCTGAGAGTATGTGGATATTTGTGACGCCAGGGGCCAAAGGGAGATTTTGGGGGAATCGACCCTGAAGGGGTCGCATGTTTATATGAAAAAGGGAGGCTATCTTTTTAGACAGCCTCCCTTTTTTGTTAAATGGAAGAAAGATATTCTACCAAATCCCTTATTTCCCGTTTTGATAAAACGGATCCCATGGCCGGCATGGCAGAAGGGAAATTTTCTCTACTTTTTATCCTTGAAATAGGTACTCTTAATGGTTCGGCTGCAGAAGTTTTCAATAAAAGCTCCTCTGCATTTTCCCTCATCAAAACACCACTCACTTCCTGTCCGTCGGCCAAAACAAGGGACACCATACCAAATCCGGGCGCAATACGAGCACTTGGCTCAATCAAAGACTGGAGAATTTGCTCGCGAGTCAATGATTTACCAATATCTTTTAAATTTGGGCCTACTATACTTCCTCCATCACCAATGGCATGACAGCGAATGCATTGAGCTGCCGAATTATTGAGAAAAATATTTCTTCCTTCTCTAACATTGCCACCAAAGAGCGCGTCATTATACTGATCTGTTTCAGACCCTTTACCTTTAATTTTGTCAACTTTCGCCAATAAATCATTATCTTTTGTAGCCTCTACCGACTCTATCAGATCAAGTTTTACGTTAGGAGAAAGTTTAGCCTCTGCCATTTTATCAATTAATTCTGACAAAACAACGCGGGTATTATCAATAGGCATTTGGCTCAATACCTTAAAAACTTGTTGTTGCTCTTGAAAACTACCATTTTCAAAAACAGGATTTACAATCAGGGAAAGGCCTTCCTTACTAACATTAAGTTTATTTATAAGGCCCAATGCGGTTGTTCTCACTGTTTTGTCCTTATCGCTAATCCCTTTTTTTACTAAATCTGCAATCGATGTATATTTTAAATTTGCCAAAGAGGTAATGGTCGCAACCCGGACTTCAGGACTTTCTGATGCATTAAAAATACTTGCCAGTGATTCGTTATAGTCTGCAATATTAAGTTCCGACAATAATTTCACAGAAGAGATTAAAACAGCGGGATTATTACTTTGCAAGAAGCTCACCATTTTATTTTTGATTTTTGCATTGACCAATGCGGCATCGCGCACTAATTCACCACGAAATCTTCCATCCACTCTATCGAGTACAGAAGGATTCGCCCAAGTACCAATGACAGATAGCGCCTCAGCTTTCAATTCTTCCGGGATATTTTCCTTTTCAGCATAAGCAATGAGCAGATCCAGCTCCTTTTCACCCCCTACTCTCAAACAAGCATTGATGGCACGTCTGATTAACGGTTCATTATTAAAACGGGATTGTCCCAACATATTGGCCAGGGCAGGTAATGCAGAAACGATGGACAAATCGTCATTAATAGCCCTTGCTGCTTCAGTAACGATGTATTCATCCTCGTCATTTAAAAAAGAAGCCATTTCCTTATGACTCCATTTTCTAAGAACCAAAACTGCCAATAAGCGAAGCGATTTATTTGCATTTGATTTCAACTGTAAGATAGGTTCCACCTCCCCGATTCTGCTTAGCGCTAAAACGGCGGCATGTCTCAAATAAACATCCTCATCTTTATTTTTCTCTACCATGGTTAAAATGGCGTTAATTGCCTTTTTATCTTTCATTCGACCAATGGCTTGAGTGGCAAAAAAACTTACGCGCGGATTTGAGTGATTAATTAGCGTGATAATTTTATCATTTGCAGCAGCAAAACGAACGTCCCCCAATGTTTTTAGGGTTTGTGCAATAATTTCCTGATCAGCATCATTTAGCAGGGAGATAAGTGATGAAGCGGCATTTACATCTTTTTGAGCGAATTGACCTATGCCCCAAATGGCATGAATGCGCGCCAGTTGATTTTTCCTATCTCCAATTACCTGTTTAAGTATTTCCAAACCCTTAGCGCCACGAGCGACCAATTCAAATTGCGCTTTAAGTCTGATCCTGTAATCCTCGAAAGCTAAAAGACTTGCCAGTTGGGATTCAGCTAATTTATTGAAACGTTGAGTCATCCATTTTTTTGTCTCTAAACGTTTTGCGGCAAAAGCATCATCTGTTGATTTAACATCAATTTTCCAGATTCGTCCATAATTTTTGGTATCCCAGCCAGTAACCCAATCGGCAGCGTATAGAGCACCGTCAATACCAAAACGAATACCAGTTGGCAGGATACCTGTAGTTAACATTTTTTCACCATCCAGGACAAAAGAGGCACCCTTAGGTTTCAGGCCAAAGGACCATATATGAGACCCGGAAGCATTTCCAACAAATTCAACCAGGAAGAATTTATTCAAATATTCTTTCCCCAAAGCGGTTCCAGGATTATACACCATTCCTGTAGGGCCATTATGAAAATTTTGAATGGGAGGAATGATATAGGCAGCTTGTCCTTCCCAACGGGCGGTATAAAGTTTCTCCTTCATCCATACATTATATCCATTATTCCGGGGATCGGTATATTTTCCATATTGCCAGTTGGAACGCCAACCTGAATCACTGCCATCGACCAAATGCACCAATCTTTCGCTCTCCCCCTGATGATCGCCATCATTATCAGAAGAAATTAGATTACCATATTCATCGAAAACGAACTCATGATCATTTCTGATACCATGCGCTACGACTTCGAAATCGGTACCATCCGGATTTGAACGGACTAACACTCCTTCATTGGGATATTCGTGTTTCACACCCGCTTTATCTACGATATTTGCGCCAATATCACCAATTTGCCAATAAATTTTACCATCCGGGCCTTGAATTACCCCCGACATACCGTGGGCACCAAAACCAATATGAACGGCATAACCATGGCTAATTGATTCTTTGGACTCATAAAATCCATCTTTATTTTTATCCGTCAAACGCCACATATCAGGACCAGTGCACCAAAATGCATCATCCTCTCTGACGAGGACACCACCTGCAACGTCGGTAATTTCCTCACTTGGACCGACGAAAACCTTTGTAGATGTTTCAGCGACACCATCGCCATCTTTGTCTTCGACCCGCCAGATTTCATCTTTTTCGACGGTCAAATCTTTCCAATCATGGCTTCCATCCTCATTTAAATCTTTCAGCCATTTATTTTTTTCTGAATTTTCAGGGGCAAATGTTTTCCTTAAAAAAGCACGTCGATCTTCGACAGATTGCAAGCTAATGGATGCCGTCATCCAGTCTCTATGACCTCGAATATCGAATTCAGAATTTTTCTGACGAACGGCACGGGTGATGTAAGCCCGACCCAGGTTGTCAATTTCCAGGGAAACCGGATCTGGAGAAAGGGAATCTGATGCCCATAAATCCATTTTAAGGCCATCAGCCAATTGAATGGAAGATTTATCCAATACTTGCTTCGTTTTTTGACTGATAAATCCATTATCTAGCCTGATAATGTCCAGATTTTTAACATTCAAGCAAGAAATGAAACCAAGCAATAAAAGAAAAAAAGCACTTTTGCGAAAAAAAATGGTCATAATAAATAGGATTTAGGTTTAAGTACTACAAGTTAAAAATAAAAACCTAAATCCAACTTTTTATTTTTTTGC
>Ga0136655_1001459_pt1 | contig 10560 bp, 5 predicted proteins | sample CPBDNA_2_FD_94863 | JGI IMG/M metagenome (GOLD analysis project Ga0136655, IMG submission 94863) | Freshwater to marine salinity gradient microbial communities from Chesapeake Bay, USA - CPBay_Spr_15_0.8_DNA (version 2) | ecosystem: Environmental > Aquatic > Marine > Coastal | place: USA...
CTGATTTAGATAAATTAGCACAATTGAAACCTGGAGATGAAGTATGGTTTTCTTTGGTTAGATTGGAAGAGCTAGTCGATTGATTTATTAACAGTTGATAGTTTTTGTTGCCATGTTACGATGTTGCAATGTTGTCAGCTTGATGAAAAAAATCGCAACATGGTAACATCGCAACTTTTAGCTAACTTTGCACTTATTTTAATTCAATAATATAAGTTTCGAACTCGAAACTCGCAACCCGTAACTCGCAACTCACATGGAAAAGCTGACAAAGCAAACCATTAATATCATTCGAACAACCCAACGTAATAATATTGACCTCACGCAATTGGCGGATAATAAAGCGAATGTATTACTGAGTTTGAATGCGATTATGATTACTTTTTTATTACCAATGATTTTGTCGAATATAGAAGTTATCATTCAAGGTTATTTATTCATACCGCTAATTATTTTATCTATTACTTGTTTTTCGACCATCTATATTTCCACCATTGTTTTAAAACCTTCTAACTTAGATGAATATAGAGCAAGTCCTTCCAATGACCCTGATACACAATTCAGCCCCTTCTTTTTTGGTAATTTTTATAAAATGGAACCTGATGAATTTTTTGACTACATGAGCGAATCGGTTTCTAATTCAGAAATGGTCAAGTCTCACTTAGTACAAGACTTATATTATATAGGAAAACGATTAGGCTATAAAATGGATAAAATTCGACTAGCTTTTAATATCTTCCTGGGTGGTCTATTTTTAACTTTGTTTTCTACGGCGATTGTGATTTATTTTATGTAGGATTAAACTTTTTAAAACAAAACAATGTTATAACATTGATTATTTTTTTCAAATAATAACCCATTTGATAAAGCATATTATTATAAATCTTACAAAACCTGTTTTATATGAATAAGCCCATCCTGAGTATCCACCCACTAGGTTTTCCTTGGAAAACGCAAGATCCATTTTTATTCTGTGTATATCACAAAGATGATTACCCAAAAGGTAATGAACAATTAGGGCCTAATGCTTCTTTATCTGGCCGAAACCTAGGACAAGACTTTGTGATTAAAGATGGCTGGAGAATGTACCACGGACATAAAGTCCCCGGTTTTCCGTCACATCCACATCGAGGTTTTGAAACGGTGACTATCGTTAATAAAGGTTTTGCAGACCATTCGGATTCTTTAGGCGCAACGGCACGTTTTGGAGAAGGAGATGTGCAATGGTTAACTTCTGGAAAAGGTTTACAACATGCGGAAATGTTCCCTTTATTAAATAAAGAAGAAGAAAATCCATTGGTCTTATTTCAATTATGGCTGAATCTGCCCAAAGCGGATAAAATGGTCGATCCTCATTTTAAAATGTTGTGGTCTGAAACTATTCCGATTATTCAACATCAAGATACAGCAGGCAAACAAACAGAAATTCAATTGGTTGCAGGTAAAATAGGGGAGACAATAGCACCTAGTCCAACGCCCAATTCTTGGGCAGCAAATTCTGAAAATGAGGTAGCTATTTATAATATTAAAATGGAAGCTGGAGCAGAGTGGAGGTTACCTATCGCATCCGCAGGCATTAATCGCTCTTTCTATTATTATAAAGGAGACACTTTAACTTTGGCTGATTTAGAAATTCAACCTGACCATGCCATTGAATTAAATCCAACTATTGAAACGGTTATAAAAAATGGAGCGCAGGAAAGTCGGATATTAGTATTGCAAGGAAAACCGATCAATGAACCCGTTGCGCAACATGGTCCATTTGTCATGAATACTCAAGCAGAGATCGTGGAAGCTTTTCAAGATTATCAGCGTACGCAATTTGGCGGTTGGCCGTGGGCAACGAATGCACCTGTTCATGCTAGAGAAAAAGGAAGATTTGCTAAGCATATTGATGGAACAGTGGAAATTAAAGATGCCTAAATGCCACATCTATCTCATTCTACTGACTAATAAATATAGTTAGTCAGTAGAATACCTCCTTTTATTTTGTGAATTTTGAATTAGATAATTGAATTTTCTCCTATCCGTGGCATGATTCATCCGTGGCAGAATAGATTCAAAATATTATTCAACCGCCATCCCCCGAATCTCCTTCTGTTTCCCAATTTGCTGAATCGAGCTTTTCAAATGCCTAGCATCTTTTACTTCTATTTGTGAATAAGCATATAAAGCGACGCTAAACAATAAAATAGGGTAGAGGAGAAATAAAGTAAGGAGCGAAGTATACAATAGCATTCCACTCAAGACATTTCGAGCAGCCATTCCCTTAAAAGGTAAATTCCAACTAACAATGTCTATAAAGAACCAAGTTAGCGAAGTATCCAATAAAGAATAGAACAAACCACAAATGAGGAAAATAATAAAAGTGAGCGAAATCAACTTAAAGTAGGCAGCACCCAAAAGGTGAAAAGCTTGAACCAATCCTTTGATATACCAAATATTTTCTCGTTGCATGGTAAATAACCAAAGCAGAATAACTGGAAAAAGTAAGCCGATGAAAAAAACAGTATAATTATCACCGATTCTAATCAAGCAATACATTAAGGTAATAGGTATCAATACTTTTAACAATAATAATAGATTATCGATTCTACGCCTATATATATAGGTGTCCGTTGATTCTTTTAATAGTAAGTCATTACAGAAAACAGATAAGCCAGTAAAAATTAAAATAATGAGGAAGGGTAATAGAAAAATCTGTTCGTGGCTAAAAAATTGACCAATATTTCCAAATATATTATTAAATAAGAAAAGGTCGGCAAAATTATCCGCTTCGTGTGTTAATAAAATGGTTATGCTAAAAAATAAGCTTGCTAAAATGGCAGCACCTGCAATTTTCCAGAAGTGATTGCGATACATAATAAACGTATCTCCAAATAAAGCCCCTGTTTTTTTTATAGCCCCAAAATTAATCTGTTGTAATTTATCAGGTTGTAATTGATACTTGGAGGTAGTTATAGTAAAACCCATTTTTGATTTTTGATAAGGATACCAGACAAAATACCAGATAATGAACACCAAGCAGCCTAAAATAAAAGTAGCCCTTAATAAATCTGGAAGTTCCGTATGTCGAGTAATATATCCCTCAATAAAACCAGCCGTAATAAAAATAGGAATCAAACCCATCATTATTTTCAAACCTCGCCTTGCACTTATTTGAAAAGCTTTTAATCTAGATAAAGTACCTGGAAAGACCCAACCTTTGCCCATTGTAATGCCTGCTGCCCCAGCAATAATAATTGCAGAAATTTCTAATGTTCCGTGCATCCATATTGTCAAGAAGGATTCTAGAAAAACACCCTGCGTATAAAAGAAATACTGAAAAGCCCCCACCATAATTCCATTCCTAATCAAAATACCGATTGAACCAATTGCGGCAAAAGCACCCATTACAAAAGTCAGTAAAGCAACGAATATATTATTGAAGGTAATGCCAACCGACATCCCAAATTGTCCCTGTTCTTTATAAACTGCCATCGGGTCGCCTTTTTTGATATTTTCAATCGTCATATCAACATAACTATCTCCTAAAATAATTCTAGGAAAATCAACATCCATCGCTGTAGATAAAACACCAATTAGAAAAGCCCCCATAAATACTAAAAAAGAGAGTAAAAAGGCTGGTCGAGCTTCATAAACCAATTGCGGTAATTCTTCTTTCCAAAAATTAATAAACCGTTCCGCTGGAGATTGCTTGTTTTTATAAATATGGGTAAAAATAACTTGGGCTAAACTATTTAGATAGACTCGAACTGAGCGATTCTTATAAAAGGTACGAGCATAAGATAAATCATCGGTGACCTTAATAAAGATTTCACTGAGCTTATCAGGATTTTGATGCTCTTTTTTTAGTACTTTTTCGTATTCCTGCCATTTGTCTTTATTGTCTTGAATGAATTTTGTTTCTCGCATTGGGTCAGCTTGTTTTTAGAGTAAAGCTAAGATAGATTTTTGAGAAATACATTAATAAAATGAAATTAGCTATAAAGTTGAGAAAAGGCGGACAGTCTAAGAACACACATATATATATATAGTAGGAATTAGGCGTTTATAGACTAATGGGGTAGGGATTTCTAATTTAATCTTGATAATTTTTGAGTGTATTGCTTTCTATTCTTCCATTTTTCTGAAAAGGCTATTATCAATCATATCGAGTATGTCTTAAACTAAGGGCTTAAGTAATTCAGCTGATATAGTTTCAAAGACAGTAATCATAGATATACTTGGAAAAGGCGGTTTATCAGTTGGGGAATACTTAAAGTTTTTTAGTATACCTTATATATAGTAGCTATTTCTGGCGATTTATATAGAGGGAAACATCAATAGAGCAATGCTTTTCTATAAATGCTAAAAAAAGCAGGTTAAATATGATTTTTATTACTAATAATAAACGGGGTAATTTATTGTTTTTGAAATAATATTTTGTATTTGATATTAAGATGCCTTATTTTAAAATTTATCTATTTTTATTTCAAAAAAACATTAAAAAAATTCGGTTTAGGGCTTGTAGAAACTATAAAAAGCCTATACTTTTGCGCTCGCTTGGGAAGCTAAGCAAAATCGGCAGAAAAGCTGGTTAAAAGGGTTGAAAAAAAGATAATTTATTTTGGCTTAAAATTTGGTTTTAAGAAATAATAAATATACTTTTGCACCCGCTTAGAAAGCTAAGCATTTAAAGGGTAAGAAAGGGCTTAAAAAAACTTCAAAAATAAAATAATTTTTTTTAGAAAAAAGCTTGGAGTTATCATTTAAAAGTTAGTATCTTTGCGCTCCGAATTAAACAATCGGAAAAACAAAAAGACATATAATAAAGTTAATTTGCAAGAATTAACGGAATATATAAAAAGACATATAGTAAAGTTGATTTATAGAAATTAGCTGAATATATGAAAGACTTAATTTAATTTATTTTTTCGGAAATAAGTTAAATTAAAAAAAGTTCCTTGACAATATGGGAAGAAGACAATAAGCATTTTAACAGTGTATTTAAGAGTTAAAAATACGAAGTGGTTAAATTATTCCACTCAAAAAAAATAACTTGAATTTCTTTTTGAGATTCAGGAAAGAACTTTACTATGAAGAGTTTGATCCTGGCTCAGGATGAACGCTAGCGGGAGGCTTAATACATGCAAGTCGAACGGTAACAGGAAAGTTTTTCGGAATTTTTGCTGACGAGTGGCGCACGGGTGAGTAACGCGTACACAATCTACCTATCACAGAGGGATAGCCTTTAGAAATGAAGAATAATACCTCATAGTATATACTAACCGCATGGTTTGGTATATTAAAGTTCCGGCGGTGACAGATGAGTGTGCGTTAGATTAGCTAGTTGGTAAGGTAATGGCTTACCAAGGCGACGATCTATAGGGGGCGTGAGAGCGTGATCCCCCACACGGGTACTGAGACACGGACCCGACTCCTACGGGAGGCAGCAGTAAGGAATATTGGACAATGGACGAAAGTCTGATCCAGCCATCCCGCGTGCAGGAAGACGGCCCTCTGGGTTGTAAACTGCTTTTGTATAGGACGAAACGCCTGGATTTATCCGGGTCTGACGGTACTATAAGAATAAGCATCGGCTAACTCCGTGCCAGCAGCCGCGGTAATACGGAGGATGCGAGCGTTATCCGGAATCACTGGGTTTAAAGGGTGCGTAGGCGGGAGAATAAGTCAGAGGTGAAATCTGGTCGCTTAACGATCAAATTGCCTTTGAAACTGTTTTTCTTGAAATATGATGAGGTTGGCAGAATGTGACATGTAGCGGTGAAATGCATAGATATGTCATAGAATACCAATTGCGAAGGCAGCTGACTGGTCATTATTTGACGCTGAGGCACGAAAGCGTGGGGAGCGAACAGGATTAGATACCCTGGTAGTCCACGCCCTAAACGATGTATACTCGATGTTTGGATTTATTTCTGGGCATCCAAGGGAAACCATTAAGTATACCACCTGGGGAGTACGTCGGCAACGATGAAACTCAAAGGAATTGACGGGGGTCCGCACAAGCGGTGGAGCATGTGGTTTAATTCGATGATACGCGAGGAACCTTACCTAGGCTCGAACGCTACTGGACAGGATTTGAAAGGATTTTTCCCTTCGGGGTCAGTAGTGAGGTGCTGCATGGTTGTCGTCAGCTCGTGCCGTGAGGTGTTGGGTTAAGTCCCGCAACGAGCGCAACCCTTATTCTTAGTTGCCAGCATGTAATGATGGGGACTCTAGGAAGACTGCCGGCGTAAGCCGTGAGGAAGGTGGGGACGACGTCAAATCATCATGGCCTTTATGCCTAGGGCTACACACGTGCTACAATGGTGCATACAGCGGGTAGCGAAATCGCGAGGTGGAGCTAATCTTGTAAAGTGCATCCCAGTTCGGATCGGAGTCTGGAACTCGACTCCGTGAAGGTGGAATCGCTAGTAATCGCGCATCAGCCATGGCGCGGTGAATACGTTCCCGGACCTTGTACACACCGCCCGTCAAGCCATGGAAGCTGAGGGTGCCTGAAGATGGTGACTTTACGTGGAGCTATCTAGGGTAAAATTAGTAACTAGGGCTAAGTCGTAACAAGGTAGCCGTACCGGAAGGTGTGGCTGGAATACCTCCTTTTAGAGACTTGGCGATACAGCTACGAGATGATTAATTTATTAATTATCGGGATAAAATGTTTATTATCTTCCCATATTCAAGGTTACTTTAAGAATAGGTTATCAAGAGACAGCTTTTGATAATTTTTTTTTGAAAAAAAGAAAAAGCAAACGGGACAAAGGAATTATCGTTCCGCAAGAGAGTCTCGTAGCTCAGCTGGTTAGAGCACTACACTGATAATGTAGGGGTCGGCGGTTCAAGTCCGCCCGAGACTACCAGTAACAAACCTGACTGGGGGATTAGCTCAGCTGGCTAGAGCGCCTGCCTTGCACGCAGGAGGTCAACGGTTCGACTCCGTTATCCTCCACAACTTTACAAAGTTGTGGCAACATAACATAAACAAGACAAGCAATAAATAAAAATATTACCTAAAAGCGGGGGTACGATTGGTTCGAGTCCAAAATATTTACAATGGATTCACTTCAGCTAGACTTAATAGCGCCAAATGAAACTGACAAGCTATATAGCGAAAAGTTAGTTAGAAGTGATAAAAAATCCAAAAAAGTTCATTGACAAGGATGGGAAGAGAAGTAGATACTATGATTAAGTGTAAGTATCGTAAGGTACTTATAGTATAAGTCATAGTAAACCAGCTTATATAGTTAACTTAATCGTTGAAAAACTATATAAGCAAGCAAAAGAGCAAAAAGAATAGGAAGCAAATAAGGGCGTACGGGGAATGCCTAGGCTCATGAAGAAGACGAAGGACGTGATAAGCTGCGAAAAGCTGCGGGGAGGTGCAAATGACCTTTGATCCGCAGATGTCCGAATGGGGAAACCTGGCTATTTGAAGAATAGTCGTCGAAAGACTGTAACCTGGAGAACTGAAACATCTAAGTACCCAGAGGAAAAGAAATCAACCGAGATTCCGTTAGTAGTGGCGAGCGAAAACGGATTAGCCCCAAACGATATATACAAATAGTGGAACTATCTGGAAAGTTAGACCAAAGATCGTGAAAGTCGAGTACACGAAATGCGTATATATCTTAAACGAGTAGGGCGGGGCACGAGGAACCCTGTCTGAATATGGGAGGACCATCTTCCAAGGCTAAATACTCTCATGAGACCGATAGTGAACAAGTACCGTGAGGGAAAGGTGAAAAGAACCCTAAGTAAGGGAGTGAAAAGACCCTGAAACCGTACGCCTACAAGCGGTCGGAGCATAAATTTATTTGTGTGACGGCGTGCCTTTTGCATAATGAGCCTACGAGTTACTCCTCAATAGCAAGTTTAAGGTGTTTAGCACCGGAGGCGGAGCGAAAGCGAGTCTGAATAGGGCGCTTAAGCTATTGGGGGTAGACGCGAAACCAGGTGATCTACCCATGGGCAGGTTGAAGTTCCGGTAGTACCGGAATGGAGGACCGAACCGATATACGTTGAAAAGTGTTCGGATGACCTGTGGGTAGGGGTGAAAGGCCAATCAAACCTGGAGATAGCTCGTACTCCCCGAAATGCATTTAGGTGCAGCGTTAATACTGAGTTTACCGGAGGTAGAGCTACCGATAGGGCTAGGGGGCTTCACCGCCTACCAACCCCTGACGAACTCCGAATGCCGGTAAATGTTTATTAGCAGTGAGGCAGTGGGTGCGAAGGTCCATTGCCAAGAGGGGAACAACCCAGACCATCAGCTAAGGTCCCCAAGTAATTATTAAGTTGATCTAACGAGGTGGGAATGCACAGACAGCTAGGATGTTGGCTTGGAAGCAGCCATTCATTTAAAGAGTGCGTAACAGCTCACTAGTCGAGCGTTCCTGCGCGGAAAATAATCGGGCATCAAATAATTCACCGAAGCTATGGATTTGTCTTCGGACAAGTGGTAGGGGAGCATTGTAGTGGGGTAGAAGGCGTGCTGTGAGGCATGTTGGACTAGCTACAAAAGCAAATGTAGGCATGAGTAACGATAAAACGGATGAGAAATCCGTTCGCCGTAAGACTAAGGTTTCCTCGTTCGATGTTAATCAGAACAGGGTTAGTCGGGACCTAAGGCAAACCCGAGAGGGGTAGTCGATGGACAACTGGTTAATATTCCAGTACTTGCATACACTAAAAAGGGGACGGCGTCATGTAGACTGCGCGTAGTGACGGATTACTGCGCTGAGGGAAAGGCTTAGGCTAGAACCGAGTAGTTGAGTTGACGTCCAAGAAAAGCCGAAGTATGCAACCCGTACCGTAAACCGACACAGGTAGTCGAGGAGAGTATCCTAAGGCGCTCGAGTGATTCATGGTTAAGGAACTAGGCAAAATCGCCCCGTAACTTCGGGAGAAGGGGCGCTCTGAAAATAAATTTAGAGCCGCAGTGAAAAGGCCCAGGCGACTGTTTAGCAAAAACACAGGACTTTGCAAAATCGAAAGATGAAGTATAAGGTCTGACACCTGCCCGGTGCTGGAAGGTTAAGGAAGGTACTTAGGAGCAATTCGAAGGTGCTAACTGAAGCCCCAGTAAACGGCGGCCGTAACTATAACGGTCCTAAGGTAGCGAAATTCCTTGTCGGGTAAGTTCCGACCTGCACGAATGGTGCAACGATCTGGGCACTGTCTCAACCATGAGCTCGGTGAAATTGAAGTATCGGTGAAGATGCCGATTACCCGCAACGGGACGGAAAGACCCCGTGAACCTTTACTACAACTTCACATTGTGCTTGATTATAAGATGTGTAGGATAGGTGGGAGACTGCGAAGGTGTATCGCTAGATATGTTGGAGTCGTCCTTGAAATACCACCCTTCTTATAATTAGGTTCTAACTCGGAGACGAGGACATTGTGTGGTGGGTAGTTTGACTGGGGTGGTCGCCTCCCAAAGCGTAACGGAGGCTCGCAAAGGTACCCTCAGCATGGTTGGTAATCATGCGAAGAGCGTATAAGTAGAAGGGTGCTTGACTGAGAGACCGACGGGTCGAACAGGTGCGAAAGCAGGCTTAAGTGATCCGGCATTTCTGTATGGATGGGATGTCGCTCAAAGGATAAAAGGTACTCCGGGGATAACAGGCTGATCCTACCCAAGAGCTCATATCGACGGTAGGGTTTGGCACCTCGATGTCGGCTCGTCACATCCTGGGGCTGGAGAAGGTCCCAAGGGTTGGGCTGTTCGCCCATTAAAGTGGCACGCGAGCTGGGTTCAGAACGTCGCAAGACAGTTCGGTCCCTATCTGTTGCGGGCGTAGGAATATTGCGGAGATTTGTCTCTAGTACGAGAGGACCGAGATGAACTGACCTCTAGTGTATCAGTTGTGGCGCCAGCTGCATTGCTGAGTAGCTATGTCGGGAACGGATAAGCGCTGAAAGCATCTAAGCGCGAAGCCAACTCCAAGATGAGTATTCCAGTTCTTCGGAACGAAGGGTCGTAGAAGATGACTACGTAGATAGGCTATAGATGGAAGTGCAGTGATGCATGAAGTCAAGTAGTACTAATTACCCGATAGCTTCCTTTTTTTCTTTTAGATTGGTGACTTAATCACTAACATAAGAAATAGCTTTAAATGGTTATATCGAAATCTCTTCCCATGTCAATGTTAATTACGATAAGGATATTGTAGTTATTAGTACTGAGGTCTGTTCAATGGAATGGCTGACTTTAAGACTATTAATAATAACTATACTAATGTACTCAGAAAGAACCAATAGAAAAACTAAAGAAATAGATGAGTCGCTGAAATAGTTCAGGGCGAGAAGCGAGAGTTTCACATCAAAAGACTAAGGTGGCTATAGCATAGGGGATCACCTTTTACCATTCCGAACAGAGAAGTTAAGCCCTATAGCGCTGATGGTACTGCCCTTCATGGGTGGGAGAGTAGGTCGCTGCCTTTTTTTTTACTCTTTTTTAATGATGATAGAGTAAGTAAAACAAAAGAATCATGATAAAACGTTTCGACGGAAACAATAAAGCTCAGCCTCTCGGTTGGGCTTTTTTTTTGC
>Ga0136655_1001460_pt1 | contig 10560 bp, 8 predicted proteins | sample CPBDNA_2_FD_94863 | JGI IMG/M metagenome (GOLD analysis project Ga0136655, IMG submission 94863) | Freshwater to marine salinity gradient microbial communities from Chesapeake Bay, USA - CPBay_Spr_15_0.8_DNA (version 2) | ecosystem: Environmental > Aquatic > Marine > Coastal | place: USA...
AAGTCCAGCAAGTGTTGAGATCAACACGATCTCAACGGAAGCCAGAATCAGGGTTGCCCCGATTACCTGCTCGAAGCCCAGTGAAGTAATGAGGTCGAGGCCACTTGTACTACCTACAACGTCGGTGACAGTTCCTGACAGTGACTCGATAACACCCGTGCGGTCCAAGATAAACCACACTGCTGAAACTGCGACAACGAGCACAATACCGATTGCGAGTGAAAGAATAAAGGCCGCTTTGGTCACCGACCAGGGGTCGAACCTGGAAACGTAAAGGCGTGCCCGCCGCGGTCCCCCACTCACTCGCTTGCCTGAACTTCGACTTCTTGACCCACTACTAATTCTTCACCGACAAATGGTTCGTCGTCGTCTACTTCAGTTCCCTTAGCTACCGCAACGACACTGACGTCTTCACCTAGGCGCATCATGCGCACACCCATGGTGTCTCGACCCGAGGCACGAATTTCGTCGACCTTTGTGCGAATCACGACGCCGTTCGAAGCAATAGCAAATATCTGATCAGTCTGCGCGCACACCATTGCTCCGACAAGTTCACCTCGTTCTTCGGGCAGTTTCATAGCACGCACGCCTTTGATTCCGCGACCCTTTGCAGCCCACTCGTCAACCGAAGTTCGCTTTGCGAACCCACCGTCGGTGATTGTCACAACGAAAGTTCCAGGTGTAACAACGTCCATGGACAACAGCGAGTCGTCACCACGGAACCGCATTCCAATTACCCCGCCGGTTGCCCGACCCATAGGTCGTAAAGTGTCGTCATTGGCCGTGAATCGAGCAGAAAGCCCCTTCTTAGAAACCAGTAGCAGATCGTCGGTCTCAGAGACGAGTCGCGCACCGATAACTTCGTCGCCCTCGTGCAGGTTGATTGCGATGATTCCACCTTGACGATTGGTGTCGTATTCACTTAGGCGAGTCTTTTTCACCATGCCAGTTTGTGTTGAGAGCACGAGGTAGTCACTGGCCGTGTAGTCCGAGATCGCTAGCACTTGAGCAATTGTCTCGTCAGGTTGAAATGCCAAAAGATTAGCGACGTGCTGCCCACGGGCATCGCGTCCGGTTTCAGGTAGTTGGTACGCCTTTGCCCGATATACCCTACCCAGATTTGTGAAGAAGAGAATCCAATGGTGGGTCGTACTAACGAACATGTGCTCCACGACGTCGTCCTGTCGTAGGCTTGCTCCCTTAACACCACGACCACCACGGCGTTGAGACCTGTACAGCTCGCTCAGTGTGCGCTTTGCATACCCACCTGATGTGATTGTGACGACCACGTCTTCGACCGCAATGAGGTCTTCATCTGTTACGTCACCGTCCCACGCGACAATTTCGGTCCGTCGCTCGTCACCGTACTTGTCTGAGATTTCAGTGAGTTCGTCGCTGACAATAGTTCGCTGGCGCTGATCCGATGCCAAAATATCGTTGTAATCAGCTATTTTTGCCATAAGTTCTTCAAATTCGTCGATTATCTTTTGACGTTCAAGTGCGGCAAGACGGCGTAGCTGCATGTCGAGAATTGCCGTTGCTTGGATCTCGTCGATTTCAAGTAGATCGATCAAGCCTGTTCGTGCGTCGTCGACTGTTGCGCTGGCACGAATTAAAGCAATTACTGCATCCAATGCGTCAAGGGCTTTGAGGTAACCGCTAAGAATGTGTGCACGTTCTTGTGCTTTACGTAAACGGAAGCCAGTACGGCGTTGAATTACTTCAATCTGGTGCAAAACCCAGTAACTCAGGAACGCTTCCAAAGTCAGTGTGCGAGGTACCGAATCAACCAATGCCAGCATGTTGGCGCCAAAGTTGTCTTGGAGTTGGGTGTGCTTGTACAGCTGATTCAGCACTACTTGAGCGACAGCATCGCGCTTTAGTTCGATGATCAAACGCATGCCGGTTCGTGAAGAAGAATCGTCGCGTACGTCAGAGATTCCGGTGAGTTTTCCGTCGCCAACGAGTTCAGCAATGCGGAGTAGGAGATTGTCCGGGTTTACCTGATAGGGCAGAGCGGTGACAACCAAAATTTGACGCCCACGTTTGTCTTCGTCGACGGTAACAATCGCCCGCATGGTGATAGACCCACGGCCGGTCCGTTGGGCATCTTCGATTCCCTTACGACCAACAATCAGTGCCCCTGTTGGAAAATCGGGCCCTTTAACCAATTCCATGAGTGCACTTTGACGTTCCTCAACGGTCGACTGCGGATTAGACAGCAACCACTGTGCACCCGCTGCAATTTCACGCAGATTGTGTGGGGGGATGTTCGTTGCCATGCCGACAGCAATACCTGAACTGCCGTTGACCAGGAGGTTAGGGAATCGACTAGGGAGTACAGATGGTTCGAGGGTCCGACCGTCGTAGTTGGCTTGAAAGTTGACGGTGTCTTCATCGATGTCCCGAACCATTTCCATTGCCAGGGGCGCCATGCGGCACTCTGTATAGCGTTGCGCCGCGGGGGGATCGTTACCTGGTGAGCCAAAGTTTCCTTGTCCTTGCACCAGTGGGTAGCGCAATGACCACGGTTGGGCCAAACGAACGAGGGCGTCGTAGATCGCACTGTCACCGTGGGGGTGGAAGTTACCCATAACGTCGCCGACCACGCGAGCGCTCTTAGAGAAGTTGCGATCTGGGCGGTAGCCGCCGTCGTACATTGCATATAGGACTCGACGGTGAACTGGCTTGAGTCCATCGCGAACGTCGGGCAGTGCACGAGAAACAATCACCGACATGGAGTAGTCGAGATAAGAGCGTTGCATTTCAGTTTGCAGGTCGACCGGTTCAATCCGGCCGTGACTGCTGACTTCTTCTACTACTTCAATGTCGTCTGACATTTCACTCTCCGTAAATTAGTGTCTGATTCGCGGAATACTCGTTGACTATTGACCCTCAAATGTCCAAGAAGCGAACGTCACGGGCGTTTTGTTGAATAAAGTTCCGGCGGGACTCAACGTCTTCCCCCATAAGCACACTGAACATTTCGTCCGCTTGCGCTGCGTCGTCGAGTGTTACCTGTAGCAAGACTCGGTCGGCCGGGTTCATGGTGGTGTCCCATAGTTCGTCGGCGTTCATTTCGCCTAGACCTTTGTAACGCTGGATAGATTCCTCTTTTGGTAGTCGGCGACCCGCAGCAAGACCAGCCTCCATGAGTGCATCCTTTTCACGATCGGTGTACGCAAATTCCGCTGTTTCACGTGACCACTTAATTTTGAAAAGTGGAGGTTGCGCCAAGAATACGTGTCCTTGTTCAACAAGTGGTCGCATAAAGCGGAACAGAAAAGTAAGTAGCAATGTTCGAATATGTTGACCGTCAACATCAGCGTCTGCCATGAGGACGACTTTGTGGTATCGCAAACGGTTCAGATCAAATTCGTCTTGGATACCGGTACCGAAAGCCGATATTAATGCTTGTACTTCGGTGTTTTGAAGAACCTTGTCGATTCTTGCTTTTTCAACGTTAATGATCTTGCCACGGATTGGCAGAATCGCCTGGGTGCGGGGATCGCGGCCTTGACGCGCTGATCCACCAGCGCTGTCACCTTCCACGATAAAGACTTCACACTCTTCTGGTTCCCGACTCGAACAGTCAATCAACTTGCCCGGCATGCCAGCACCGCCGAGTAGACCTTTTCGGTTTCGGGCTAGATCACGCGCTTTACGAGCTGCAATCCGGGCAGTTGCCGCATTGACGGATTTACGTGCGATCTCTTTACCTTCAGCCGGATTTTGTTCAAACCAGGCACCGAGTTGATCGTTGACAACTTTCTGAACGAACGCTTTCATCTCAGTATTTCCAAGTTTAGTTTTTGTTTGCCCTTCGAACTGTGGTTCAACCAGTTTCACACTGACAATTGCAGTGAGTCCCTCGCGAATGTCCTCGCCTGAAAGGTTCGTGTCTTTCTCTTTAAGAATATTCCACTCACGTGAAAATTTATTTACTAACGATGTAAGTGCGGTACGAAAACCTTCTTCGTGTGTTCCACCCTCAGTGGTATTGATCGTGTTGGCAAACGTGTACACCGACTCTGCATAGGAATGATTCCACTGCATGGAAATCTCAGCGCTGAGGGTTTTATCGTCGTTCTCAGCGGTGAGGTCGATAATGGTCGGGTTTGCGATTCCTTTACTGGCATTGATATGGCGAACAAAGTCTGTGATGCCACCTTCATACATATAGGAAACGTGACGTACTTCTTCAACTACTTCAGTTGAGTCTTCAACGGGGTTTTCGGGGCTAACTACTACCGCAGTGCGCGTGCGCTCGTCTGTCAGACTTAATTTTAGTCCACGGTTGAGGAACGCCATTTCTTGGAAGCGGCGGGAAAGAGTTGTGAAGTCGTAAGTGGTGGTTTCAAAGATTTCACCGTCGGCCCAAAAAGTCAGGGTGGTTCCGGTTCGATTAGTTGCCTCGCCTTTTTCTAAAGGTGCGGCTGGCGCGCCGTACTTGTAATGCTGGCGGTACACGTTGCCCTCGCGGTGGATTTCAACCGCGAGGTCGGTGGATAGAGCATTCACTACGGATACACCTACCCCGTGTAGACCACCGGAAACGGAGTAGCCGCTGCCACCAAACTTTCCACCAGCGTGCAAAACGGTCAATACGACCTCAACCGCTGGCTTTTTTTCAATTGGGTGCTCGTCAACGGGAATTCCTCGACCGTCGTCGACAACGCGAATGGCGCCGTCAGGCATGATCGTGACCGAAATCTCAGTGGCGTACCCAGCCAATGCTTCGTCTACCGCATTGTCCACAACTTCATAGACCAAGTGGTGAAGCCCACGCTCACCTGTTGACCCGATATACATGCCGGGGCGCTTGCGTACCGCGTCGAGACCCTCAAGTACCTGGATCGCACTGGCGTCGTAAGACATGTGGGCCCCTTCAATTGATTACAACGAACAATCCCCACTCTACCTTGAAATACTGACATCACCTAGCCCAAAAAGGGATTTTGGCGTATATATGCGCCCTGTGACCCCCCACTTGCTAGTAGATGTACCAATGTGTATGGAAAATCCGCCGGATTTCGTGCTAGAGGCTTAATGCGGCTATCACAGGAACGACTTCGACACCATGATCTTTCGAAAATTAGGGCTAACCGTACGTATCGCGCGGGCCGCGCCCAGCCACGTGCCAGGCCCCTTTTTTCCAGGACGGTCCTTGGGGACCATAGATAGATATTGAGGTGACCACTCCGTCTCCAACTTCAGTCGCGATTCTTGCCATAATCTGGCTGTTAAGCATGCGTAGTTGGGTAGCCCACGCTGTGGATTCCGCTGTCAGTCGCAGAGTTCCTTCGTCAAATCCTGCTGGGACGCAGTGGTCTGCGATCTCCGGGCCTACAATCTGGGACCACGAGTTGATTAGTGTGGCCATGGAACTTTCCTTCTCCCAGCCGCTCTCAATCACGAGTCTCTCAACGGCTCTCCCAAGAAGCTCCGGGTCACGCCCACTTCTCGTACTTGTGTGGTTTTTCTTCGCAGCTGGCCCTCGAGTGGTTCTTCGAAGTGCTCGCTCGGCCGCCTGTGCTTGCTCTTGCGGGGTGACTCCTTCACTCATGGGGTTGATCTTCCATGATTGGTGCAATCGAACCAAGGGAAACAAAGAAACGTGCCCCACCTAGTTCCTCGGGGATATCTGATTCGACGGCCGCGGTGATAAAGACCTGCGGGGCATTTTCGGTGAGTTCCAAGATCGTTGCCCTTCGCATTACGTCGAGCTCGGCGAATACGTCATCGAGAATAAGAATCGGTTCGATTCCATCAGCTCGGAGCACATCAGCACTCGCGACCCGTAGCGCCAAGGCAGCCGACCAACTTTCACCGTGTGATGCGTAACCCTTCAGTGGTAAATCACCGAGGCCAATAAAAAGTTCGTCTCTGTGCGGTCCAACCAAAGTAATTCCTCGGGTGAGTTCTTCTTTTCTTCTAACGCTTAGTTCTTCAAGAATGGCAATTCTAATTTCCTCTTGCGTTAATACATCTATGTTGTGATCGAATAGATACTTCGATTGATAGGCAAGGGAAATTTTTGATGCACTGACTGCATTTTCACCGCCGCTAATTGAGTGGTACCTGTTGTGTATAAACGGAGTCAAGTCCCTTATGAATTGGATTCTGGTGTGGGCTATTTCTGCCCCTATTTTCGCTAGTTGCTCATTCCACACATCAAGGGTGCTAGCAATATTTTCTCGCTGTGTCGACTTCAAGAGTGCATTGCGTTGACGCAAGACTTTTTCATAATCTGATTTGACGCCCATGTATCGCGGTGTTCGTTGAATCAAAGTCTCGTCGAGGAAACTTCGACGTTCACTTGGATCACCCTTTACCAAAGCGAGGTCTTCGGGTGCGAACATAATAACGCGAACAATTCCAAGGATGTCTCGCACACGGGGCAGTGGTGAACGGTTAATTTTTCCACGATTAGTTTTTCCAGGTGTTATTTCAAGATCAATTGCGACGGCTCGATCTTGTTCATTAATGCGGGCACGGATCACCGCTGAGGTTTCTCCTGCCGTGACGAGTGGGCTTTCACTTGCAACACGGTGTGAGTTGAGAGTTGCCAGATAGTAAATAGCTTCTACAACATTTGTTTTGCCTTGACCATTTGCACCAATCAGAACGTTGACTCCGGGGAGAAACTCAACGAGCGTGTCCCTGTACGAACGAAAGTTACCGAGTTGTAGGGCTTGCACCCACATGAGTCAGCCCGTCAAACGAACAGGCATGAGTAAGTAACGGTAGTCCGCTTCGGTGTCTGTTTGCTCTCTTGTCATACCTGTAATGACGGCCGGTTTCGTTGCCAATGTAAATGAAAAACGCGCCTTTGGCGCATCAATGGCATGGAGTCCGTCCAGCAAATATCCAGGATTAAATGCAATCTCAATCGGATCACCGTCAAGTTGCGCTTCCAAAACTTCTGTCGCTTGGGCGTCGTCACCGGATCCAGCGCGCATATTTATTTCACCGTTGGAAAAATTCATGCGGATCGGAGTATTGCGCTCTGCTACCAGCGCAACGCGCTTGACCGCGTTAACTAAGTCAGTTGTATCCACGACTGCTGTTGTCGAACTCTCATTGGGTAACAGTGATCGATACTTTGGGAATTCACCATCAAGGAGTCGTGTTGTTGTGCGCATTCCTTCTGCTTCAAAACCAATGAGTTTTTCACCATCCGGGGCAATAGCTAATTCAACGATCTTTGCTGCTCCCATGCTTTTTGCTGCATCAGCCAAAATCCTGGCCGGCACCAATGTATTCAATTCAATGGAATGTGAAGTTGGCGTCCAAGGAAAAGTTCGAACTGCCAACCGATAACGATCTGTTGCAGCCAAAGTGATACTGCTGCCATCAATTTCCATACGAATACCCGTGAGCACAGGAATTGTGTCATCTTTTCCAGCGGCAATAGCAACCTGTGCTACCGCTTCAGCAAAGACATCGCCGTTTACATTTCCCGCTGTTATCGGCATGTCTGGTAGCGATGGGTAATCTTCAACGGGGAGCGTTGGCAGCGTAAATGAACTACGTCCACACTCAATTAATACCCGACTACCTTCAAGTTTAAGAACAACCGGTGCAGCCGGTAGGGACTTCGTAATGTCGGCGAGTAAGCGGCCAGAAACAAGTACTCGACCAATTTCGATTACGTCAACCGTCACTTGGACTCGAGCTGAAATTTCGTAGTCAAAACTTGACAGGGTCAATGAATCATTGTCGGCAATAATCATGACACCTGAAAGAACAGGCATTGAAGGACGTGAAGGAAGGGTTCGGGCCGCCCAAGTAACGGCTTGCGCCAACGTGTCGCGCTCAACTCGGATGTGCATGTTTCCTTGCCCCTGTCTAAAAAGAATAATTAAGCAAAGGCTTAGTGTGCCCTATCTGTAATTATTTGGTAATAGCAACTACAACTCTTGTGGATTTAAGTCATGCACAGGTAAAGCTGTGATGAGTAGTTATGTATTTAATGAATTAGTAAAAGTAGTAGTAGTCATAGGTCCTGTGGAAACTGTGTACAAGTCCGATCGCACACTGAAAAGCAGCGTGTTGAGGGGAATTTAACCTGTGCACAGATTAACTAAATCTGTGTAATCATGTGGACAACCAAATATTAGTCAGGATCAGTCCCCAAGCTGGTGTTGACTTGTCCACAGATTCCGTAGTGAGTGCAGTGGGAAGAGTGAGCTTATCCACAGCAAGTAAACAGGTGAGTGAACGTAAGCAATCCCACGTCGTGGGTTAGTTATCAACAGGCTTATCCACAGTAGCTGTCCACAGTTGTGGGTAATGTGGGGACAGATACTAACTGTGGGGTAAATGTTATCTACTGTGACTTGGTATTAACCGCAACATTACAGGCGATCTACATAAGTCGAGGTTGTGATTTGATCCGACTCGTTAGGTCTGTCACCTGGTTGTACAAACTTCGTTTTTCAGCCATAAGTTCTCGGATTTTACGATCAGCATGCATAACGGTGGTGTGATCACGCCCACCGAAAGCTTGACCAATTTTAGGTAGGGATAGGTCGGTGAGTTCACGGCACAGGTACATCGAGATTTGGCGTGCTGTTACGAGTGTGCGACTACGACTCGCCCCACAAAGTTCATCGATACTGACGCCGAAGTAGGAAGCACATGCACCCATAATTTGAGCCGCGGTAATTTCAGGACCGACATCTGAGGGCAACAGGTCTTTAAGGACAGCTTCAGTGATAGCTAAATCAACAGGTTGTTGATTTAAGGAAGCAAATGCGGTCACTCGAATGAGGGCACCTTCAAGTTCACGAATATTAGTGGAGATTTTCGAAGCGATATATTCAAGTACTTCAGGTGGTGCGACTAGTCGTTCCTGGGTGCTCTTCTTACGTAGGATTGCAATTCGGGTTTCAAGGTCAGGCGGTTGAACATCGGTGATTAAACCCCACTCGAAACGAGAACGCATCCGGTCCTCAAAGTCGGGAAGCTGTTTGGGGGGTAAGTCACTGGTTATCACTATTTGCTTATTTGCATTGTGTAAAGTGTTGAAAGTGTGAAAAAACTCTTCCTGTGTCTGTACTTTCCCACTGAGAAACTGAATGTCGTCAACTAAAAGAACATCGATATCTCGATATCTTCGTTGAAAATTTGCGGCCTTGTCGTCACGGATACTATTAATGAATTCGTTGGTGAATTCCTCGGAACTAATGTAACGAACGTGAGTTCCTTTAAATAAAGTCTTGGTGTAATGACCGATTGCATGCAGCAAGTGCGTTTTTCCCAAGCCCGAACCGCCATAAATAAACAGTGGGTTGTAAGCCTTGGCTGGTTGCTCTGCGACAGCTACGGCAGCAGCGTGTGCAAACCTGTTACTAGTACCGATAACAAATGTATCGAATGTGTACTTGTCGTTCAGGCGACCAAACTCTTCTTTATTGCTGGGGGAACCCATTCCTGGTCGACCAAAGTTTCCCTCACGGATATTTTCCCGTAGAACTACAGATACTTGTTCGGTATTGGCATAGGTGGAGTCGGCAACTTCGTCGGTGAGATCTGAGTCAAGAGTAGGGGCAATTGAAGGATCAACCGTCACCGCTAGCCGTATGTCACGACCAACGATGTGACTCAGAGCGGTGCTGACGAGCGGGCGCAACCGTGTTTCCAAAACGTCTTTCGTGAATTCATTGGGGGCGGCAATAAGTACCGTGTCTTCAACTAAACCAAGGGGGCGGGTGAGGGAGACAAATGCTTTCTGTTGCGGGCTCAGCGTCCCGTCAGAGAGTGAGTCCAAAGCCGCATTCCACATCGCGGTCAGTTCACTATCCCCAGCCATTTACCCTCAACTATCCAAGATTTCCGGATTTTTTCCACATGCTTATCCACAGGTGTGGATTACGGGTTAACACTACAGGCCCAAAAGGGGCTTTGACAAGTGGATTCGTGTCAATACGGAAATAATTGCAGCTGTGTGCTAGCACTGTGTGCGTGGTTGATTAACTGACTGGGGGCTGGGTGAGACTCATTGGTAACCATGGCGTAGCCTTCGGAGGCTGTTTACTTCCCAGTATGTTACTTCTCAGTATGTTACTTCCCAGTATGTTCGTGCAAGACCCCTAGGAGAATCATGAAGCGCACATTCCAGCCAAATACCCGCCGTCGGGCAAAGACACACGGCTTTCGGTTGCGCATGAGCACCCGTTCCGGCCGCAGCATCCTTGCTGCTCGCCGTGGCAAGGGTCGCACTCGCCTCTCGGCGTAGTAACCTTCTCCTTGAGTTAACCTGCCCTGATTTGGGGCGATTACGTAAAGGTTGTTCATGTTGGCAGCCCAGCACCGCATGCGGAGCTCACAGGACTTTCTATTGGTGCGCCGTTATGGCGACAAAGTCGTGCTTCCTGGACTAATTATGCATATTTATACTGGCACCTATTCAGATGGCCTTTGCCGCGTCGGCCTCACGGTGGGGAAAGATTGCGGTAATTCAGTGCAACGTCATCGAATTAGTAGGCGCATCCGGGAAGCAATGCGGCCCGTTGTGGAACACTTGCCTGCCGGTTCCGGTGTTGTCGTTAAGGC
>Ga0136655_1001462_pt1 | contig 10533 bp, 9 predicted proteins | sample CPBDNA_2_FD_94863 | JGI IMG/M metagenome (GOLD analysis project Ga0136655, IMG submission 94863) | Freshwater to marine salinity gradient microbial communities from Chesapeake Bay, USA - CPBay_Spr_15_0.8_DNA (version 2) | ecosystem: Environmental > Aquatic > Marine > Coastal | place: USA...
ATCCATTATTACAACCATCATCGAATCAAATCCAAACTAAACGGAAAGAGCCCGGTACAATACCGAGCTCTTTCACTAAATTTAAATCTTTCTTAAACCGTCCAACTTTTGGGGGCTAGTCCACTAAGGGGCCTTTGTTTTTTAATTTTGCATAGTTAGACTTAACCTATCCGCATGAAATTCTTGAAACTACCAGTTCTCCTACTCTTCTTTCTTTTCATTTCAAATTCAATTCTTGCCCAAGAAATGAGTTTTGAGGAATATAATCCCCCTTCGACCTTGAAGGTATCCGAGCATATTGTGACGAGGGCAAAGTTTCCTTTTGTAGATATTCACAGTCATCAGGGTGGAATCAACAAAGAACGAATTGATCAATTACTCGGTGAGATGAATGAAATCAATATGGGAGTGATGGTCAACTTGAGCGGAAGAGGGTTTGGCAGAGGCGATAGCAACACCCAGCAGGAATACATCAAAGCCATGCTAGCGGAATTTCAAGCCCATGCTCCCGGTCGGTTTATGGTTTTCACCAATATCAATTTTGCTGGAATCGGCGATGAGAATTGGAGTCGAATAGCGGTGAAAGAGTTAGAAGAGGATGTAGCTGCCGGTGCGGTTGGTCTGAAAATCTATAAAAGTCTGGGCTTCTCTGTCAAAGATGTCAAAGGAAACCGAGTGCCTGTAAATCATCCGGCTCTTGATCCTGTTTGGGCGAAAGCTGGTGAATTGGGTATTCCGGTGATCATCCATTCGGCGGATCCTTCCCAGTTTTGGGAGCCAATGGACGCCAATAATGAGCGTTGGTTGGAGCTGAAACTTAATCCTAACCGAAAACGATCAGACACCGATCCAGTTCCTTTTGAGCAGATTATGGCTGAGCAGCATCATATTTTTGCGAAGCATCCCAAGACGACATTTATCAATGCACACATGGGCTGGATGGCTAATGATCTAGATAAGGCTGGAGCTCATTTGGATAACTATCCGAATGTAAATTTCGGAATTGGAGCTGTTATCGCTGAGTTTGGAAGACAGCCAAAACGGGCGAATGAATTTTTCACTAAATATCAAGATCGATTGCTTTTTGGAAAAGATGCCTACAATAAGGAGGAGTTTTATACCTATTTCCGAGTGTTGGAAACAGAGGATGAATATTTCCCCTATTACAAAAAATACCATGCCTATTGGGCGATGTATGGATTGGGACTTTCGGATGAGGTGCTGAAAAAAGTCTATTACAAAAATGCCTTGCGGATCGTACCTGGGATGGATAAGACCTTATTTCCTGATTGAAATCAACTTAAATGGGAAAATTGAGAAAAGACTTGAAACCTAAAAGCTGCAAGAATACAAGCGAATAAGATCCTAAAGGTATTAAGAGCTTTCATAATCCTATTCCAATTTAGGTTAGGAAAAGGGAGTGTTTTGTGATTTGGATTGGAAATAATTAGTACTCCAAAAAAGTAGGATTCTCAATCTTGGGTTTAAATTTCTTAATTTTATTTCCAATAAAAACCTTAAATTTGGCCGGATTCAGATTAATATCCCAAATGAAACGTCTCTTATCACTTTTATCTTTAATGGCTAATTCCAAGATTCCGGGAATTACCAAGGGGTCACTTTTTTGGAACTGGACTCTGCTTAAAATCAAGTTTTTAGGTGGCCCCAAAGGATCTAAGCCACAAATCTCTTTATTTGGTAAAAAGTTTAGCGGTTTAGATCAATCTTCATTGAATTATCTTTTTGAAGAGATTTTCCTAAATGGAGAATATGTTTTTAAAAGTACAAAAGCTGAACCAGTAATATTTGATTGCGGAAGTAATATAGGTATGGGGATTTTATTCTTTAAAATAATTTATCCAAACGCTAAAATCACTGGTTTTGAGGCCAATCCAGAGGTTTTTGAAATTCTAAAAACAAATATTTTAAATCTGAATATGAAGGACATTCAGGTCCATCACCTTGCGCTGTACGATGAAGACACTGAAATAACTTTTTATACTGGAAATAGTAGTGAAAGTCTTTTGGGATCTATCAACTCAAAGAGAGGAGGTCAGAAAGCGGTCTTAGTAAAAGCAAAAAGGCTATCTGACTTCTTAAAAACTCATTCTGAAATTGATTTGATTAAAATTGATGTAGAAGGAGCTGAATGGAATATTATCAAAGATTTGGTAGAATCTAATAGTATACGCAAATGCCACCAGTATTTAATTGAATTTCATCTTAACCTCCCAGAATTGGAAGGGAAACTAAGTGAGTTTCTTGAGTACTTTGAATCTCAAGGTTATCTATATAATATCCGTGGAGATTTTGGCCGAGTGGGTGAGTTTCAGGATTTGCTAATTCATTGTATTCGAAAAGACTAAAATCCAGATCAAAAGCGATCAGACACCGATCCAGTTCCTTTTGAGTAGATTATGGCTGAGCAGCACATATTTTTGCGAAGCTTTCAAAAGCCAACTCGCATTAATGCTCACATGGGTTGGATAGCCTATGCCTATTGGGCGATGTACGGATTGGGACTTTCGGATGAGGTGCTCAAAAAAGTCTATTACAAAAATGCCTTGCGGATCGTACCTGGGATGGATAAGACCTTATTTCTGGATTGAGGATTCTTCCACTCCCGACAATTGTACGGGAGACCGCTAAGGTTTTTCGTAAAGATCACAAAGAGTTCTTTTAACCCCATAGAGAACATAGCTTTTGGCTGATTGAAAGGTTCGAAAATTGAAAATTACCGTAACGTCGCCGCGGTTCGTGTCTTCACGAAACGCAATTATGCCCTAAGTTTTTTCACCTCTCCCGACAACTGTGCGAGAGAGCGCTGAGGCCGCAAAGAAAACCGCAAACAGTTCTTTTTTGAAGCGCCTAGAAAATCATAGCCAAATAGTTTTGGTCTGCCCAGGGTTTGAAAATTGAATTATTACCAAAAAGTCTGCTTTTCAAAACACCCCAGAGGGGTGAGATATCGGTAGAAAAATAGATCTACGCAAACACCGGCCTCCCGCGCAGAATTTCCATTTGGAAAACGCATGGATTTGCGGGAGGATGGAAACGGATTTATTTTATGCCCCATAGATTCTTGAATCATATTTCATCCGATAGCAACATCGATTTTATCCCAATCTCAAATTCCTTCAGTCTCCTTTCATCTTACCCTAAATGTAAAGTTGCTTTACATATGCTAACCTATATGTAAAGAAAATCTAAAAATCTATACATATTTGCTCTTACTATGTAAAGAAAATGAGATTTATTTAACAGATAGCCTTACCTTTGTAAAGAAAATCAATAAATCTTTACATATTCATGGCCTGGAATCTTTCCCCTTTACCTTACGATGTGGACTTGGAGAGCAAGTCCATATTGAAGCGCCTTCCGTCGGCACATGCTGCCCTAGCGGAATTGAAAGGCCTAGTCTATTCGATTCCAAATCAGGAAATCTTACTCAATACCTTGGCGATTCAGGAAGCGAAGGATAGTTCGGCTGTGGAAAATATCATTACTACGCATGATGAATTGTACAAGTCTGACTTGGAGTTTGAGAATTTTTCTCCTGCAATCAAGGAGGTTCAAAACTATGTATCGGCGATGAAGCAGGGCTTTGCATTAGTTGAAAATCAGGGATTAGTAACCAATCAAACCATTCTAAAAATTCAGGAAACGCTGGAAGGGAATAATGCTGGCTTTCGGAAAATCCCCGGAACGGCCCTGAAAAATACGCAGACAGGTGAGACCATCTATTTGCCACCTCAGGACCCAGCTGAGATTTTGGATTTGATGAGTAATCTGGAGCGATTTGTCAATGAACCCGAATTGAGTGATTTGGATCCCTTGGTGAAAATGGCGTTGATCCACTTTCAGTTTGAGAGCATTCACCCCTTCTATGATGGAAATGGGCGGACTGGCCGAATTATCAACCTTTTGTATTTGATTCTATCAGGTTTGCAAAAGCTGCCGATTCTCTACCTCAGCAGTCATATCATCCGAAACAAGCCGGATTACTACCGCCTGCTTCAAGGAGTTCGGGAGAATGGAGATTGGGAAAGCTGGCTGATCTACATGATCGACGGGGTAGAAAAAACAGCTCGCGAAACCATTCAATTGATCGAAGATTTAAAAGTTTTGATGGCGGAAATGAAGACGCTACTGCGGGATAATTACAAGTTTTACTCACAGGAGCTGTTGAACAACCTCTTCAACCATCCTTATACCAAAATAGAGTTTATTGTCAGGGATTTGGGAGTTTCGAGGATCACCGCTGCTAATTATTTGAATAAGTTGGCCGAGGATGGAGTCTTGCGAAAAGAGCGCTTGGGAACAGGAAACTACTATGTGAATGAGCGCTTGTATAATTTGCTATCGAGCAGGTAAGTAAATGAAAAATATGGTCTGTGAAGAAACCGACCATGGTCAGCGAAAAAATATGAAAAACTCAAGAATCTATACCTATAGAAATTCCAGTGCTTCGATCTCTGGACCGAGACTACTGGGATTTCTTTTGGCAGGTGCTGGGCTGCTGGCTTTGATCAGTCCATGGATTATTGAAAGTGGGAGTTCCATAGAAAAGACAATCGCGGTGGGATTAACTGCCGGCTTGATTGGAATTATTTTGATTTCGCTATCCTCAGGAATTTTGTTGGATTTTGGGGGTAATCGGATCAAGCATTTCCAGAATATGGGCTGGATGAAGTTTGGAGATTGGGAGAAGATCCCTAAAGTTCAAGAGATCGAACTGATTCACCATTGCTATCAATCCAAAAATATCCCGAATGGAATCACTCCAACTATGTCAAGCAAGATGACTAGGTATAAATGTGTGTTGAAGTCTTCGGATGAAGTTATTCTGAGTTTAGATTTTTCGAAAGAAAAAGAAGCGATTAAAGCAATGGAGGAAATCCAGGAGATGATCCAGTAATTAAAAAAAGGGGTCAGTGAGGAGATAGAGACCAGAGTATAGAAATATACACCCATCACGAGCAAAGGCTTCATTCAAATAAAAAGGGCTAGGAACAGCTTGAATATTTAGATAAAATGATGTTAGTTCAAATAACTTAAAAATAACCGCAACTGTTGGCAATAATGTAAACAAAGCGAAGCAAATTGAAGTCTAAAGACTATTGAAAGAGCGGAAAACGAATGAATTACATTGTCAAAAACGAAAAATTAACGCTTCAATATATTGCAGGAAATGGAGCTTGGACTTATCAATTAATAATCCCGAACACTAAAGATATTAAAGGAAAATGGGGCGATTTAAAAGTATCGGGAACTATAGATGGTTATGAAATAAAAAATAAGAATTTAGGCCCAGTCAAAAATTCGGACAAAAAAATGTCTGTAAACTCAGAAATTAGAAATGCAATAAATAAAGATGGCGGAGATACGGTAATTGTAACTTTATATCTCGAAGATCAAACCGAAAATGATGATAGTTCGGAAATTTTGGAATGTTTTAAAGATGCACAAGTTTTGCAGATTTTTGAGCGGTTGGATAAAATAGAACAAACTGAAATTATAGACGAAATCAGGGCTGTTGCAACAGACGACCAAAAAGCAGAAAAAATAATCAAGGCAATTGAAAATCTTGAGAGTAAACGAAGATAAGCTAGCAAAAAACACAACTGCCAACAAAGTCTCTGACTCATATTTAATCTAAGTGAAGGTATGTTTGCGAGTCCGGCAAATTTAAAAATTCGACTCATGCTTAACCGAAAATATATTTATAAGCTGTGAGCTACGAGCCATATACAAAACCGTTCACAGATTTTCCCACACAGATCTTTAAAATCTTTTTTTAACATCAGCAGATTAATACAATACACAGTTGGCTTCGAGGATACAGAACAGGATATAAAAAAAATAAGCCGTTCGTAAGACACGAACGGCTCTAATCAAAAACTCTTAAAACTTCATCACCACACCCATCAGGAAGTTGGTCCCCGCCTGTGGATAATAGAAATTCTCCGTCACTAATTCCCTTCCTGAGGTTTCGCCCGGTACAAAATAGCTGAAGGTATAGCCGTTCGGCTCGTACATTTCATTGAAGATATTATTGACCAGGAGATTTAACTCCAAACTCTTGAAGAATCTAGGTTGCATTTTATAACTGATTCGAAGGTCATTGGTAAAGAAAGCATCGAGTGACCGAGCGTCATTGGAAGTATTATCCAGGAATTGCTGTCCTACATATTTACTCATCCAATTGATCGAAAGATTCTGTACTGGCTTGTATTCGATAATGGCCGAAGCTACTGTGTTTGGCGAAAAAGCGATATCGGTATTCTCATAAGTAATCGCTTCCTGCACAAAATCTGTCACGCTATAATCATCAATATATTCCGTGAACTCAGCAATCTTGTTTTGGCTGAAAGCAATATTTCCACCTAAAACCCAAGCTTTGGAAAGCTGAAAAGCTCCATCCAACTCGATTCCAGCTCTATAAGAATTGGCTACATTTTCACGTATGTAAGCTCCGACATCATTGATTTGCCCAGTCAAGATCAGTTGATCCTTGTAGTCCATGTAGTAGAAATTCGCGTTGTAGGTGAATCGACCAGTTTTGGCCCGAACTCCGGCTTCGATATTATTCAAACGCTCAGGTCGGGGAACTTCCGTGATCGGATTGTCCGTGAAGTCCGACCTAGTCGGTTCCCGATTAGCCACCGCATAGCTTGCGTACCAGGTTTTCCCAAGTTTCTCATAGCTCAGACCAAATTTCGGATTAAAGAAGGTAAAGGACTCCTGTCCATCCACGATTCGACGATCGTCATTTACTCCAAAGAAGGTATAATCAATGCCTCTTACCTGTAGATCACCAAAAATATTTAAGCCAGGCTTGATTTCATAGGTGGCTTTGGCATAGATATTCCGGTCATCTTTTACTGCATTGTTGTCGTAGTAGCGATCCCGAATGTTAGTTGCACCAGCAACTCGCGCCCAGATGATTTCTCCAAAGTGATCTCCATCGTAGCGATTTGCACCGCCGCCTAGGATCAAGTCCAACTTTCCGTTATCAGAGACGTAATTTACCGAGCCGACAAAGCCGAAGAAATCATTGTCCAGCCATCTTCTTCGGATGATGTCAGTTCTGGAGATAGTCTCTTCGCCGATCACCACATTCGGTAGTCCGTAATTTGAAAACCGATCATTTTCTCGGAATTGCTCATAGTAGCCCCGCCCGTAAGTGTAATGGAGCGCCAAATTGGTCTTCCAGTTTGTCCCTACTTTCCCAGTGTAAATCAACTGGTAATGATCTTGCTGGTAGTTGTCAGTTTCATTTTCGTAGGTGTAGAAATTATCCGTTCGATTTGTTTTCAGCTTCGATTCTGGAAGGCCGTTCCAGCTTTGATAAGTTTGCTCTTGGCCGGAAAATACGTTGAACTTGATCACTGCATTTTCGCCATAATATCCTGCAGATACAAAGAAGCTTTTCAAATCAGAAAATGCCCGATCCACAAAGCCGTCTGAAGTGATCTTGGAAAGGCGAGCATCCACTGCGAAGCGGTTATTGAGCAGTCCAGTTCCGGCTTTTACGCTATTTCGGAAGGTGTTGAAAGAACCAAAACCACTTCCGACTTCTGCATAGGCCTCGTCCCGTCTGGTATCCGTCTGGAAGTTGAGGCTGGCGCCAAAAGTTGCCGCACCATTTGTCGAGGTGCCTACTCCACGTTGGATCTGCACGTTTTCGATAGAGGAAGCAAAGTCAGGCATATTCACCCAAAAGACGCCATGTGATTCGGCATCATTGAGAGGGATTCCATTGACCGTCGCATTGATTCGAGTTTGGTCCGTGCCGCGGATCCGAAGTCCTGTATAGCCCACACCTCCTCCTGCATCGGAATGAGAAACCACCGATGGGGTGAAATTGAGAAGAATCGGAATATCCTGACCGAGATTTCGCTTGGCGATTTCTTCTTTGGTCACGGTGGAAAAAGTCGTCGGCGTGCTCTCGGAAGCCCGAGTGGCCGAGACTATAAACTCCTCTGTGAGGATGTCTTTGGAGTTGAGCCTTAGGACTAATTCCCCAGAATAAGGAAGTTTGAATTCCTGCTCAAGCGATTCATAACCCAAGTAAGAGACTTTGAGGATTAGGATTTCCGCAGGTAATTTGGAGATTGTAAAATCGCCATTTTGATCCGTGACAGCACCTCGTCCGGCTTTGGTCGTCCATACGGCCGCTCCGATAAGCGGTTCATTTGTTTGTGCATCGAGCACTTTTCCACTGAGTGTTTCTTGTGCCCAGCTGGAAAAACTTGCGAGGCAAAGTGCCAAGCAGATATAAAATTTATTCATGGTAAATATTCCCTTTCGGGATGATTTGAGTTAAACATTAGAAAACTCTAGGGAAGCTTTCCGTGATTGTTTACCCGCTTTGCAGAATAAAAATCTAAAATACCGAAGGGTACCGCTTCGGATTGTTTCATAAAATTCATTCTACTGGTTCATTTCCCTTCGCCGGCATTACCCGGATCAGGTAGTATGGGTATGATCTCAGCCCGTTTTGTTAAGGCACCCCCTATGATCTGAAGGCAAATGTAAGCGCGAAAAGTTTGAAATCAAGTAATCATGAGTTTTTTACCGCAAAGTGGACGGAGGTTTACACTCAGGGCGCAAAGGATTTTTTAACCGCTGAGTACGCAAAGGGTTTCCATAAGAAATATTGGCTTTTGCCTTGATACCAAACATTGAAATTACAATCCACCCCAGTGGGGTGACATATTTGTAGATTTGTAGAATTTTTGACATTATAATCAGCTGGCTCCCTCGCAGGATTATAGTTTGGAATAAGAATGCTTTTTGCGGGAGGTGGAAAAGGATCTTTTAAACCACAAAGCAACGAAAGGATTTTACCACAAAGTCCGCGGAGGTTTTCGCAAAGGACATAACCGCTTTAAACAGAAAGCTGAAAGGATCGACGACATCACTTCTTTACTTTTCCTTAGTGCACTTTAGGGTAAAATGTCTCCAAAGAAAATTCCGATTCTTCCCTTTCAGGATTTTGGCTAACTTCCAGATTAAACCTATCAATCCATGAAACTCTACAAACTCAAATCCGGAACACTTCTCCAAATTGATTCTTCCTTCAAAAAGAGTCCTAGCTTCGACTGGGATGCCCTTTTGGGTCGGGAAGAGTTGAAAAAATTTTTAGAAAATGAATCGAAAACCTGGGAATCAATCGCCGAATCTGAAGCCAAGAATTTAATTCAATCGGAGTTGCTTGCCCCAATGGGAAACCAAGAAGTATGGGCTGCTGGGGTGACCTACTATCGAAGCCGAACGGCAAGAATGGAAGAGTCAGAAGATTCAGGAGGAGCGACTTTTTACGATAAAGTTTACAATGCTGACCGTCCCGAGCTATTCTTCAAAGCCACGGCATCGCGGGTTTCCGCACCGGGAGGAATCGTAAATATCCGCAAAGATTCGACTTGGGATGTGCCTGAGCCGGAGCTTACTTTAGTGATTTCCCCAAAAGGGAAAATACAGGGCTTTACCATCGGGAATGATATGAGTAGCCGAAGTATTGAAGGTGAAAACCCACTTTATTTGCCACAGGCGAAAGTCTATGAAGGTTGTGCTGCGATTGGGCCTTGCATTTTGATTCAGGATGAAATCATCGAAAGCACCAAAATAAATCTCGAAATCTATCGTGGAGGCAACCTGGCGGCAAGTGGTGAGACCGATCTGACCCAACTCAAGCGCAAGCCAACCGAATTGGCCGAATGGCTTTACCGAGCAAATACCTTCCCAATTGGCTGTCTGATGATGACTGGGACAGGCATTGTGCCGGATGGATTTACCCTAAAAGAAGGCGATCAGGTGAGAATCTCAATTGAGGGAATAGGGGTATTGGAGAATACCGTGGGAATGATTTAAATAATTGGAATAGTTCACCAATAACTCGGGGATCTACAAACGTTCGTCGCATATAAGAAAACCGTCAAAGGAACGTTAGCTTTGCAACTTGATTAGTCAAATAAGGAATAGCGTATTTAGTAAAATCCTTTGGGGTCTTATGGGCATTTATCTGCTTAACATTAGTGTTGATACAGCAGATCCTAACCCTAATCATATCCCTGAAGATCTATCGATTAACGACCAAGAAAGCATTGTTGAAATTATTGTTGAGCAAGTTTTAGGATTTGAAGATGCCTTCAAAGAATATGATGACAATGACACAGAAGACTGTAACAAGAAAACTAATTCAAAAATTGAATTAATTGCTCAATTCCTAGTTATTTCCTCTATCAAACAACCCATAATTAAGACAACAAAGCAGAAATTTCCTGACTATAACACCTATCTGACAATCGGCTTTCAAAAGCTCGACACTCCCCCACCTAAAGTTTGATTTGTTTTACTTCTTGACAAATTCCTACCGCTAAAATAGTGATAGGATAAATTCATATTGTAGAGGTGTCCTTTTAATTGCATATATTTATAGCTTTTCAAACGCTCAAAATGGATATATTTAAAGGTCAAGGAGTCATAGAGTTCAGTAAAAGCTTCCAAACTGAACTTGACTGCAAGAAA
>Ga0136655_1001464_pt1 | contig 10523 bp, 8 predicted proteins | sample CPBDNA_2_FD_94863 | JGI IMG/M metagenome (GOLD analysis project Ga0136655, IMG submission 94863) | Freshwater to marine salinity gradient microbial communities from Chesapeake Bay, USA - CPBay_Spr_15_0.8_DNA (version 2) | ecosystem: Environmental > Aquatic > Marine > Coastal | place: USA...
AGTTTTCTGGGAGTTCGCCACCTTGATCTCGCCATCATCAGTCACTTTGACTCTGATCATGTGGGGGCCTGGCCGGTTATTGCCGATCGGGTCGACCAGGTGTGGGTAGGGCCGGTCCTCGAGGACGACCACCGCGATATCACAACCGCACTGGCCTTGGCGGGCGCTGCTGTCCTGGAGGTGAGTGCGGGGACCCGGCTCGATGTTGGTGATTACCGGCTTCGCGTTGTCTGGCCCTACTCTGAATCTTTTGCCGAGCCCGGCAATGACTCCAGCGTGGTGGTAGTAGTGGAACCCATCTCGCAGTGCGCGCTGTGCGTCAGTGCCCTGTTTTTGGGTGACCTGGGAGAGCAGCCTCAGCGCATTCTGATGGGTCGGGAAAACTTTGGAGCACTCGATGTGGTGAAGGTCAGCCACCATGGATCGAGAGACCAATACGACGGCCTTTACCGAAAGGTTCAGGCCGAGCTCGGCCTCATTGGGGTGGGGGAGGAGAACACCTATGGTCACCCGACGAGGGGAGCGCTGGATATCCTCGAGGCGTCCGGGACTCTCCCTCTTCGCTCTGACCTTCAGGGAATTGTGACGGTGAGTGTGGACGGGGATGGACGCCTCGTGGTCTGGAGCGAAAGATAGGCCCGCTCTCAGTAGTCTGTGAGCGCAATTCCGAGTGGGCGATTGAGGCCAATTCCGTGAGCCCCATCGTTGCGGACTCCCTGGTCGAGTGCGCCTCTGTTCTCGTTCCCGCCGTCACATGAGATAGTGCTCTCAGCGGTGCGGGTAAAAACTAACGAGGAGGTGGTGGAGCTCATGAACTCAGGTGATTTTGTTAGGTCCACAGTAATTTTCACACATGACGGTGGCGGCGCTTGCAACTTTGTCAACGACATCCAGGTCGCTGCCATTTCCCCCAGAATTAGAGCCTTGGGAGAGGCTGCCTACCTGCGGAGCGTCGAAAGGTAAACGCCAGTGGCGGTGACCACCAGACCGACTAGCACAAAGACGGTGAGAACTGTTCCCGGTGTTGGAAAAAAAAGGTCGAGCAACAGTGCCCCCCCGAGCTGTCCCGCCACGGATGCCAGCGTGAACACTAAAACTCCGAGGTAGCGTACAAACAGGGCGGCTGAGGCAATAAAGAGTATCCCGAGGGGTCCCCCCAGCCACAACCAGGGCGTCTCCAGTAGCGAGGGTGGTCGCACGATCGGGTCCCCCAAAACGACAGTGTTGGCCACAAGAAGGATGCTCAGAAGTGTGAAGCCCATGGCAAAGTTGAGGGCGCTTGTCACCATGGCTGAGCCGGTCGCTTTAGCGATGGTGCCGTTTAGCCCATATTGGGCGGCTGTGGCGGCACCGGCTGCTAAACCATAGGCAACAGCCGCTACCGCAATGGACCCCACGTCACCTCGCCCGAGGGACGAGACAGCAACACCCACCACCGCGACAATCGCCGCAATCACTCGAAGCGTTGTCACTGCCTGCTTACCCGCCGGGCCGATACCGATGCGGTCGACCAACAGCGACGCGGCGGTTTGGCCAGCAACCACGGCGATGATGTAGATCGTTACGCCAAATGCTGGCACCACGAGCGCTTGGCCGAGGATAAATATGCCCCCACCGAAGCCAGCAAAGTAGTTCCACGGCTTCAGTGCTCCAGTTCTGACGTGGCTGAAAATCTGCAGCGCAGCCGTCCGGGTTCTGGCTCGTCCCATCACGATCACTAGCGACAAAAAGAACCCTCCACCGACGGACACCATCGCGGCCATGATGGGGTGGTCGATTGCGTCGCTGGCTGCACCGTTGACCCGTGCTTGCAGGCTATTGGCCATAGAAATAACAAACACCAGGGCTAGAAGGCCAACGGCTGAAGCTCTGGAGGGGCGGGACATGGTGCGCGGTCTGGGGCCGATTAGGCTTCGACCAGGTTTCCGCCGGCATACACCAGGGTCTTGTCGGCGGGGAGCTCGATGGACACCGTGCCAGAACGAGGCACAGCAACTTCTCGAGGGAGCTTCATTTTGATTGACTGGTTGCCCCAGCGACAGGACACCACGCGGGTGTTTCCCTGTTCGAGAATGGAGTCAATCGTGACCGCGACGCCCATACTACCGGCTGACGATAGGCGCACGTATTCGGGGCGAATACCGATTTGCACCGCGCCCGTGGCTGCGCCTACGGCTGCTGTAGGGACGGTAATTCCCTCGACCGTTACTTTCCCGCCCGATACTGTCGCGTCGAGGAAATTCATTGCGGGGGAGCCGATGAAGTATCCGACGTAGTTGTTGAGGGGACGCTCAAAAAGGGTCTCGGGTGTTCCGCGCTGGATGACTTCTCCTGAACTCATCACGAGAAGTTCTTCGGCAAAAGTCATTGCTTCGTATTGGTCATGAGTGACGTAGACAATGGTCGAGCCCAGTTCGTCGTTGGCCTCCTTAATGCGCTTGCGCAGGAGGAACTTCAGTTGCGGGTCAATGACCGTGAGGGGCTCGTCCATCAACAGCACCGAGACGTCATCACGAACGAGGCCTCGCCCGAGGGAAACGAGTTGCTTTTCATCAACACCGAGTCGCGCAGCAGCGCGATTGAGCTTGTCTGAAATGCCGAGAATGTCGGCGACCTGGTGAACCCGGTTACGGATTTTTGCCTTCTCCCAGTTCCGACACACCAGCGGAAACGCCAGGTTGTTAAACACTGTCATGGACCGATAGATCGCCGGAAATTGGAACACCTGGGCAACATTGCGCTTTTCGGTGGCCAGTTTTGTGACGTCCTGGTCGTCGAAGAGCACTCTGCCCTGTTTTGGGGTGACAAGGCCGGACATGATGTTGAGCATGGTTGTTTTTCCGCAGCCAGACGGCCCAACAAGGGCGTAGGTGCGCCCTGCCTGGAACTCCATAGTCATGGGCTTAAGAGGCCAGTCATCCTCGGGGGTCGTGTTGTCGTAGGCGTGACCAATATTGTCCAGTGTGACACTCGCCATTATGAGACCTCCAGCTTCGGCGAACCCAACAACTGGCCCGAGTCATCAAACACAAACATTCTTTCGGGCCTCAAGGCGACCGAGAGCTTCTGCCCGGCGTGGTAGTCGTGAATTCCCTCAATTTGAAGCACGATTTCACCGGCCTTGGTGTGCAAATAGAGCACCGTTTCAGAGCCGGAGACCTCGACAAAGCCCACCTCGCCGGACTCAGTACTGGCGGAGTCGGTGGCAGGTTCAACGTCAATTGCCCGGATGCCAAACTCGTAGGTACCCTCGGCCAGGGACCGAAAGTGAGTGGGGACAGGAAGGGTGACTCCACTGGCGAGGACAATTTTTGATCCGGTGATCTGGGCGCTGATGATACTGATGGGCGGGTCGTTCACAATCTGCGCGACGAGCTTGTTTTTGGGGCGCTCAAACACATGCTCGGGTTTGCCACTTTGGAGAATCTGGCCTTCGTGCATAACAAGAATTTCATAGCCGAGCATCATCGCCTCGGTGATTTCTGTGGTCGCGTAGATGGTGACGGATTCGTTTTCACCTTGAAAGAGTTCGAGAAATTCCTCGCGCAACTGTTCGCGCAACTTAAAGTCCAGGTTCATCAGTGGCTCATCGAGCATCAAGATTCGGCTGTGGCGTGCCAGGGAACGAGCCAGAGCAACGCGTTGCTGTTGCCCACCGGAGAGTTGGCTCGGTATTCGTGAAGCAAATTCCGTCATGCCCACCTTCGCGAGGTAGGAATCCACTCGGTTCGAGAGCTCGGTACCGCTCAGTCCCGCTTTTCGCAGCGGGAACTCTACGTTTTGGCGGACCGTTTTGTTGGGGTAGTTGATGAATTGCTGGTAGACCATCGCGCAGTCGCGTTTCCACACCGGAGCGTGAGTGATGTCTTCCCCGTTGAAAGACAGGCTCCCGCTATCCAGGGGCAACAACCCGGAGACCGCGCGCATAAAACTGGTCTTGCCAGCCCCGGTGCGCCCCATCAGGACATAGATACGTCCCGGTTCAAAAGTGAACGACACGTTACTGAGGTAGGTGACGTCATCAACGGCAACGCTGAGGTCATGACCGACTAATGCCATAGCTATCGCACCGCCCCGCTCAGGCTTCCCCTTGAGAGGAAGCGTTCCATTGCAAACGCGAAGGCCACCAGGGGCAGGATTGCAAAAATTGCCGCCGCACTGAGGGTCCAGTAGGGGGTGATAGTCGCGTTCAACGCGACAATCGCGAGAGGTAGGGTCACTACCTGCCCGAATGTGAGAACCAGCGGGTAGAAGAAATCGTTCCACCCGAAGATCACCGCAAACATTCCGGCCACGGTGAGACCGGGTGCAGAGAGAGGCAAAATCACTTTGACGAATGTTTCAAACGGGCTGTAGCCCTCGAGCATGGCCATTTCGTCGAGCTCCCGGGGAATCCCGTTGAAGAAGTCGACCATCAGCCACACGACGATAGGCATCAGACCACCGATCGAGACCAGGATGAGGCCCAGGTGCGTATCGAGCAGGCCGAGGTTGCGCAGCATCAAAAAGAAGGGGAAGGAGAGCACAATCGGGGGCATGATGCGCTGGGAGATAAAGAAGAACACGATATCGGCGTTGCGGATGAACCCTAATTTGTAGGCAAAGCGTGAGAGCCCGTAGGCCGAAACAGTGCCCAGCACCAAGCTGATGGCAGCGCCACCGAAGGTGACAATGATGCTGTTGAAGAGGGCGGGAACCAGGTTGACGCTTCCACCACCGACGCCGAAGATGCTTTCCCAGCCCAACAGGGTGGGGGTGAAGTCGACAAAGGGAATGAAGGTGGCTCCAAAGTCGACAGCCTCCGGGGGCTTAAGACTGGTGACCAGTGCCCACAAGATTGGCATCATCACAAAGATGGACCAGAAGGTCACAAACGCAAGGGTCAGTACCCGCTTCATTAGCATCGGACTAGACCCCCTTTGGCTTGGACAGGCGAGTGAGAATCTGAGCAATCACGGTCAGCAGAACGATGAACGTGATCAGGTAGGTCAGAGACAGCGTTGCGCCGTTAGCCAGATCAAAGTTTCGCAAGCCCACGATGTAGATGTAGTAGCTCGGTGTCTCTGTTGACGAGCCCGGACCGCCGCTCGTCATCGCGTAAATCGTGTCAAAAATCTTTGAGGCTTCGATGAGCCGGATGATAATCGCGCCGATACTGACCGGCGCCATCATAGGAAGGGTCACCGCAAAGAACGTCCGGATCGGACCAGCACCATCAATGGATGCCGCGAGAAACGGCTCTTTTGGCAGGCTCAACAATCCAGCGAGGAGGAGTAAAAACATAAAGGGGGTCCACTGCCACACTTCGGCAACGATGATGGCGAACATTGCCGGTGTCGACGACGACAACCACGCAATGGGTGACACACCCGCTGCAGTGAGAAAGAAATTGACGGGCCCGACGGTCTCGTTGAAAATCGATTTCCACACCACGGACATGACCACTGGGGTGGTCATCATGGGAATCAGCCAGAGAACCCTAAAGAACCGACCTGCTGCGACGCCTTTCCAGGCGAACATGGCGATGGCAAACCCGAGCACGTACTGTATAACCACGGTGAGGAAAGCGAACGGGAGCAGCCGCGTCATCGACGCCCAAAAACGGTCGTTCTCTGCCATTGCCGACCAGTTGCGCCCACCCACCCAGTCAAATCCCGAGTTGGCTACCGACCAGTTTGAGAAACTCAGAGCAATGGTGAAGACCAGGGGAAAAATGATGATGGCAATCAAGGTGAAGAGACCTGGCAAGAGGAAAAGTCTCCCGTAAAGCTTGGTCACGCCGTGTCCGTCCTGTTGAAGAATCGTGTGAGAAGACTACCCACCAAGGTGTGGTGGGGGACAGTGCCGTCCCCCACCACACTCTGTTGGAGAGAGTTGCTATCTAGCCGAGGTTGTCCTCGAGCTGGATAACGGACTGGTAGGCCTCAGAGATTACATCGCTTCCGATGCGCTCAATGATGACTTCCCACTCAGCTGCAACCCCGTCGAGGGCTTCCTGCGGGGTCTTTTGACCCGCAAGCGCTTCGGCTACACCGAAGGCCATCGCCGTGTAAAACTCACCGTTACCAGGAACGCGGAGGTCAAACACGCGGTTGGTGTTTTCCTCATAAGCGAGCATGGTGTCGATGTAGGTGCTTGCAGAGGTCTGATCCCAGCCAACAGTGTTGGTCCAGAAGTCGAGCTCGAAGTCACCGGTACGACCGGGGTTCACACCGAAACGTCCAATGGACAAGTCGATTGTGTGGTTAGCAGCGTTACCGAAGAAGCAGAGGTAGTCAAACGCCATCTGCTGCACGGGTGAGTCCGCAGTAACAGCGGAGGTCCAACCCCATGAAATGTAGGGGGCGTAGTTCACGCCACCTGCGGGGGTGTCCCATTGCTCGGTTACGCGGTTCCATACCTTATCCGCACCGGGCAAAACTGCTGCGGCAACGTTGGTACGGATGGGGCTGTCAGCCTGGGCTGCCTGGACATACGCGTCATCCCAGGTGTAGCTGAAGAGAGCTTCACCCTTACCAAACGACGTAATTTCCTCAGCAAGACCGAAGCTGGAGTAGCCCGGGGGCACGAAGTTGACGGCTTCCACCATGTCTGTCAGACCCTGGACGAATCCGGGGTTGTTGACCTGGGGAACCATGTTCTCGTCGAACCAGAAACCACCCGTGATGTCGGGGTGCTTTGCATAGGGTCCCACGCGGCTGATGAAGGCCGAGAACATGAGGTTGTCACGAGCCATGACCTCTACGGAACCGTAGAAGTCGACACCAGCGGGCTGGTTGCTCGGAGTCCATCCGCCACCCGCGTATGCCTCAGCAAAGAATGCAGCCTGTGCGTTGTATTCCGCCCATGTGGTGGGAACTGCAAGGTCGTTTCCGGTTGCTGCTTTATAGGCTGCCTGAGACACCGGGTCGTTGATGACGTCGGTGCGGTACTTCAGGTAGTGACGGTCAGCGTCGATCGAGAACAGCCTAGTTTCGCCATCCCACTTGGCAATCTGCTGCACCAGGGGGGTGGAGTCAGAGAGCTCGGTGTCGGTGAGGTACTCATCTGGCACTACTGCGTAGTACTGCTGGAAGTCACCAACCCAGTGTGAACCACCGAAAATAACGTCATAGGCGTTAACACCGGTAGAGAATGTACGCTGTTGCTCGGCAAAGAGGTCAGGGAAGGGAACGTTGTTGACATCAACGGTCGCTCCGGTGAGCTCGGCGAACTGAGCGGCGTGAAGGTTGGCGGGCTCACCCATAACTGGGGGAACGTGAGCCAGAATCCGAAGAGTCTGGCCACTGTAGTCCTTCTTACTGATTTCCTCGTACGAGCACTTTCCGGGGACATCAGTAACGGTAATGGTGCCGGCATAGTCGGCACCATACTTCGAGTAGTCGACCAGGTAACCGGGGCCGACACCTTCTTGTGCTGCTGGCTGGGGACCGGCGTCGCCGCCCGAACCTCCACCAGCGCACGCACCGAGGACAAAAGCCGATGCGGTAGCAACCGCAATCAGGCCCAAGCCTGTGCGCATTTTCCTTGTCTGGAACATTCAGCCTCCTATTGTTTGGTGTTCCGTTGATCCCTCGCCCGTGATTTACGGAATAAGGATCGCCCGCCCTCTGACCTTGCCAGCGGCGAGGTCGTGCAGGGCAGTGTCAGCATCCGCTAGCGAATATTCCTTGGTGGCAAGGGTCACAAGACCTCTACCTGCTAGGGACATTAACTCGTTGAGATCGGCCCAGGTGCCGACCAAGTTTCCGATGATGTTCTTTTCACCAACGACCATGTTGACGGTCGGAACGTTGATGTTCTCCCCGTAGCCAATGACGAAGTAGCTACCCATGCCGCGGGTCATGTCAATGCCCTTGGTGGTGGTTCCCTTTTCTCCGACGTAGTCCATGACAATCTCGGCGCCACCGCTAGTGAGGTCGAGAACTTGCTCAACTTCGGTGCCATCAGCCTTGATGAGGTGGTCGGCGCCACTCTCCTTGGCCAATTCCAACGACACGTCGTTGGTGTCCACGGCGATGATTTCGGCACCGCACATTGCCTTCAAACACTGAATACCGATGTGGCCGAGGCCACCGGCGCCTATCACGACGACGTACTGACCAGGCAGCAACTGCTGGGCCGCTTTCTTGGACGCGTGGTAGGCGGTGAGGCCGGCGTCAGCAAACGCGGCGACGTCTTTTGGCGCGAGGTGCTTGGGCAGGGCAACGATGTTGCGCTGGTGGGTCGTGAGGTACTCGGCGTAACCGCCATCACAGTCGAGGCCCGGAAACGGACCGTCGCCGTGCATATCGTGGCCACGTCGGACGTTAATTTCGTGGGGGTTAGCAATTTTTGGGTGCAGGATGACTGGGTCACCTTTTTTTAGGCCGACAACTTCGGAACCGACGTCTTCAACCCAGCCTGCATTTTCGTGACCCATGATGATGGGCAGAAGTGCATCACCGCTGGGGTCAAAAATCGGCTTCCACACCCCCTCAACGATGTGGAGGTCGGTGCGGCAGACACCTGCACCGCCAATCTTGACGATGACGTCTGACCCGGAGCTGATAGTGGCATCGGGAACTTCTTGTTCAGTTACCCATGTGGCACCAGAGAGAGCCTCGTCATAGGTGTTGAGAACCATTGCTTTCATGGCTGGTACGTCCTTTCGCGTGTAACGGCACTGTTCGACGGTCAAGACTCGGGGCGCTATACGGGAGCGCTGTGAGACTTCGTGGGAGAAATCTAAGCCCGGGCGGACACCCGGTGGTAATAATCACGTACTACTTTGCAATGGGACGGTAACGATTGGGTCTCGGGAAACAGTTAAGGCCCGGCGGGTTTCCGCCGGGCCTTAACTGTGAAGGATTGTTGCTAGCTAGCTAGCTAGCTTTGCCCGCTATAACAGGGAGACCCTCTCTGCGACGTTCTGCTTCGCGCTGGAGAATCTGGGTTGCTGGGTGCTCAAAAATGGGCTTGTCGAGTGAGAGAGACACCTCGCCAGCGGACATTAGTGAATAGTAACGAATGGCGCACACACGAAGGAACGACGTAAAGTTACCCTCGTCGTGGCCGGCCTCGAGAGACTCTGAGTAGAGAGTCGAGATCAGCTCGTTAACAGTCATCTTGTCGCGGAAAGCGATTTCTTTGAGGGCAGACCAAAATACGTTTTCCATGCGAATGCTGGTGACAAAACCTGAGATTCTCAGGGACTTGGTCTTGCTCTTCCACAAGTCGCTATTGGCGTTGACGAATAAATTGCACATTTTTTTCTCCTTATCCTTCGCTGCAGAGGAGGCGAGGTGACCATTGGGCGCTTGTGCAGCGAGGCATGCCTTGCGGCGCAAGCGCTCTCGGGGCGCGTACTACAACTCACGTAGCGTTAAGAAAACCCCGTTCGAGTTAGCGAGGTCACAATCGGGTGGGCGGCGAACCAGCGTCATCGACCTAATTCCCCAGATACAAAGTAGCATACGAGCGATACGGACGCCACCGTTGTGCCACTTCAGTGGTGTTGACAGCCCCACCAAAATGGGCTTCGACCGCTTTCTTCAGACCGTAATCAGCGGGTGACCACATATCGGGGTGGCCTATACCAAAAATCAAGAACATCTCGGCTGTCCGAGGACCAACACCCTTGAGGGCGATATAGCCAATGAATTAATGGCGGGAAAGCCTGAAGTTTCCGTAGCTTGGTCGCTGACCTTAGTTTAAATGGGGGTACCCGAGATATCTTTTGTCCACAGATGTTTTCGACGTACTTCCCCTAATAGTCCAACATGCTTCGGTCCTGCAGAGGAGGTTTCTAGCTCAACATGGGGTGATTAGTGTGAGAATGAAATTGACTAGATTTCCGAGAAATCTGCAGCGAAGCTGGCTCAGTAGTCTGTGAGTGCAGAGCACGAGAGGGGCATCATGGCGGGACAGAGCTCACCGGTCGTGCCCTGGCACGGCATTCGCGAGACCCCCGTGGTCCTCCTCACGGGCACGGAATCTTTTCTTGCCGATCGGGCTCTTCGAATTCTGACCGACCGAATGAAGTCCAGCGACGCCGGTGTGGAAATCAATGACCTGGATGCCGCTGACTACCAGCAGGGAGACCTCCTTCAACTGGCAAGCCCCAGTTTGTTTGGTGAGCCGAGACTCCTAAGGGTCCAGGCTGTCGAGAAATGCAACGATGCATTCCTCGAAGACGCTCTGTCCTACCTGAGCGCTCCCGAAGCTGATGTGGTCGTCGTGTTGCGCCATGGCGGCGGGAATCGGGGCAAGAAGCTCCTGGATGCCCTCAAGTCGGCGGGAGCCGCAGGATTGGTGGTGGAGTGCAAAGAAATCAAGAAAGACGCGGAGCGCGTCACGTTTGTTCAGCAGGAATTCCAGCGCCATGGGGTGACCATCGAGCCTCGAGCAGTTCGTGCACTGGTCGATGCGTTCAGCACCGACCTGGCCGAACTCGCTTCGGCCTGCTCCCAGTTGATTACCGATGTGGGTAGTGCTGGAATCACCGCTTCCACCGTGGAGCGATACTACGGGGGACGAGTCGA
>Ga0136655_1001466_pt1 | contig 10521 bp, 9 predicted proteins | sample CPBDNA_2_FD_94863 | JGI IMG/M metagenome (GOLD analysis project Ga0136655, IMG submission 94863) | Freshwater to marine salinity gradient microbial communities from Chesapeake Bay, USA - CPBay_Spr_15_0.8_DNA (version 2) | ecosystem: Environmental > Aquatic > Marine > Coastal | place: USA...
CCCAAAAAAAATCCATGAACCGCCACCCCTTCGAAAATAACCCTAATGCAAACAGCGAAATCAATCCTAAAGTCTTCATGAAAATCCGATCTTGTAAAAAGAAATGTTTAATTCATGAATAACTAAAAAAAAATTAAGAAAACAATAAATAGATCAGTTCAAATATTTCTTCGAAAAATCCTAAAATCGCACGAAACAAAATTTTACCAAATAATCTCCTGCAATCTCCTAATTAAATAGTAATCAAGATTCAGTTTCGCCCAAAAACAGATGAAACTCAAAATTAAATATTTAAGATGTTTTCAAAAAAAAACCTTTGGAATCCTAAAGACTCCAAAGGTTTTATACACTACAGAAAGACTTCTGATTTTAGATTTCTGACTTTCTAACTTACTTCAAATTCTTATACCGAATCCTTTTTGGAGTCACATCGCCCAGGCGCTTCTTTTTGCTTTCTTCGTAGTCGGAGAAGTTTCCTTCAAACCACACCACTTGGGAATCGCCCTCAAAAGCCAGAATATGTGTACAGATCCTATCCAGGAACCATCTGTCGTGGGAAATCACCACCGCGCAGCCACCGAAATTCTCCAAAGCTTCTTCCAAAGCACGAAGGGTGTTCACATCCAAGTCGTTGGTAGGCTCATCGAGTAGCAGCAAGTTGCCGCCTTCTTTCAGCATCATCGCCAAATGAACTCGGTTTCGCTCACCTCCCGAAAGTACTCCGACTTTCTTCTCCTGATCCGATCCGCCAAAGTTGAACTTTGAAACATACGCTCTAGAGTTGATCTCCTTATTGCCCAGCTTCATGAGCTCATTCCCATCAGAAATGGTCTGATAGACACTTTTATTGGGGTCAAGAAAGTCATGCTCTTGGTCTACATAGGACAGTTGTACGGTCTCTCCCACCTCGAAATTTCCTGAATCAGGCTTCTCCTGACCAGTGATCAATTTGAAAAGTGTGGTCTTACCTGCACCGTTTGGCCCGATAATCCCGACGATCCCACCTTGAGGAAGGGAAAAGCTAAGATTTTCAAATAGCAACTTATCACCATAAGCCTTGGAGACACCATTAGCCTCTATCACTTTGGCCCCAAGACGAGGTCCAGGTGGGATAAACAATTCCAATTTGGCTTCTCTTTCCTTAGATTCTTCCCCTATCAATTTATCATAGGCACTCAAACGGGCTTTGCCTTTTGCCTGCCGGGCTTTCGGAGTCATTCGGATCCATTCAAGTTCTCGCTCCAAAGTTTTTTGACGCTTGGATTCAGTTTTCTCTTCTTGCTTCAGACGGTTTTGCTTTTGCTCCAACCAAGAAGAATAATTTCCTTTCCAGGGAATTCCCTCGCCTCGATCCAATTCTAAGATCCAACCGGCCACATTATCCAAGAAGTATCTATCGTGGGTCACGGCAATGACGGTACCCTTGTAATTTTGCAAATACTGCTCCAGCCAATGCACAGATTCCGCATCGAGGTGATTGGTGGGTTCATCCAATAGCAAGACATCCGGCTCCTGAAGTAACAATCTGCAAAGGGCAACTCGTCGCTTTTCTCCACCAGAAAGGTTAGCCACATTAGCATCGCTAGGAGGCAGTCTTAGCGCATCCATCGCTTTATCCAGCATGACGTCCAGTTCCCAGGCGTTAGCGGCGTCCAGCTTCTCCTGAACGGCTCCTTGCTTCTCGATCAGCTTATCCATAGCATCAGGATCTTCCATGAGCGCTGGATCCATGAATTTCTCATTGATTGCTTCAAACTCCTTGAGCAGGGCCACTGTCTCATAAACTGCTTCCTCCACGACTTCTTTGACTGTTTTAGTAGGATCAAGCTTTGGCTCTTGCTCTAACATTCCCACAGTGTAACCTGGAGACCAGACCACTTCACCAAGGAATTCCTTATCCATTCCTGCGATGATCTTTAAAAGGGAGGATTTTCCAGAACCGTTGAGACCGAGAACTCCGATCTTGGCACCGTAAAAAAATGAGAGGTAGATATTTTTTAAGACTTTTTTCTGTGGCGGGAAGACTTTGGAGACTCCAGCCATTGAAAAGATGATTTTTTCAGAACTCATAGGTTAAATTTTTACTGTATTAAAACTCGAAAGAAATCAAAGATGGCAAAAAAACCCCTTTCTTAGGATAAGTGCTTTTGAATTAATTAATTTGCGAAAAGTTGAAAACGACCACCTAAACCCAATTGTAGCGCTATGGACCATCCTTATGGATACATAAAAGAGAATAAAGTTTTTTTGAAGGGTTTTTTAGGACAGGAGGATCGGAAGATTGGAGAAGTAAAAGAAAATGAGACCTCTACGCTAAACTACTTTGAGGCTCGATTTGACCAACTCAGCGAGAAGGTCGAAAAATTAAAATCTGACATTCAAGAAAACGAAAACAAGGGATCTTTTCTGATGAAGTTGATTCACTTGAGAGAATCTTTGATGAAAGCTGATGCACTCGGAGATTTCGTTCCTTTGATCGAGGAGCTGAATACACAGGAAGCTTTTCTAAATGAAATCATCCAAGGGAATCGCGAAAAAAACCTAGAGGTAAAACGTGGACTGATCCTAGAAGCAGAGGCAATAAAGGAAGATACCGACTGGAAAGAAACCACAGAGGCATTTAAAGAACTGAAACTTCGCTGGATCAAAACAGGACCTGTAGAAAAAGACTTACAAGATCAGATAGAAGAAGAGTTTGAGGCTCATGTACAGCATTTCTTTGAAAATAGAAGACACTTTTTCGAAGGACTAGCACTTCAAGCTGACGAAAATATTAAAGTCTACGAATCTTTAGTGGAGCAAGCTAGAGAAGCGCATGACTTGGTCGATGTCAAGATGGCCTTTGAAGTTTCTAAAAAGATTCAAAGGCAGTGGAAGGAAGCCGGTAAAGTCCCTGCGGAAAAGCGACAACCACTTTGGGATGAATTTTCAAAGTTGAATAACCGGATTTTCTCCAAATATAAGCGCACCCTAAATCCTGGTCCGACCATGCATCCTCGGGAGTTGATGAAAAAAGTGGAAGAACTCACCGAGGAGATCAAGTTGCTCGCCGGAAAGCCGAATTCCTACGAGTTGATCGGTCGGGCAAAGGCGATCCAGGAAGAATGGCGAAAACTCCCAGATCGGAAACCGAAGGAAGCAAATTTGATCGTTCGTTCTTTTCAGTTTTTCTCAGATATTGTTTTTGAAAAAGCTTTTTTGGAAAAGCTGGTTCACGGTAAATATGAGGACTGGGATCAAAAATCTCCAGCGGAGCAGGTTCAAATTAAAATTGCTTTGGTAAAAGATCTTCTTCACCGAGATCAGTCAGAACTGGAAGCGGCACAGTCTAATTCAGACAATTTTCGTGTTCAATCGGCTGATTTCGACATAATGATGAAGAAAAAACTCTTTAGTGTAAAGCGAAAAGTGGATGTAAAAAATTACATCTTGAAGCAACTTTCTTTTAATTAAGGTCGTACATGAGTAAATATTTAAAAAAAAAGATATTTTTGCACCCTTTAACAGAGAGAACTCTTAAAATATAGACATATGTACTGGACACTTGAATTAGCTTCTTATCTAGAAGATGCCCCTTGGCCAGCCACTAAGGATGAATTGATTGATTACGGCATCCGCTCTGGCGCCCCTATGGAAGTTGTTGAAAATCTTCAAGAATTGGAAGATGATGGCGAACCTTATGAAACCATCGAGGAGATCTGGCCGGATTATCCTACCAAAGATGACTTCTTCTTCAACGAAGACGAATATTAAGTATAAAGCCTCGGGAATTCGAGGCTTTTTGGTTTTTACGACAAGTGAATCTGAGCTTTTATTTAGGGTTTAGAAAACTCGAAGTCAGAAAAGTTAGATTTCAATTTACCCTAATTCTCCGGAAGCTGGAATTCATTTATTTTTCAATTCCAATCTTAGTAAGTCATCCTGCTATAGCCCGAGAACTTGACGAAGCCTGGAGTAGCCTGATTTACTGACTGGCACTTGCCCACCACTTAGGAGTTTGACTAGATAATTTTCCCGTTCATAGGGCTCGATTTTCGCAATCTGATTTACATTTAAGATGAAAGAGCGATGCACTCGGACAAACCGAAATGGATCTATAGCTTCTTCAAGTGCCTTCATCGTCATCTTTTTCAGAAACTTTCCCGATGGGGTGTGAATTGCGATGTAATCGCCTTCCGCTTCAAAATAGACTACCTCAGCGGTCGGGATTATTTTGATCTCATTTTTGACCCGAACGACTAATCGATCCCGTTTTTCTGCCAATCCGCTAAATTCTTCTGACTTGGAAGTATTTTTTTCAGTCGGAAATTGCTGCAAAAATCTATCAATCGCTTGAGAAAAGCGGCTCATCGAAAATGGCTTGAGGAGGTAATCCACCGCCATCGCATCAAAAGCTTTTACCGCATACTCATCAAAAGCTGTGGTGAAGATCACTGCTGGAGGATCCTCCACTAGTTCAAGCATTTCAAAGCCTGTGATTTTTGGCATTTGGACATCCAGAAAAATTAAATCCGGCAGAAACTTCTGGACTGCCTTCAAACCCTCAAATCCATCCTGACAGACTTTGACAATCTCAAATTGAGGGAATTCGGAGAGGTATTCTTGGATAATACTTGCAGCAAGAGGCTCATCATCAATGATTATAGTTTTAATCATTACGTTGCGGGATTTTCAGTTTTACATTGAAATTAGAATCCATCTGTTTCGTCTCCAACAAATCCTTTCGCCCAAATACTAAGAATAGTCGTCGCTCAACTGAATCCAACCCAAAGCCCGTTCCTTTGGCTGGAGTGACTTCAGGGTCATAGGGGTTAGAAATGGAAATCATCAAGTAGTTTTGATTTTTTGAAATAGACAGATTAATAGAAACCTCTTCAGTGACTCCATAAAGCCCATACTTGATTGCATTTTCCAATAAAGGCTGGATGAGCAATTGAGGGAGTTGCAGGGATTCAGCACCTTCTTCAATCTCAAAATTAATAGTTAATCGGTGTCCAAACCTGACTTTCTCGATCTCCAAATACATTCGAAGATAGTCCAACTCTTCCGAAACTGAAACCCATTTTTGAGGGTCTTTTCGGATTGTTCCGCAAAGAAATTCGGAGAGCTGAATGACCATTTCTCTAGCTTTTTGAGGCTGACTAACGACCAATGCATTGATCGAATTCAAGCTATTAAATAAAAAATGAGGCTGGAGCTGCTGACGAAGTTGGGTCAGTTCTGCCTCTTTTGAAAGCTCATTCATCATTGTTTCGCGTTGCTGAGATTCTTCCTGCTGCTCCAACTTAGAAACTACAATAGCGATCAGTGCGACCAGAACTTCTGCCAATCCCAATACTACCCAACGTAAAAACCGATGGTCAAGTAGAAATTGGCTGTAGTCAGGATTAGCATCGAAAAACCAACTTTGGATGTAAGCGTGAGCCCACACGGTGATCAAGCTCATCAGAAGAGGAATAATGAGCAGCAGCCAGTTATTCCCACCTTTGGGAATATAAAAGCTAAAGATCCGCTCCAACACAAATACTCCGAGCATGAAACCCAAGGTGAATAAACCTGAATCTGCCAAAGCTAAACTCAGCTCAATCCCATAAAAATAAAGGAGTGAAAAACATCCAAGAAACCAGATAAGTCCGGCTCCTTGGATGATCCATTTTGCTTTGTGAGGATTGGAAAAGGCTTTTGCAAACAAAATTTTAGGGTTTTAGATACCTTCTTGAATCTCGTTAATAAGATTTGATTTCCAAACCCCCAAAGAATATTGTGCCTTTGATTAAGAGCACTTTGTCTGTATCCACTTCAGATTGACGGTAGATTCGCTTGTCCTCTACCCCCGCTGCGATATTGCTCACTTCAGTCCTGACATCCCAGTGAGGTGGCACGATCAATTTCATTCCTCCGAAGATCACATCCACTTGAAGCGTAACAATCCCCGTGAAATCAGATTGAGTCAAATCTAAATCGATTCCTCCAAAAGCCGCGGTCAACTTTCCACCTTGAAAATTCTTAGACATCACGCGCTTATTCACTCCACTTAGAATAGCATCAATATTCACTCGATCTGAAAAAGTAGATCCCGATGTACCTCCTATTCCTGTAAATCCTGAATTCCCGGATTTCCCTTCTTCATTCGAATCAGAATTAATCGAGCTGGAAACCTTCGATGCCCCTGTTTTGATCTGAGATCGAATATCATCAATAACCTTGTTTTCTCGCCGTTTCTGCGTGATCAAATAAAATCCAAGGGCAATCAAAATGATAGGGAAAATATAGCGCTGCAATCCGAAATCGAAGTCGAATTCCCGCTCGAAAAGGAAGTAAACTCCGAGCGACAACACGACTACACCAAAAAAGCTTTTGAACTCGTGCTTGATTAAAGTAAAAGTACCTACAGCGATCAAGATCATCGGCCAGGATAAAATCCAATCGGGAAAAAAGAAACCAAGCTTCCTTAAAAGAAGCAATACACCTACGGCTAAGATGATAACTCCGAAAATTATTCCGCCGTCATTACGTTGTTTTAGTCTGCTCATGATAGAATGGTTTTAAATGATGCTCAAACCTACCCTAATCCTAATGCATGAGGAATGACGAATCGGCTAAAGCGGCTGAAAAGTCGGTAAAGCCCACAGATTAGTCGATGAAAATGTAGTAGCCAGTTTTACCGATTAGCTGCTGAAGCGAGGAATTCGGCATAACCCATATCTTCTGGTGAAGTAATTTTGATATTCTCCAGATTTCCGGCGATCAATTCTACCTGCCAGCCTTGATGCTCGTATACGGTTGCATCGTCTGTGAATTGCTGAAGTTCGTCGACCGCAAAAGCCTGTTTGATCTTACTTACTTGGAAAGTCTGTGGAGTCTGTACCAATCTGAAGTATTGTCGCTCTTGGTAAAAAGACTTCCCGTCATCAGTGACTTTACGAATAGAATCTTTTAGAGGGACTACAGCAATTGCGCTTCCATACTTACCTGCCACCTCAAAACTTTCCTTGATTACCTCGGGGTCTACAAAAGGTCTAACTCCATCGTGAATCGCAACCAAGTCAGCAGATTCTGAAAGTTGATTTAGCCCATTTTTTACTGATTGGAATCTAGAATTACCTCCCGCCACCAGACGATGAGGAATTGAAAAGTTGTAGGATTCACACAGTTTTTTCCAGAACTCAAAATCAGACCTTGGGAGGACCAAAATTAAATCGATCTGATTATACAATTGATAGAAAACTTTCAGCGTCCGCATTAAAATCGGACTTCCCCCAATGGGTAAGTATTGCTTGGCAATAGTCCCTCCCATTCGAGTTCCTTTTCCTCCGGCTACAAGAATCGCTGCTTTATTCATTTGTTTTAAAAAACTTCCTGAATTGAAAAATGAGAAATTTTCTGTTGGAAAGAAAAAAAGCCCCGAAATTGGGGCTTTTACTAGTTAGAGGATCAACATCGCATCCCCGTAGGAGAAGAATCGATATTTCTCTTTTATTGCTTCTTTATACGCTTTCATGATCAAATCATAGCCTCCGAATGCTGCCGTAGTCATCAGCAAAGTTGACTCAGGAAGGTGGAAGTTAGTGACCAAAGCATTTGCGATTTTAAAGTCGTAAGGAGGAATAATAAATTTATCCGTCCAGCCACTGCTCATCTTCAATCTATTGTTTGCGGTCACAGAAGACTCTATAGTTTTCAAAACAGTAGTTCCAATAGAAACCACTCTCTTTTTAGCATCGAGTGCCTTATTGACATGCTCAACAGTCGTCTCAGGAATAAAGTAATTCTCAGAGTCCATTTTATGCTTAGTCAAGTCCTCTACATCCACTTGTCGGAATGTACCAAGACCAACGTGCAATGTAATTGGAGTAACTTCGACTCCAAGAAGCTCCAAACGCTTCAATAAATGAGGCGTGAAATGCAGTCCTGCAGTTGGTGCAGCTACGGCACCTACATTTTTTGCAAAGACAGTTTGATATCGCTCGCGATCTTCTGCCTCAACTTTTCTATCAATGAATTCTTTCAAAAGTGGCGTTTCGCCTAGGGTATCGATAGTCTTGTGAAACTCTTCATCCGTGCCGTCAAACAAGAATCGAATGGTACGACCTCTTGAAGTCGTATTATCAATCACTTCTGCTACAAGATCAGAATCTCCAAAATAAAGCTTATTTCCTACTCTGATTTTACGAGCTGGATCTACCAAAACATCCCACAATTTGAGTTCTTGGTTTAGTTCTCTAAGAAGGAATACTTCAATCTCGGCTCCGGTTTTTTCTTTGTTTCCGTACAATCTCGCAGGGAAGACTTTTGTGTCGTTGTTAACAAAAACATCTCCCTCTTGGAAATACTCAGTGATGTCTTTGAAAACTCTATGCTCGATTTGCCCTGTCTTTCGATGCACAACCATTAAGCGTGACTCATCTCGGTTAGGAGATGGGTGCAAGGCGATTAATTTCTTTGGTACTTCAAATTTGAAATCTGATAATTTCATGTAGCTATTTTAAATTTCTGAGTGATTTAAGAATTACTCTAAAAAATGCAAAGATACTAACAATAATGCCCAATTTCAGCTAACTTAACAAATTGTTTTAACCAACTATTTACATTATGCTCTTTTTCAAACTTACTTGGGAAAGTTTCAGGTTTGCAATTTCTGCACTAAAATCTAATCTGACCCGTACGATTCTATCACTTCTCGGGGTTACGGTAGGTATTTTCGCGATTATCGCGGTATTCACTTTAGTAGATTCGCTCGAAAATAATATTAGATCTTCCTTTTCTTTTTTAGGCACCAATGTCATGCGAGTGGATCGTTTTCCGTTTGCTACCGATGGGCCTCCACAGAATTTCCCCTGGTGGAAATATTTTAGAAGGCCTCCAGGGACGGTCGCTGAGTATAAATTTCTTCAGGAGCGACTAACCAATGCTGAAGCTGTGACTGTATCTGCTTCAGCGAATACCATAATCAAAGCTAGAAGCAATGCCTATGAAGGGATGCAATTAACCGGAGTAGCTTATACCTATCAGGATGTTTTCGAAGTAGCGCTAGAAGAAGGTAGATACTTTTCTGAATCCGAGATCAATGCAGCTCGGAATTTTGCGATTCTGGGTCGGAAAATCGCTAATACGCTTTACCCGGGAGAGGAAGTCATAGGCAAAGAAGTCAAAATCAAAGGGATGAAATTCGTGGTAATTGGAGTCTTTGAGGAAGAGGGAGAAGGGCTATTTGACCTGCCGTCTAAAGATGAGGCTTGCCTGATTCCCTATGGAGCTTTCAACAAAATGTACTACACTGGTAGAAACGGAATTGAGCCATCGATCGCCGTCAAAGGAAAAACAGATGATATTGGATTGATCGCTTTGGAAAATGAAATGACTGGCTTACTTCGAGCGAAAAGAGGGCTTAAACCCACTGAGGACGATAATTTTGCGCTAAACAAAACTGAATTCATTCAAAATGCCATCGGATCCATATTTGATGTAATTAGTGTGGCTGGTTGGGTTATTGGAGGTTTTTCTATCCTTGTAGGTGGATTTGGAATCGCGAATATCATGTTCGTCTCTGTTAGAGAGCGTACCAATATTATTGGTATTCAGAAGTCTCTTGGAGCGAAGAATTATTTTATTCTATTCCAGTTTCTTTTTGAAGCAATACTCTTGAGTCTCATTGGAGGAATTGCTGGAATCGTTTTGGTATTCTTCCTGAGTTTTGTAGAGATAGGCACTTTGGATATCGTACTTTCTTTTGGCAATATTCTACTTGGCCTAGGTGTATCATCGATTATAGGCGTGGTCTCAGGAATCGTTCCTGCCACTTTAGCCGCACGAATGGATCCTGTAGAAGCAATCCGAACGACATAAAAAAAGGGGCTTTAAAGCCCCTTTTTAGTTTAATTACTTTTTGACTTACTCCATCTCTTCCTGCACTGGTTTAGCTCCAATGGCGCTAAGCCCTGATGCAACTTTAATCTTTTTCTCCAGTTCGTCCATCAATTCTGGATTATCTAATAACAAATTTTTACAAGCTTCTCTTCCTTGCCCAAGTTTTTCACCGTTGTAAGAGAACCATGAACCTGCTTTTTTGATAATCTCCAGCTCAACACCAAGGTCAATAATCTCCCCTACTTTAGAAATCCCCTGACCGTACATGATGTCAAATTCAACCACTTTGAACGGAGGAGCAACCTTGTTTTTCACCACCTTCACTTTGGTACGGTTACCTAAGATATTATCTGCGCTCTCTTTGATTTGACCGATTCTTCGAATATCCAATCTTACCGAAGCATAGAATTTCAATGCGTTACCACCAGTAGTGGTCTCAGGATTTCCAAACATGACCCCGATCTTTTCTCGAAGTTGGTTAATGAAAATACAAGAGCATCCAGTCTTATTGATTGCTCCAGTGAGCTTTCGCAAAGCTTGCGACATCAATCGTGCTTGAAGTCCCATTTTACTATCCCCCATATCACCTTCCAATTCCGCTTTTGGTACCAATGCAGCTACCGAGTCAATCACGATAATATCTATTGCGCCAGA
>Ga0136655_1001467_pt1 | contig 10517 bp, 8 predicted proteins | sample CPBDNA_2_FD_94863 | JGI IMG/M metagenome (GOLD analysis project Ga0136655, IMG submission 94863) | Freshwater to marine salinity gradient microbial communities from Chesapeake Bay, USA - CPBay_Spr_15_0.8_DNA (version 2) | ecosystem: Environmental > Aquatic > Marine > Coastal | place: USA...
AGCGATTTGATATTGAGCCTGATAGGAAAATTTTTCATGGAATGGTACAGGAAATTGATCGTAATGAATTAAAAAATCTTACTAATAAAGAACGGGTTTCAATTGTCTTGAAAATTACTGGGCTTGAAACGCTCTCCACAAGAATGAAGGCCTCTCTGCTTGAAATAGGTCAATCTATTACTTCATGGCCTCAATTAGCATCTGGCGTTTTTTTAGGGGGTGCCTCAGTTGCACATGTTGGAAGAAGGCTTCTACTAGGAGATCAAGTTCCATCTGGTAGATTTTATGTTGATTTTGATGAAATAATTAAAATCGATCAAGCTGAAATTGTTGATATTTTACCTAGTTATCCCGCTGTTTCAGAATCCATTAATCGCATCACTCGCGCATTACCTCAACATGTCCTTCAGTCTGCTTATATTCTGAGTAAAATGGAATTGAATGATATTTTGAGTCATTCAAACATGGCGCCTTCAGGAGGAAATGTTCAACCCTGGATTTGGGTTTTTGATAAAAAAGGTTTACTGCATTTATTCCATGATAAAGATCGTAGTGAATCTATGCTTGATTTTAAGGGCTCAGGTTCATTGATTGCTTTTGGGGCGGCTTTAGAAAATCTGAGATTAACTTCAGCAAAAATGGGACTTGAGATTGAATTTATTATCCATATTGTTGAATTTGAAGAGGATTGTATCGCTACGGTGAGATTTATATCAAAATTTAAAAATTCAATAAAGGTTAAAAACTGGGAATTAGTTGAAGGGATTGGCATTCGCTGCACAAATAGGAAAAATAATCAGCGTCAAGAAATAAAGATTTCAGATCTTGATATTTTAAAAAGCTTAGCGGAAGAGGAAGGTTTTTTTTTAAAAATTAAAAAAGAGGATGATGAACTAGAGAAATTAGCGGAAATCGTAGGGGGAATGGATCGAATGCGGTTTTTTCATGAGCAAGGTCTTGCAGATTTTATCAAAGAGGTGAGATGGACTGAAAAAGATGCCGTAGAATTGAAAGATGGAATAGATATCGCTACGCTCGAACTTTCTGGTACGGAAAGAGCAGCCATGGGATTATTGAAAGATCCTAGGACGGTTCGGTTTTTTAGAAAATTTCTGATGGGCTATGGATTGACTAAAATCTCAAAAGACACATTGACTACCTCATCCGCAGTATTGGTACTTGGGAGTACCGATTACTCCGCACGGGAGTACCTTAAGGCGGGCCAAGTTCTTCAGAGAATCTGGATTAAGGCGAATATGATGGGTATTAGCTTTCAGCCAGTATCGGCAATGCTCTTTATTTTTCACAAAGTTTCTATGGAACGAGATCATGGGTTCACCAAAGGAGAGGAACTAGAGATAAATAAGTTTAAATCAGAATTTGATAAGGTCTTTGAAATGTCAACACCCGAAAAAAGCTTATTTATGTTCCGTATTAATGAGGCAGGAGAGCCAAGTGTAAGAGCTTTTAGGAGAGATGTTGAGGATACTTTAATAGTTATTTGAGATGTTTACTTTTAAAGCCTTTCGAGCAATTGATGAACTTGAGCTTTGCGATTTGTTTATATCAGGTCATGCCAATGTTCTTAAGGAATACGGAGTTACAAAAGTAACTTCCTCAAACAATGAGTGGAAAAATAACCCTTATGTTTTTGTGGTTACTGTTCATGAGGATTCTACAGGAGAAGTGGTGTCTGGTGTAAGGGTTCATTTAGCTCATGAGGACTATCCTTTACCACTTGAAGGAGCAATAGCACAAGTAGATATCGGGATCAATAATTTGGTAAAAGAGTATCGAGATTTGGGTGGGACAGGCGAAATTGGAGGGCTTTGGAATAGTAGAGCAATCTCAGGTTATGGCATTGGGGCCCTTTTTTTATCTAGAACGTCCCTTGTAATTGCTGATCAACTTAATGTGCCAACACTTTTAGCATTGTGTGCAGAATATACACTAAAACCAACTCTTCAAAAAGGGTTTCAAATAGAAGAAAAAATTGGAAATAAAGGCACATTTTTTTATCCGAAATTAGATCTAGTGGCAACATTGGCCGTTTTGAAAGATGTAAAAGGTTTACCATTAGCACTTAGTGAAGAGCGCGAATATATTATGGGTCTTAGAAAAGAATTGAATTGTGTAAGAGAAGAGGATACTCCAAAAGGAAAAATTACAGTCAAATACGAATTAGAAATTAAAAATCCTAACTGGAAATAATATGGTGTTTAGTTATTTTACTTTGGTTCTATCTTTTATTTTACAATTTAATCCAATAACAATAGATTTAAAATCAACCGATTTAACGAAATATGAATATTTAATTTTAGAGTCTGATTCGGAATTAAAAATTACTGATATATTAAAATCAGATCAATTTTCACTAGTTGAGAATAAGTCTATTAATTTCGGGATAAACAATGACTTAGTATGGTTAAAGTACCTTGTAGTAAATAATACAGATGTAGAATCAAAGTTTTTGTTTATCAATAATTCTTCTCTTGACAGTCTAGACTTATTTATTGTCGATAGAGGTGAAGTGATAAATAAATATTCTGGAGGTAGGTTGCAAGATTATGACCTTAAGCCGATTGAATCAAAGTCTATAATTTTTAAAATAGATTTACCTGTAGGAAGACCAGTATCTTTATTTTTAAAAGTGAATAGTGTAAATAAAAAAATAATTACTTCAACTATAACTGATTTAGAGAACATAGAAAAAATTATTAATGTTGAAAACATGTTATTTGGAATTTTTTCAGGAATACTTATTGGTTTGTTCTTTTACAATTTATTTTTATATTTCTCAGTAAAAGATAAAATATATTTAATTTATGTTATCCATACAGTTTTAGTTTGGTTTGCTCAAAGTTCGATTTTAGGGTACACTCAAGAGCTTCTTTGGCCCGATTCTGTTTGGCTTAATCTTAGATCGGGAGTGATTTTTTCATCATTAGTTAGTATTGTAGGTATTTGGTTTTTACGTGTATTTTTATTGACAAAACACTTTATCCCTAAAATTGACAAAGGATTCTATTTTATATTTCTAGTCTATGGGTTTATTTTAATAAATGCGTTTTTTTTCTCAATTACAGTTAGTTATCAAACTTTACTTCTAACGCAGTCCATTGTAGTTGCATATGTTTTGTTTGCAGCTTTATTGATTCTTAAAAAAGGATATGGTCCAGCAAGATTTTACCTTCTTGCTTGGTCTGTTTTCATGATTGGGATTTTTATTTTCGTGTTTAGCGAAATGGGAATTATCCCTACTAATAATTTTACAGCTTATATTATGCCATTGGGTTCGGCTTTGGAAGTAGTTTTGTTATCATTTGCCCTAGCTGATAAAATTAATATACTTAAAAAAGAAAAAGAGGATGAACAAGCTGAGAAATTAGCGGCCTTAAAAGAGAATGAAACTTTAATACGGGAACAAAATAATATTTTAGAGGATAAGGTACGGATTCGTACTGACGAGTTAGAGCTTGCTCTTCGTAATCTACAAAATACGCAGAGTCAACTGGTAAGTCAGGAGAAAATGGCTTCTTTAGGTCAATTGACAGCTGGTATTGCCCATGAGATCAATAACCCGATCAACTTTGTGAGCTCCAATATCACTCCTCTCAAACGTGATATTAAAGATATCATGGAAATTGTTGAATTTTATCGCTCAAGAGGCCAGATCGAGTTCTCCCCAGAAACCCAAAAAGAGGCAAAGGAACTCGAAGAAGAATTAGAGTTAGATTATGTTCTTGATGAAGTTGATCAGCTGCTTAAAGGAATGGATGATGGCGCTAGACGAACTGTCGAAATCGTAAAAGGACTTCGAATCTTCTCTAGAGTGGATGAGCAAGATGTAAAGAAAGTCGACCTGCATGATGGTATTAATAGTACCATTATCTTATTGAATAGCACAATGCCTAGTAAAATTCGAATTGAGCGAGAATTTGGAGAATTACCAATGGTGGAATGCCTAGCAGGTAAGATCAATCAAGTATTTATGAACATAATTAATAATGCTGTTCATGCTTTGGCTGATCATATCGAGACAATCAAGGATCCTAAAATCTCCATTCGAACCTCTGCTACTCTAGATCATATTCGTATCGAAATTGAAGACAATGGACTTGGGATGCCCAAACATGTTAAGGATAAAATATTCGAACCTTTTTTTACCACCAAAGCTGTTGGTAGGGGCACAGGTTTGGGGCTTTCAATTGTTTATTCTATAATTGAAAATCATAAGGGTACTCTGGAGGTAGAAACGGAAGAAGGCCAGGGAACTACTTTTATAATTACCCTTCCGATATACCAAAGTACCCAACGATATGAATAAGAAGATTCACGTCCTTTACATCGATGATGAGGATAACAACTTAAAATCTTTCCGGGCCACTTTAAGAAAGGATTTTAAAATTTTTACGGCCATAAATGCTGAGGATGGTTTACGTATAGCCCAGCAAGAGGAAATACACGTCTGTATTGCTGATCAACGCATGCCTGGGATGACTGGGACTGAGTTTTTTGAGCAAATGGTTAAGATTAATCCAGACCCAATCCGAATCTTGCTAACCGGTTATTCTGACATTGCCAGCGTAATTGATGCGATCAATAAAGGAGAAGTTTACCGGTTTATCGATAAGCCTTGGAATATCGAGCAGATAAAAAATTCAATAAAAAATGCCGCAGATATTTATTTCATGCGGACTGAGTTGAAGGATAAGACGCTCAAGCTTAAAAAACTACATTCCGAAATGAATCAATTTGTCTACAGCCTTTCGCACGAGCTGAGAGGTCCCTTGATGAGTATTTCTGGTGTGTCCAAACTTGCCAAATTGGAAATTGAAGATCCTAATATTTTGGAATACTTTGAAATGATCGATTCAGCCACCTTTAAGCTGGATGATTTTATTTATAAGATGCTGGATTTCTATCGCTCAACTAAAATTGATAATAAAATCTCCGAGATCAACTTTGCAGAAATTGTGGAGCAACAGATGGATGCCTATCGTTCCAAATTTGACTTATCACATTTTGAAATCGATGTCAATATCAATCAAGAGACTAAGTTCTTTTCTGATAATTCTAAAATCCGAGTGATCTTAAATAACCTCTTCAGTAATTCTGTCCAGTTTCAAAAGCGGGAGGATTCTGAAAAGAGAATCTCGATTTCAATCAAAGTGGAAGAAGCGATTGCCACCATTATGGTTCAGGACAATGGTATAGGAATCGATGAAAAATACCAAAATGAAGTTTTCAACTTATTCACTAGAGCCACGCAAAAAAATGTTGGAACTGGATTGGGACTTTATATGGTGAAAGAAGCTGTTGAGCAGATGGGAGGCAAAATCGAATTAGATTCAGTTCTCAGTGAAGGAACAACAATTAAGATCGAGCTACCTTCAATGGAATGATATTTTGCTAGAAATTGTACCTTTGGGTTCTAAATCGAATTTTTAGATTTTTTATTAACAAACATACTTATGATCAATCCTTGGCATGATGTCAACATTGGAAAGAATGCTCCCGAAGTAGTAACGGGAGTTATTGAAATCCCAAAAGGTAGTAAAGGGAAGTACGAATTGGATAAAAAGACCGGCATGTTAATGTTGGATCGCGTTCTTTTCTCGGCAGTTCACTATCCAGCAAATTATGGTTTTATCCCGCAGACTTTCTGCGAAGATCATGACCCATTGGATATTTTGATTATTTCTCAGATCGATATTCCCTCCATGTGTCTAGTGGAAGCCAAAGTAATCGGTGTGATGAGAATGATCGATGGTGGCGAGGCAGATGATAAAATTATTGCTGTGGCAGCTGGTGATCAATCGGTGAATTACATTAATGATATTGATGATCTCCCTCCTCATTTGATGAAAGAGATCCATCGGTTCTTTGAAGATTATAAAAAATTAGAGAATAAAGAAGTGAAAGTGGAGGACTTCCTTGGGAAGGAAGATGCCATGCGGATCATCCGTGAGAGTGTCGAACTCTACGACAAAAACTTTCGAACGCAACGCCAACGCTAACTTAAAGCCTGAGTTTACTCAGGCTTTTTTGTTTTTTACCTTTTGCTTGCCAGCCTTCTTGGAAAGGTAGTCCACTAAATCTACGTAAGCCTCATGCTCGTGATTGCTGACTGAGATAGATTGCTGATCTGTAAAAGCGATGGTGAGCTGCTTAAACTGACGTTTATTTGCCGTGATTATTTCCTCATCCCACGCAATGATTTGTGCAATTGGATAGACTTTGGTGTAGCCTCTAAGTGGGAGCTTCACAATAATTTGATCTCTTCCCGCTGTGATGAATCGGTATCCAGCCATCATTTTCACCAAAAGCATTAAGATTACCAAAGTGATTATGCTACAGGCGATTAAGTAAAACCAAAGGCCAAAGCTTCCTTTATAAGCGAAGTCTCTAAGAATGAAAATGAGACCTGCTATCAAGATGAGTAGAACCATACTCAAGGAGATATAGGTGGATACTTTTGGTTTAATGACCATTATGCTGCGCTTTTATTTCTGTAAGTTTTACTTTTGCAAAAGTCTCCAAATCTTTGAAAAAAGCGAAGAAAATCACTTCAAATTCTGCTTCTCGCTCAATTAATGCCAGATGGGCTACTTCCATTTTGGAATCAAAACGAGTTCGTTTAGAAAGACCAGTCAGTGACATTTGAATTCCTTCAAGCGTCCCATATTGGAGCAGCCAGTTGTCTTTCCGCATCCAGTAAAACATCTTGGCGAAACTCTCAGGAAAGTATTTTGAGTTTTTTTCAAGGATTAAAAAAGTGCTTTCAATGAAATCCTCTAATGGCTGATCACTGAATTTATCCCAATTTTTCCCCAGGAAATAGTCAAAGAAGATGTCCGTAATCACAGTAGAATAATGACCAAAATTAGGTCTCAAATAGCTTTGTCCTGCTCGTACTAAAGGATAAGTGTCTGTAAAACGATCTATCTCTCTATGTAATAAAATCCCCTCGGTAATAGCTCGTGGATAATTTAAGAGCATTTTTCCTTTGACAAAATCAGCTATGAAATTTCCCACAAGTACCTCCTCTTGCCCAAATGACAAATATGCATGTGCCAGGTAATTCATTGATTTCGGTGTTTTTTGGAAAACAAGGGCTGAGTTGAGTAGTTTCGAACTCAAATTAGCGATTGATGCCGAATATAGAAGAAGAATTAAAGAAAGGACTCAAACTTTTAAAACTGGAATGGCAGGAAGACTTGGCCCAATTCCAAAAGAAATTTTTGAATACCAGTCTGACCGAAAAGAAGAAAGAAGGTATCACCTGGCATCCTATTCAGCTCAAAAAAAGTAAGATCGGAATGGGCGAACGGCTTTTGGTGGAGGTGGAGCGATTGGATAATAAGTATCCTTCTTCTTTCAGCTCAGGTAAAACAGTCTCGTTTTTCAGTACGCAAGAGGGTTATCATTCCTCAGAAAACAGGGTTAATGGAGTTGTTAATCAAGTGAAGAAAGATACCATGGTGGTCACGCTTCAAGCCGATGAACTTCCGGAATGGATGGAAAATAATCGCCTTGGAGTGGATTTGCTTTTTGATGAGGCAAGCTATCGGGAGATGGAATTTGCACTAAAGAAAGTGATCACTTCAGACAATAAGCGACTCGAGGAAATCAGAGATTGTTTATTAGGAGAGGCGAAACCCCAGTTTTTTGAAAAAACAAAGCTTGCAATACCAAACTTGAATGATTCCCAAAATCAAGCTTGCGAATTGATCGCCAATGCCAAGGATGTAGCAGTGGTTCACGGCCCTCCCGGTACAGGGAAGACGACTACGTTGATTGAAGCGATTCAGGATGCGGTGATAGGAAATCAATCCATCTTAGTTTGTGCCCCGAGCAATGCTGCTGTTGATCTTTTGGTAGAGAAACTCACTGATAGAGGAATTGAGACAACTCGACTAGGCCATCCAGCTCGGGTGGAGGAGAAGATTTTAAACCAGACTTTGGATGCAAAGACCGCTTTCCATGATAGTTACCGAGACTTGAAAAAGCTCCGAAAAGAAACTAATCAATGCCTGAATCTTGCAAAGCAATACAAGCGCAATTTTGGTCCGGAAGAGCGAGCGCAACGCAAATTGATGTTTGCAGAAGTTTCTCGGCTCCGTGAGGCCTCCAAATCACTTGAGCAATACATTCAGTTTGATGTTTTTCAGCGAACTCAGGTTTTTGCGACCACGCTCGTGGGTGCTTCCTCCTACCATTTGAAAGGGATGACTTTTGATGTGGTTTTTATTGACGAGGCCGCACAGGGATTGGAAGCTGCTACTTGGATTCCAATTCTTAAAGCAAAAAAGGTTGTTTTTGCAGGCGATCATTTTCAGCTTCCTCCGACAATCAAGTCCTTTCAGGCTGGAAAAGAGGGATTGGCTAAGACGCTTTTTGAAAAAGTAATCCTCCGAAATCCTCAAGCCGCGCAATTACTGGATCTTCAATACAGAATGCCGGAAGTGATCATGGGCTTTTCCAATGAATGGTTTTACAAGGGCAAATTGAGAGCAGCGGAAAATACAAAAACTCATGAATTCCTAAATGAATCAGCGATGGAATGGATTGATACGGCCGGATCTGGCTATTCAGACCAAGTAGAAGCTGAGAGTTTAAGTACTTTTAATCCGGAGGAAGCTAGATTCGCCTGCGAGCACCTGAATAATCTGATCAAATCGATTGGAGTCTCAAAATTTAAGGAAGAAAGCTGGACGATTGGTCTGATTGCACCTTATGGAGCTCAGGTCCGGCTGATTAGGAGCATAATTTTTGATTCTTATGACTTCCCAAATTTGAAGGCTTTGAGCGAGCAGATTACTATTGATACGGTCGATGGATTTCAGGGGCAAGAGAGGGACTTGATGTTGATTTCGCTGACTCGGTCAAATGATAAAGGCGAAATCGGGTTTCTTTCTGAAGTACGGAGAATGAATGTAGCCTTGACCCGAGCGAAGCGGAAACTGGTATTAATAGGGGATAGCAGCACTTTGGCGGTGCATCCTTTCTTTGATTCCTTACTAGGTTATGTGGAGGAAAAAGGAGGTTACCGGAGTGTATGGGAGTTTTTAGGGTGATTGGAAAATTGTCAATCTTCATTTTTATAAATCAGACTGAGAAAGCTCAGCACCTTCCCAAATGCCTCCGCAGATTTCAATTGCTCCCCACTGACTTCTTTACCCAAAAGACGAAGAAGTAAAAGTCCATAGATTCCATTGAGACAGATTTGAATTTCATTTCCGAGAGGATTGCCTTCAGCTTGCACGATCGCCTCGAGAATATGTGGTTTTGCTTTGGAGTAAGTTTCGAAATAGGTTGCATCCGTTTTTAGAAGTTTCCAATGGATTTCGGCTAATTCATTTACCAATTTATTCAACTCACTCAAATGACCCTTATCTATAATGGCTTCAGTTTTCATCTGATTAGACAAGTCAGCAAACCAAGAGGAAATGTCAATTTTCTCATCCTCAGGAACCGGATATTTTGACACAACAAAGCGATCCATTTCGGCGCGATCACCTTGGTAAGATCGAATCAAATCTTCCATCTGATACATGTAAATGAGGTATTCAGCTATGTTTTGAGACTTTTTGCTTTCGGCGACGGATTTCATATTTTCTTAAAGTGGAAGGACAAAGATAAATAGATAATAAAAAAAGATAGCTCTTCGAGTAGATATGAAAAATCCAGGTTAAAAACAGATGTTATATCTAGCGTCTATCTCGGCGAAGGCGTATGACATTTGGTTAAAGAAATCAGACTTCGATCTTGACTTAGGCAGACTTCGGACTGCTTTTTGTTTTTTCAGCAAGAAGAAAAATCTAAAGACCTGCTCAAAGTGATAAAAACCTCAGATTTCAATAACCAAGTCTCAATTTTCGGGTTCATTAGGGAAAGAGACCGTTCTTGAAGATTGATCAATGTGTTTATAAATTGAAACTTATTGTACTGATCGGTTTTTGAGAGGGGATGAGATATGGACACAAGTATGAAGACCTACGCCAAGTGAGACTGTAATAGGGTGTGTGTCCAAGTCCGCAGATTTTCCTCAGGTTAGTCTTGATCCTTCAAAATTGCCTTTGAAACCTAATCATTGATTCTCTCTATTCTCATTTCTCCTAGTTATTTACTATTTTTGCGCCCGAAATGAATATGAAAAACATTAGAAATTTCTGTATCATCGCCCATATTGACCATGGGAAAAGTACATTGGCGGATAGATTATTGCAAGAAACTGATACGGTAGCGGATCGGGATATGCAAAATCAGTTGTTGGATAATATGGACCTGGAGCGCGAGCGAGGCATTACGATCAAGTCGCATGCGATCCAGATGAAGTATACGTATGAGGGGGAGGAATATATCTTAAACTTGATTGACACTCCAGGTCACGTCGATTTTTCCTATGAGGTATCTCGATCTATTGCTGCCTGCGAGGGTGCTTTGTTAATCGTAGATGCATCGCAAGGAGTGGAGGCTCAGACGATTTCTAATTTGTATTTGGCTCTAGAGCA
>Ga0136655_1001468_pt1 | contig 10515 bp, 1 predicted proteins | sample CPBDNA_2_FD_94863 | JGI IMG/M metagenome (GOLD analysis project Ga0136655, IMG submission 94863) | Freshwater to marine salinity gradient microbial communities from Chesapeake Bay, USA - CPBay_Spr_15_0.8_DNA (version 2) | ecosystem: Environmental > Aquatic > Marine > Coastal | place: USA...
AGTGGCGAATTGATAAACGATATGCGCGGAGTCGTTGGACTCCCACCGCTCTCATTACCTGCGGCAACTGCAGCCAGCAGTACCTCCGGGCCATCAGCCCTCACTCAAATTGCGTCCCCACCATATTTGGGCTCCGCAACCTCGAATGCAAGCATGCTCGACTCGCCGCCAGCGGCGCCCCTCCCGGTGACCCCGGTCTCTCACGAGTGGCAAGACAACATGTTCCTCCTCTCCGATGCAGCAATTCATGTTTCATCAGCGCCGACGTCCGTCTTGCTGAGCACGGCTGAGCAAGTTACTCTCGCCCGTGCCCGGTTCACCATTAAGTACCTTGGTCGTTCTCTCTCCTGGGTCCATGACCTCGATCAGCACGTGAAGCAACAGATTCTGCTCCAGCACCACGAACGCTCTGTCCATGCAGTATCCCTCAGCCTGCACGGCATTCGTGATGGTTTTGCTATGTTGGTGAAATGTGACCAGATCCGCCACCTGCGGTCGTCTCCTGCCAGTCGCCATACCATGGAGCAGGTGCAAGCCATTTATGCCATCCTGCTCCACGAGGCACTGCCTGGCGTTTACGACCACGCGCTTGACGCCCTAAAAGGATGGGCAGAAGGTGGTTACCAGCGCCTGTTCTGTGAGTTACTACACCCTCCTATCATTAACCTCATGGTCAGAGCCGACATGCAAGGCGACGTCGGCGCGGCCTATACCACTCCCCCTCACGCTCCCCGACCGACAACTCCGGGCGCTCCCGTTCGGCCAAATGAGCCTCTAGCAGGTGGCCACGAGCCACGGCCGCGGCGTCTGTCTTGTGATTTTGAGGCCGCGGCGGGCCACGTTGCCATGATTGCTGAGGGGATGGTGAATCCGCCAGAGCACGAAGCTACGTACACAAGCTACGTGGCAACTGTGAAATGGGGCCAACCGACGCCGACCATCAACTGTCCTGTCATGGAACTCACCCCGCCGGCAGTCACCTATTCGCCTACGTCACGTGCTTCCGTGTTGCTGCGCTGCTTGTCTCATCTCCCACTCGAGGACGACGTCGTATGTACGATCGTGTCCACGGTGTTGCGAGACGAAATAGACTTCATCGTGGGCCGACTCCATCCTGTTTGGCAGTACCGCGATGACGCCATGACTTCCATGGTGCAGGCCGGCTATGGTGCTACACAGGCCAAAGTCTTCGCATGTGCCTCAATGGCTCTCCCACGCATCAAGCAGCCACCTCTGCACGCCTCTCTGCTTGAAAGCGGCTCATCGGGTAGTGCGGCGGCCATCGCGTGCCGCGTCTATACCGCAAGCCCACGTCGTGGTGCTCACGCTCCCGATGCTTACCGAATGCGCCGATGGGTCTGCGCCCTATGGCGCCATGAGACGCCATTCTATCAGTTTCCTCTCCATGACGAGCCGGTGGGCGCCTGCTCACCCTGCCACAAGAGGCGCGGGAGTGCCATCACGCCGCTTTTGAATGCCCTTGCCACGTCCCACGGCAACGACGCTCCCGTGGTCTCACCGCTGCCATCCACACGGCTGCCTGACCTCACCGTGGGGATAATGGATGTTTTTATCTCTGCCAGGGACCAACCAGGGTCTGATCATAAGCAACTCCTTATTGACACTGGCGCGAATGGGCATATCGTTCATGACGGAACCTGCCTTGTTTCGCTCAAAACACACCGGCCGTCGCGGATCGCCATCCGCACAGGTAACTCCGTCTGCTATTCCACCAGCATCGGCCCGGCGTGTTTCATCTTGATGGACGATAGCAATAACGAAGTTGAGATCACTCGAGAAGTACTGTACTGTCCCGAATTTAGGGTAAATTTACTGTCCCCGCCGAAGGACTGGCAAACGCACGGGACCCGTTTCGATTTCGACGATAGGCTACGCATGACTCTGGCGTGCGGCCGTGTTGTCCCTTTTACCGTGGCCAACAACGTATATACTCTCTCTTACCGCACCAAGACGGATGTCACGCCTAGTCTGAGCGCTTTCAGCAGTGCTGCCGCCCCCTGCGGAAATGACGCTGCTCTCCGTTGGCACCAACGCCTCGGGCATCCTCCGTTTCCTATCCTGCGTCTCCTGAATCGCACCACTGCCGACGTGAGTCTCCAACTTACTGACGCTCACGCCCGTGACATGCAGTCCAGCTGCACAACGTGCCCGCACGTAAAAATGAAGGCCGCCGCTTTTAAGCGCAACCCGGACGGATCTTTAGCCTCTTCCTACGGGGACCGCGTACACATGGACCTTGCTGGACCGATCACGCCTCTGTCCATGCCGATTGGCGGTCGGTACGCTTCTGTTTTTGTTGACGCTTTCTCTCTCCACATCGGTGCCTATGTCCTGCGAACAAAGGATGAGCAGGAGTCAATCCACAAGCGATACTGCGCCGACATGGCCAGCCATGGCGGTATGGCCATTCGGGAGTTCCATAGCGACAACGGTGGCGAATTCACTGGTCTGCACTACGTGTCGTCAGTGATAGACCAAGGGGCGAAGCGCACCACCACTGTACCTTACACTCCGAATCAAAACGCCCTTGCGGAAGGCGCCTTCTGGAAACTCTTCGGCGTTGTCCGGGCCTTCCTGAAGGAATCTGGTCTGCCACATTCGATGTGGGCACACGCATATGTGCAGGCGGCATACGTGTTAAATCGTACACCGCGCCTGCAGCGGAAAGGGGAACCCGTGTCATCCTACGAACTATTGAACAAACGCAAGCCGTCGATGCGACCAATAAAAGTTTTTGGTTGTGTCGCCCATGCTCTCGTTGAAAAACACAATCGCGAGAGCAAGCTCGGTGACGTGGCTGTGACTGGCATCCACGTCGGCGTAGCGCGCTATCAGCGCGGATGGGTCTTATGGATCCCCGGCTCCCACCAATTCATTGTCTCCCGGTCTGTTCGTTTTGATGAACATCTGATGTATAAGGATGCATCAGCGATACTTCCGGGACAGCCGCCGGTACAACCGAGGGAAGATGATGATTCTGACGAAGATGATAAGCCTCTCACGCCCGGCCCACGGCGCGTGCGCCCTCCGTCCCAAGAGCTGTGTCGCACTCCCGGGTGCGCTCAGCGGATATTCCACCTCGGGCCGTGCGGCGGCCATGTGGCAGGTGGTGGGCTTCCTTCAGCCAACCTTCGTGGTCGGCTGCAGGCGGGGGTGCCGCCGCCGGCTGCGCCCGGCGCACCACCTGCGAACCAACCCGAACCGGACGTGGCGCCGGTAGAGGCTAACCCAACTATGCAAGATGCCCCTACGATGATGGACATCCTCTTCTGTGACTTGTATGATGAAGTAGGAGTCGACAGCGTTGGAGCGTCCGGTCCACTGCCTCGTGCATGGCCCAACAGCAATGAGGCTTTTTGTGCCTCTAGCATTGATGCCCTCGTTAGCATCAAAGAAGAAAAGCTTACGCGCTCCCAAGACGGGAAATTAATATCCACTCAAATCCCAAAGAACCACCAGGCCATGCGATTCTCTCCTGACAAAGAGAAGTGGATGCAGGCCATGAAAGACGAAATTGACTCCCACCATAAGAGTGGGACATGGCGCCTTGTCAAGGCACGAGACGTGCCTCCAGGCCGCAAGATCATTGGCTCTACGTGGTCATATGATGTGAAACGAAATGCGGACGGCACTATCTCAAGGTTTAAGGCCCGATTCTGCGCCCAAGGCTTCTCTCAACTTGAGGGGTGGGACTATCACCTCACCTACTCCAATACCGTACGTCTCGATACCCTGCGAGCCCTGATGGCCGTTGCAGCCATACGTGGGTATCGGCTTACGGGGGTGGACGTGAAGACTGCTTACCTGAATGGGGAGCTCAAGGAAGAAATCTATATGAAACAACCCCCACTGTTCGAAAAGACGGGGGAAGGAGGTGAGCCTATGGTGTGTAAGCTTGTCAAGAGCATCTACGGCCTTAAACAATCCGGCGCCTGCTGGGAGGAGCGGCTTGTCTCTGAGCTCACAAAGATTGGCTTCAACCAATGTAGCACGGACCCCTGCCTTTTTAAGATGGTCAGCGGCAAACACATCATCTTCCTGGCTTCATATGTTGATGATCTCTCGATGGCCAGCTCCTGCCCACTCCTGCGCGAAAAGGTTGTGAAAGACATCTCCAAGGTCTTCGACCTCACCGACACTGGGGACCTCACATGGTTACTCGGTACCAGTATTACCCAAGATCTTAAGGCCGGAACTGTCACCCTTGACCAAAGCCTCTACATCGAGGAGATGATGCAAATTTTCCTCCCTCATGAGATCACCGCGCCTCGCAAGGCGCCTGCCTTACCTTGTAGCGAGGCCATCCAGAACCTCAGCTCTGATACACCTATTGAAAAGGTCGACTCTCGCTACCGAAAGGGAGTTGGAAAGCTGAACTGGCTGGTAAGTGTGTCTCGTCCTGATTTGGCCTACACACTATCAATCTTGGCCCGCTTCAATAATTGCGGGGGTGAAGAACACATGGATGCCATGTTCAAGGCCATCCGATACGCCTACGCGACCCGCCGGTCTCGGCTCACCTTCCGGGCCAACCGCGGGAGTTCCCCATCTGCCCTAGAGTCAACCATTATCGCCAACAGCGGTCTGACCGCCGAATCACTTGAAGGGGCGACCCTGATCGGCTACACTGACTCCTCCCATGGAGGGGAGAGACCCATGGCCGGGTATGCCATGTTCCTTTTCCGTTGCCTCATCAGTTGGGCAGCCTACCGGCTACCACATACCTCGCTCTCCTCCTGTGAAGGGGAGTACGTAGCCGCCACGAGAGCCACCACGCTCATCAGTGCTCTTCGTGTTGTTATGGAGTTCCTCAATGCAGCAGATGCCGCCCCTACCATTCTTCTCTGCGACAACCAAGCTGCCGTTCAACTATCAGAAAACAATACCTCATCCAAACGCTTGAAGCATATCGCCACCCGTTTGGCCTACCTGCGTGAGGCTGTGAAGGATAAAATGATTCAACTCCATTTTGTCAAGACAAACGCCCAACTGGCCGACATATTCACCAAGCCGTTGAACACACCTCAGTTCCACATCCTCCGACGACTGTTGATGGATCCCCTTGGGGCACCCGTGCAAGCATGAAGTCCGGCGTCGCCCGCAAAACACGCCGTCGGTCGTTACCAGCACCGCCACCATTCGCTCCAGCATGCCATGCTCCATTCTCTCTCGCCTGGAATGCTGCGGGGGTGCACTGTTTAAGGTAGCGGGTGCTATCATCATAAAACTATCACCACATCATGTGCGGGGCGCCCGCAATCACGGCGCTACCTCGCGCCGCGCGCACTGGCGAGGCGAAACCGCCCCGAGCTACTCAGCCATAGATCATCGGCCGTACGCTCGGGCATCCGCGCATAACGCGAACGCGTCACGGTGCGAGCCTACGGGGTCAGTGCCCGGTGACGCCGTCGTCATCTTGCATCCCCTGATGCTGTGGGGGCTGATGTATGTTCTTGTATCGGCACCAATGTACGTCTCTGTACCGGCGGGTCTTGCGCTTGCCCAAAATGACCTAAGGCTAGACTGGTAGAGATAATACAAAGCCCACACACTCTCCATAGCACACGCACGCATAGCCCTCACGGACAACCGCACACTACCTTCTCTAGGGAAATAACCTACCCATAGTCAGTATAAGAGCCCTAGCGACAGGTACCTCCCGGGTGGCACCATGTGCTGCAAATGCTCTGTGCTGCAGAGCATCAGGCTAGCTGTGCGCAACGATCAGTGCATGTCATGACTGCAGACCGCGTCCGCCTGATGCCGGGGCACCCAGTGACTGCACCGCGAGCATATGAAGCCATGACTCGCGCCATATCATGATGGTGCGTGCGAGGGTGCGGCATTGCAAAGCTTGTTCAGGTGCGTGCGGAACTGGGCGAACATGCCACCACGAGGCAAATAGACCATTGGAATGAGCTCCCTGAACGGTCTCCCATACGCGGGAGCCAAGTCCTGAGTAGGCCGTCTTGTCCTGGACCGTGTCTCGCCTGCCATGGAAATCGGAACCACAAGCAGAGTCGGCGAGGAGGGGACCTAGGCGAGAGTGTCACCTAGCTATTTCCTTAGTCAAAATCTCTGGAAAACAAAATCCGGGGAAAAAGGACGAAACCGCCCACCGAAACCGCTGGAGAGCCGTCCATCCTCGCCTACGAGATCGACATGAGCGACCCCGTCCGCGACTCCGAGCTCCCCGCAGGTGGGCGTGATCCAAACACCTATCCACTGCGCTCTCACCCCGGCACTCGCGCGCTCGCGCTGCCGGAGGCTCTCTCTCGCCCGCCTGCCCGTGCGCTCGCACTGGGCGGCGAGGACGATTCCAACCCATGCACTCAGCATGAGGAACGGGGACACACCTTCCTGACCGCAAGAGATCACCACCTTGATCCTCTCACCACCTACAGAGTGGTAGCTGCTGCTGAGGTCGACCCGTGTCTCCCTGCAGATGAACAGCAGGACGCTGCTGGTCTTTTCGATACCATGTCCATGGGGGGCGAGTCCCTCCTCGGCGAGAGCGACGACGAGGACGCCGGCAAAGCCTCGCCCGTCCCCGCCTCGCCAAACTCCAACGAGCCGTCCTCGCCCGCCGCGCCGCCGTCTGCGCCGCGGCCAGTCGTGGACATGCCGGAGGAGCGGGCAAAGGAGGCCGCACCACCGCCGGGTAGCCCTCCACCTCTGGAGCTCCCACCGGCTGTGGTGCCGCCTCCCACTGCGCCGCCGTCTGCGGCGCCATCACCAAAGACCGCCACGACCGAGGAGCGCGACATGCCGCCGGTCGCGCCGGAGGAGAAGGAGCCCATCGTAATCGACCCGGAGGCTTGCGACGAGGGCAAGCTGGACGAGATGCTGAAGGACCTCGTCGGCGTCCCGGAGGAGCCAGCCTCTACAGCTCTCTCCAAGGAAGAGTTGGAGCGCCTGCCGTCGGTCAAGATCTTGGTGTACGCGATCCCGACGTCCATGGCGTCCAAGACCACCTGCCTGAAGGTCGCCAACCTCGTCAAGGAAATGGTGAAGACCCTCAACCTCGAGTTCTTGCAGTACTTCAACCCAAAGGGCATCGTCGACCTGTACCCGGGCAACCTCAACCAGACCATCGAGGTCTGCATGAGCGTGAAGGAGCCCCTGGTGAAGCGCCTGTTCCACGTCGATAGCGAGGGGATGATCGACCTGTCGAAGCCCCATTCGTGGATGCGGTCGGTAAGGGCCGAGGTGAAGAAAATGATCGGCTCCCTCCAACCAACCGGCATCATCATCGACCCGAACGCCAAGTCCGTGGCCGACCGGCTGCTTGGCCCTCCGGTGTCCGAGGAGGACCACTTCACACCCTCCTCGGAAAAGACGGCCATGCCGCCCGCGAAGCCGACGGCCAAGGTCGAGGTGCCGATCATCCTCCAGCTGGCGAAGCACAAACCCCATCTCGAGAAGCTCGAGAAGCTGAAGCTGCAGTTCAAGTTCGAGACGCACGGCTTCCAGCAGAAGTTCGACCAGGAGAAGGAGACGCTGCTGAAGATCCAGGCCAAGCAGCAGCTGCTGGACAACACGTCCGCGCAGCGGGCCCTCGCCCTGGAGAAGAGCCAAATGAGCGCCGCCAAGGCTGAGCAGGAGGCAAACGCGCACCGCAAGGAGCTCGTCTCGCAAAAGGGGAAGGTCCAGGGGGCCCTGGAGCACCTCGAGAAGAGCCGCGCGAGCGAGCAGGACGCCCGGGCGGAGCTCAACTCTTTCATTGAGTCCAAGATCGTCCCACTCTACCGCCAGGAGAGCAAGGTTCCTGGAGATCCTCACGGGCCCACCACCGAGATCTCCGAGGATGACTGGATGACGATCAAGGGCAAAATCGCGGCGTATCGCCGGCCGCTCATTGTGAGCGCTGACAAGCGCCTGCGCGAGGAGCTCAAGATCGAGGCGCAGTCCGCCAAGCCTACCTCTAAGAAGGTGTGGCCACCCCGGCGCCACCGCCGCAAGCCTGGCTCTCACACCTCCCTGCTTATTGCAGCGGAAGGCGTCGACCACGGGCGGATCGACCTCGGTGTAAGCAACCGACAAGCCCCTGGTGATCATCGTTGGGCTCGGCGCCCACGGCATGCCGCTCCTCCGGGAGCGGGCGCCCCGGAGTCCCTCAGCCCTCTATGGGGAAGGGGTGACCCGCGCGCAGCCGAGTGCACCGCATCTCTTGCCAGTGCGTTGGGAGCACCGACTCCAGTAGTGTGTGACCGGCACCCGGGTGTCGTCGTCCCTCTGTCGAGCCGTGCTTCTAATAAAACGATATGGATGGTGAACACCCATCGCCACCGCCCACATCTCTCCCACCGGGCATGGAATAAATTCATGCATGCCCTAATGGGCAACGGGGTGCCTGAGCTGCCTCAGGAGCTGTGGGATCTCGTCATCGCCCATATCGCGTATGACACACCTAACTACCCGGGTCACCAACCGCGGACGAGCAGCCGCCGCATTGATATTACCAAACGAAGGGAAGCACGCACTGTTGCCTTGGTCTCAAGGCGGTTTCAGACACTCGCGACCATAGTCGGCTACACGCCCGACTGGTGGGACGATGACTTCCATCATGGCGAACTAATGCCAGTCCTCCGAGCAGGGTTGACCCCTATTTGCGGGACATGCTTCGGAGACCTCCTCTACTGCCCTCGTGCGGCTGAAAAGGGGAAGGTCTGTATTATCTGCGACTGCGTGATCGAGCGCTGCGAGGTGGCCCTAGCCCATTATGCGGCATCGGGACTTTATCCACCTAGCAATCCCACCGACGGGTTCTACCATTACCTCAAGACCAAGGAGTTAGTCACCCCGGACAATCCAGTAGTGGTGGAATCCATCCCCGCCGAGGCTGTGATGGGTTTAGTGGACACGGCCCTCATCCACCAACATCTCCTCCGAAATTTTCTGGCCAAGACAGGGCGGGGGCGAGTAAGCTCCAAGTGTCCGTGGCATATCAGTCACCGCGCATGGAATCGGTTGATGCATGCTTTGCACGGGAACACAAGTATTGTACGCAAGCTTTACACTCAAGGTATCCCGATGCTGAAAACTGATGCCAGTTCTGCCGAGGATTTCGTCGTGTGGTCCCTCGATCTACTCACGTGGTGTACCACATCTGGCATTGCCCAGTATATTTTCGGTCCACTGCCTCACGCCGCAACTGATGAACAGGTCGGCGAAGGCGTGCGCTACTTGTGTGCCGCGCTCTCCGACGCTAACCTGCAGAGTCAGGTGGCCCTCCACACTGTGGCAACCACTGACCACCCCGGCACCGGCGTGCATGGGGGTGGCGCCCCTGCTGCTTTTGCGTGGCTCGAGAGAGAATATCTCCAGGGCATTGCAAAACAGCCGGCTCTTAACGAGATAATTGACCATATGTCCCTCAAGCCGAAAGAGAGCATGGTGTCTTTCAAGGCTCGTTTTGAGAAGATGGTCAGTGCCCTTAACCCTCCGATGGATGACACCATCATGTGTAGCAAATTCGCCATTGCCGTCAAGCGCAAGACTGGGTCCTTCTATGAGGACTGCCTCACAAGCGCTGCCGCTGCTACTGACCAGACTGATTTTGGTCGGTATGCCGCGCTCTTAACGCGGCTCTGCGCTCAAAAACGGGCTCGTGACCAGTCCCGAGACTCTCATGCAACTGAAATATCAGCTCTCGTCTCGAGAGTCGAGGCCCTGGCGAGTGACATCAAGCGTGAGCGTCCACGTGACCGGCGAAATGATCGACGCCAGGGAGGCGAAAATGATCGGTCATCCACTGGGCGCGGGGCGAGATCTGACCGAAAAACCTCCTCGTTCAAACGCGATAAGCCCGGGACTGACCGACAATCTGACAAAGACAAGAAGAAGCGCTGCATCAACTGTGGGAAGAATCACACAGGGCTTTGCAAGGCCTCTAAGGCTGTATGCGACTTCACCCTCCCAAATGGCGAAAAGTGCGGGAAGGCCCACCTGCGGCAGTTCTGCTTCTATGAGGATCCTAGCCGCTGCCAAGACCCTCGTGTCCGAGAGCTAGTCAAAAAGAGGATCGAATCCATGAGCTCTGCCTCTGCTTCAGCCCACCGGGCTTCCACTGATGACACGTTCGAGGTTTTCTGTACCGAGATCGTGCACGAGGAGGCAGGCGGCGGTACTGGCATCACTGCCCTCTGTGCCGACTGCAATCTCTCTGATGGATCGATTTTTGAACTCGAGCTCTCTGCTCCTCCCACCTCCTATTTTGAGGGGGATGATCATTACGTCAAGGACCGCGCCGAATACGTCGAGATGGTCGCGCGGCTCAGCCTCATTTCCCCTTTGGAACAAATTAAGCATGTGGCACGACTTGGGTCACTAGGCTTGCCCCTCGACACGGGAGAAAATGCCCCCCGTACAAGTGGCGAATTGATAAACGATATGCGCGGAGTCGTTGGACTCCCACCGCTCTCATTACCTGCGGCAACTGCAGCCAGCAGTACCTCCGGGCCATCAGCCCTCACTCAAATTGCGTCCCCACCA
>Ga0136655_1001472_pt1 | contig 10505 bp, 14 predicted proteins | sample CPBDNA_2_FD_94863 | JGI IMG/M metagenome (GOLD analysis project Ga0136655, IMG submission 94863) | Freshwater to marine salinity gradient microbial communities from Chesapeake Bay, USA - CPBay_Spr_15_0.8_DNA (version 2) | ecosystem: Environmental > Aquatic > Marine > Coastal | place: USA...
ATAACTGATCAAACAGGTGCGTCCATGTGGCGCAGCGGCAACTGTTGGTCGGGCAAGTTGTCCCACATGTCTGCAAGCAAGCTTTCGCGCATTGCTCGTGCTTGCGGATCACTCCACAGATTGACATGTTGAAGCGGGTCGTGCGTGAGGTCGTAGAGCTCACCGTCACCTGCTTCATTCATCGAACCGGGCAATGCTGCAGTGCAGACCCAGTTATCACGACAAATCGTGCGCAGATGAACAATTTTGCCGAACAACACACTGTCCCATTCGGTGAGTACGCGTTCATGCCCAAGTGTTTCGGCATCACTATTGGTGTGTGGCAAGCGAGGTGCTTCGACGTAACTGGGTTGCTCAAGTCCGGCAATGTGGGCAAATGTTGCAGCCAGTGAAACCAAACCAACCGGTGCGCTTACTCGCGCAGGTTCAATGTGTGAACTTGGAGCAGGTCGCCAGATCAGCGGCAGTCGCATGAGCGAATCCACGTGATACGGGCCTTTGAACAAAAAGCCAAAATCTCCTTGAAATTCGCCATGATCCGTGGTGTACAGCACATCAAGATCGTTACCCCAGCCGCGTGATTCGATGGCCTTCATCACTGAGCCGATGGCTTCGTCAATGAGTTCATTTTCAACGTGGGTGAACGCATTCACTTCGCGCACTTGGTCGGCTGTCAATGTTGCAGGCACCCACTTTGCTGGTGCTTCATAGTTGGAGACAAATGTTCCGTCGTACCACCCACGCCAGTGACGCAGTTTTGCGTCAATCACTTTTTCGCGCTTGTCAGCATCGGCGATATAGCCCTCGGGCAAATCAAGATCTTTCCAGTTCACGCGGTGTAGTTCGGACGCTGGTGGGTCCCATGGGTGATGGGGATCGGGAAAACTCATCCAACAGAACCAGTCTCGGTCATCGGGAAGTGACTGCAACCATGCAATCGTTCGTTGCGCAACCCATTCGGTGTGATACCACTCGCGCGGAATGGGATTGGCTTTTACTTGTGGCGCGCCAGTGTCGCCACCGCCTTCAGCATTTACCTGAAGTTCGCGGTCGAGCACGTTGTAATAGCCACCAATGGTCTCGGGATGCTCAGAACGAATCCATTGCGAATAATGCAATTGCCCTGCGGCACCATGTGTTGCAAGTTCCATGTGGTCAAAACCGCGATGAGGGTCTCGTGGATTGTCGGTGTTGATGAGTTCTGCGCCGAGTCGGTTTTCGGTGAAGCGCAAAAACGGATCAAGCAGTGGCTCAAAGTGCGCTTTGCCAATGAGTGCAGTTGCATAACCTGCATGTCGTAAATCTGCAGCAATGCTCGGCGCATCTTCGGGCAGTGGCACGCCGTTCATCCACACACCGTGTGTGCTCACGTGTTGGCCCGTGAGCATGGTGCTACGCGAGGGCATGCACACCACGTTCTGTGGATGTGCGCGATCGAATGTGATTCCTGCTCGGCTGAGTGCGTCAATCACTGGAGTACGTGCGATGGTGCCACCGTTGCAACCGAGTGCGTCATAGCGCTGTTGGTCGGTAGTAATAAACAGAATCTTGCGGCCCATTATTTTCCTTCGAACATTTCTTTGACTTTTGCAATACCAATTGAAGCCGCACCTGCAATGGGAAGCGCGAGTACTTCTGGTTCCATGTCGGTTGAGTACATCAGTAAACAGCGGTCGGGACCGTCTGCAATTACATCAACAGTTCCTAAATGGAATGTAATGAATGGATTATTGACAATTTTATATTGAAATCGGCGCAAATCGTGATCAAGGGTGATGATGTCCTCTTCGAAGGTGATGCCACCCGCAAGCGTGATCCAGCGCTTGTTTCCCTCAACGCGGGTGCTGGTGATGGGAAACCATTCGTGGAGTTTCTCTGGCTGACCTACGAAAGCCCAAACCGTGTCGGCGCTGCACGCAATGAAGTCGCTACGACGTATGGATCCCATGGGTAAAAACTAATGGGCGGCTTTGTGTAACGCCGAACTCAAACCAATTGCCAGTGCTCAACGGTCGGAGGTTTTGCAAAAAACCCACCGATCATTGATCTCCACTGAACAAATAAATCGCTTTCACGAAAGCCAATGGTGTGATCGTCAAGCGTTTGCCAGTTGATATGAAAGGTGTAGGTATTTGATTGCTCTATTCCTTTATGCAGTTGGAAGTCAACGAACCCTTTTGCTTGCGAGAGTATTTCCTGCGCCGCAGATTTAACAGCCTGTTCAAAGGATTCATGGTGCTCGGGCAGTACTTCAACAAATGCAATTTCAAGAATCATGCCTTGAGTGTAAGGAGTACACGCAACAGTTACGAACCAAGCCGCCAATCAATGGTGTGTTGACCATGAGCTGATAACGCGGTGTTGGTGTGCGAGAAAGGTCGGGAACCAAAGAAGCCCCGATATGCCGAAAGCGGAGATGGGTGTGCTGAAGCAATCACGGTATGTCGACTGTTGATGAGCGGGAGCTTGCGTTGTGCATGCGCTCCCCATAACACGAAGACCGTGTGCATATCGCGAGAACCCAAGTAATGGATGATCGCATCGGTGAATTGTTCCCAGCCGTGTCCGGCGTGAGATCCAGCTTTCCCTTCGCGCACCGTGAGCGTGGTGTTCAAAAGTAAGACACCTTGTGTAGCCCATGCTTCGAGACACCCATGTTCTGGAATCGCTGTGTTGGTATCAGAATGGAGTTCAACAAAGATGTTGCGCAGCGATGGAGGGATTGCAACTCCGCGTTGCACCGAAAAACTGAGACCATGTGCTTGGTTAACGCCGTGATATGGATCTTGTCCGACAATCACCACCTTCACGTTTTTTGGCGCGGTGAGTTCTAGTGCGGAAAACACCGCTTCATCTGTCGGAAAGATGTTGACATGTTGTCGTTCGTGTTGCAGAAACTCTGTGAGCGAAGCAAAGTACGGCTGATCACATTCGTGACCGACAACATCGCGCCATGAAAGTGGAATCTTCATCCGCCAAACATTCGATACATACGTTCAAGTGGTCCAGCTCCACATCTTTTGTTCCACCAAGCCGCTGCGGGAATGATCACAGCGTAAAAGCCCACGCTGAAGAGAAGTGCAGTGTCAAGACCTGTCGGTCGGATCCAGTGCATCCAATTAACAAAAAAGTTGAAGACCAGCACATGTATGACATAAATCGAAAGCGACATTCGTCCTGCGCGGGCAAGATGGTTGACGAAAGATGACTCTGTTTTCTTGTCGGTGAGCCAGCTGATTACACATAACGCAAGAATTGCAGTGGCAAGCGCAGACGCAACATGAAGCAACCCATGCTCATGATTGTTGGTTGACAAGATGCGGCGAAGAACAACATCAGTTGTTGTGATGGGGAACTCTGGGTATGTGTAGGTACGGATCACATAAACAACGAGTAAAGCCGCCCCAGCCCACTTCGCAATCTGAAGTCGGGAAACATGAAAAGCCTCTTAGGAGCGGCCGATCACGATGCCGATACAGAAAAAAGTGATCCATGGAAACACTGGGTGCGTGTAGTCAACAAACACTCGGATCAACAGGTTGCGCGGTGTGTTTGGCGATGGGCTCAGCCAGCTAGTGGGGTTGCCATTGACGAACTCGAATGCCCTCCACGCAGCAAGCGAACTAGACACCACAACTGATCCGATGGACAATGCGATAAGTCGACGGGTGGACCACAGGGCAATCAGACCACCAATCATGAAGTATGCGCCGTAGTAAAAGATGATGGTTCCTGGCCAAATCCATTGCAGCCCAGATCCCAAGACAAAGAGAAACACTCCTCGTCGTGCAAGTTGAACTCGCACCTGCACGGTGCTGTCTAAATTCCTTGACGACATGGTTCGGCGAAGGAACAGGCTCGTACCGATTCCGGCAACGAGAACAAATGTTGCAGCAAATCGTGTGGAAAGAATGCCTGTGAGTGGGTTAAAGATTCTCTCGGCAAGCGACGGGCTCTCCGGAAAAAAGGCCATCGACTTGTTGAGATATGCGTGGTAGTTCATGACCACTACGCCAAAAATTGCGATTGCCCGAGTGACATCCAGTCCGACATGACGGACGCTACGAGATTGATCTGCAGTTACATCCACGTGATGTTGTCGGGGTAAACGCGGGTCATGGCTTGCTGAACATCAATCGCATCACCAATGCGTGGAACCAGATCTCCATCAGGGATAAACAGCATGCTTGAGTGCATGTATGGATGCTCAACAAGCTGTAGTCGCTGTTGTGCAAAGTGAAACGGGCTACCGACTTGGGGTATTTCGTACACTCCATGTGCTGTGCCAGCACCTACGACAACAATGTGCCCATTGCCGTTTAATGGCGCCGACCGGTAGCCGGCTGTTCCGCCCTCGACTCGATGCAGGTCGAGCACTTCAGTTGACAAGCGAGTCATTGATTTGTCGCCAAGCCACAATGTGGTGCCGATGCGCGAAACAAACTGTCGCTGCGGAAACTGTGTTCGCAATGTCGACATCTGTGCACCAGTCAGATGGCTGACAAAAATCGGCAGCGAGTCATGCAGCAATTCCATCCAACACGAGACTTCACCGCTTCGATCTTCGCCAGATGGGCTCAGTGGTGGGTGAATTGACCAGCCAACGATGTTGAGCGAAGCCTGAGCGCATGCATGTTCGATAGTCGCAAGCTCTGTCGCTGGTGCTCCAAATCGTTGCATGGTGGATTGCAGTTTGACGACAACATTGCCGCGCCATCCGTGCTTGTTCAACGTCGCGATGTGCTCGTGGGAGCCAACGGTGAGAATTGCGTGTGGTGAAAGTGTGTTGGGTATGGAATCGCCAACGGGAGTGAGCACAACAGGAGTAAGCGTTGTTGGCACATCTATTGCCTCAAACACCGTTCCCACTGCAACATGATCAGAGATCGTGCCAGCCTGCTGAAGAAGGATGGGTCTGCCGAAGCCGTAGCCATTGCCCTTGACAACGGGCAGGGCAGCCCCGTGCTCTCCAGCCGTGGTGCGGACATGATCTAGCCATGCCTGGCGATCGACTGTGAGGCGTAACGTCATTGAATATGACGGTATCTGAAGGATTTACGGCAACGAGGCCTCTCGATCTCAAAAGCCGACTTGTTAAGTCAACAATTGCCCTTTAGGCTTTGGGCATGTCGAAGTTCTTTAGTTTTCCTAACCCTGTTAATGAAACATCTGCACGCATTGTTGCTGGCGGGGCAGTGTTCATGGGCATTGCATTCGTTCTTTCGGGTAACGGGTGGGTGTTACTTCCACTGACATACGGATTCATTGCACGAGTGCTCGCCGGCCCCAAGCTCAGTCCACTTGGTCGTTTGGCCACACAAGTGCTCACGCCTCGTTTGTCAATTGAGCACCGATTCGTACCGGGACCACCTAAGCGTTTTGCTCAAGGTGTTGGTGCAGCCTTTACTATCACCGCATCAGTGCTGTTTGTGCTTGGTGCGACAGGTGCGGCACAAATAGTGATTGCACTATTGGTCGTGGCAGCATTTCTTGAAAGCGCGTTTGCAGTCTGTCTTGGTTGCATTGGCTTTGGATTGCTGATGAAGATCGGTGTGATTCCTGAAGCAGTATGCGAAGAGTGCAACAACTTCACTGCTCGTTCGTTGCAGACTTCTGCACAGTAGGAATTAATGGCGCGGGTGACCGCGTTGCAACAACGCCCTTCCACACGCCTGCACCATATGCAGCATTGTCGAGCATCTTGAGCAGCGTGAATCGAACCACGTCAAGATGAGGTCGTTGTTTCCACCATTCATACAGTGCAGGACCTAGTGCTGCTGCAATAAAGATGATCCGTAGTCGTTGAGAAAACACGGCAGCAATCAATCCGATTGGCCACCACACTCGGCTGAGTGCGCGCGCAATGGAAAGCCCCGACTTAGCGGTTGCTGCAAACGAAAGCTGTGTGCCGAGATTGCCGAGTTGTGGAAACGCACGGAGTTTTCTGCGGGTTGACACCGCGGCTGCAATTGCCACGCAGAGCGCAACAAATGGCATTCCGAAAAGCGCGAACGACCATGTTGATGCTTGCCACCAATTGAGTCGGACTGGACCAAGTTTTTTCGAGTGTCGAATGGCAAGTGGTGCAGCAGAAGCACCATAAGAGATTCGCTGCTGAACAAACTGCTGCACATTTTGTCGAGGTGAGTGTGTACATACAGATTGAGGCTGATAACGAGCGCGCCATCCAGCAGCATGTAGCCGCCACACGGCATCCACATCTTCGCCGGTGCGTAGCGATTCATCGAAACCGTCAATTGATTGCAGTGCCGATGTGCGACACAACCATGCTGCTGATGGAACATAACTCACACGCGTGCCAGGTGCGACACGCGCCTCATCTGAACCCATATCGAGAACGCTGGCAACTAGTTCGTATTCACTCAGTGCATCCGATGCAGCACGCGACTTAACGCGTGGGGCAACAAGTCCGACTTTTTCATCCGTGAAGTACGGAAGCAGATCCACAATTGTCAAGCGAGAGATGCTGACGTCGAGGTCAAAAAAGGCAACAAATTCAGTCGTGACGCGTGCCAAACCTGCATTACGTGCTGCGGCGGGGCCTTGATTGACGTCGTTTCGGATGACGAGTGTTGAACCAAGTTCGGGAAGAGCATGTGGTGAATCGTCATCAATGACGATGACTGAATGAAACGGTTGACACTGAACAACAAGTGAGCGCAATGCTTGGGATTCGTGTGCCGTGCGGATGTATGCGGGGATCACTGCCGTTACGTGCTGCACACCATGTACTTCTCGATCTGCTGCAGATGGGACGGGATGAATTGCACCAGCATCAATCAGTCGGTTGGTGAGTGAGTTGTGTCCAGAGGGAAGTGGCAGACCATGCTCGATACATTCGGCGACAATTTTTCCTGCTTGTGAAAGCGAGAACAGCGTAAGTGGGGATCCAGCAAGGACAACAGTGCCATTTTCTGGTCTACGCCATGATGTGTCAGCGATGAATCGACGGTCACTGTTCATGAATCGTGCCAACTGGAACATGATGTATCGATGAACTGTGCGAGATCGGCGAACAATTTATCAAGCACTACTTGGCCATGATGGGCCGTTGCATTTCGAGCATCACCGAGAATTCCGTTTGGGCTAACTGCTCGTACTCCTTCAGTCATTAACTCGTGAGCAAGCTCGGAGACGTGCTTGGTGTTTCCTAGATCAGCTAACGGCATACGCACTGCATCTGGATTGATCGCCAACATCATGGATGTTTCTGTCATGCCTGCATGAGCGTCGCCATTTTTGATCTGTGGCCACCAACTTGCAACCCGACGTTGCTCGGCATGTAATTGAGCAGTAGCCCGTTGTACTGCCGAAAAATTACCGCCATGACCATTAACCAGCACCACACCTGTTGCCCAATCACATGAGCGAACAAGTTCGACAACAACCGTGGCAAGTGCTTCGTTGCCAATAGACAATGTGCCAGGAAATCCTGCATGCTCGCCACTTGCGCTGATGCCAATGGGTGGCGCAACAACAATGTTTTTGGTGGCGAGAGAAATCCGCGAGCACAGATAAGTAGCAATCTGTGTGTCGGTATCTAACGGAAGGTGTGGCCCATGCTGTTCATACGAGCCAACGGGGACAAGCACGCAAGTCTTGTCAGAAATTTCTGTCCAAGTTGGTGCGTGGGGCATGCCTTATTGTGACTTGCGTTTTTTCAAAATGAAACGCGCAAGTTCAATCAATCCGGTAACGCTAATTGCGAGACCAAAAGCAAAGAGAAACGCGAGTGCGTGGTTTTCTTCAAAGGTTTTTCCGCCAATGAAGCCAAGAAGTGATGCATATGTGGACCAAATTGCCGCGGCCGCGATTATCCATCCGGTAAACCACTTGCGTTCCTGTTGGGTGATGCCGCATGACAGGGTGAGGATGGTGCGACCACCAGGGATAAATCGCGCCGTGATCAGGAGCAAGCCGCCGCGCTCGTGAATTTGATGGATCACACTTTCAAGTCGACGTTTGCCTTTTTCTGTTCGCTCATAGCGACGTGTGATGAAGTGGCTTGCACGTCGACCAAGAAAATACGACATGTGGTCACCAACGAAGGCACCTCCAAATGCTGATCCCATCACGAGTGCGAGCGACAGGTCGCCGGCGCCGGCGCTTACACCCCCAACGATTACCAAGGTCTCACTCGGAACAATAGGAAAGACAGAATCAAGCGCTGCAATAGTGAAGATGATGATGAAGAACCAATACGAATCAGAGAACTGCTTTAATTCGCCAAATAAATCGTTAATCAGCGAGAGTATGTTCATCAGTTGAGCAGATGTTTAAGCAGCAAGTTCTTCGTGTGAACTCATGCGGCGAATATTTGGCAGGTGACGAATGATGATGAGTCCAACGAGGCCTAGTACCGCAAGTATCTGCCACGAGTCAGGTTCGCCAAAACCAACCGTTGCGACAACATAAACCGGAACAGCAATCGTGATAATCAGCGATGCGATTGCAGATTTTCCGGTGAGTTTGCGCAAAACAAACCATGAAAGACACAACACAAGACTCATTAGCGGGTACAGAACGAACATCGTTCCGCCGCCGGTCGCAACACCCTTACCACCATGAAATCCACGGGTTAGAGGGAATGTATGGCCAATCACTGCTGCATATGCACAGGCGTAAGCAAGATAAGAGACGTTGAGATTGTCGCCGTACTGGTGTGTTAGGTAATACGCGATTCCTACTGCTGCCGAACCCTTCAGCACATCTGCAACGAAGACGACGAGTCCGTATTTCCAGCCGAGCAAACGCACCACGTTTGATGTGCCAGGGTTGCGCGATCCTTCGGATGTGACGTCAACGCCACCACGCTTGGCAACAATGAGGGCACTGGGAAATGTGCCGAGAAAATACGACACGATCAGCGCTCCCGCGACGTACAGCGGTTCAACTCCATTCAGTGAAAAATCCATTACGCGTGCCCCCCGATGGTAATTGAAACCTTACGCGAGTGATTCATGCTTGGCTTTGGAATGAGTGTCACGGTTGCACTCTTGAGGATTGATTCACCCGCTCCAATGACACATTCGGGGTCGGGTCCATCAAGAGGCAGTCCGGTAAAGAATTTGGCAGCCATGCAGCCGCCCTGGCACGAATCGTAATTTCCACATGACGTGCATGCGCCTGCCGATTCTGGTTCGCGAAGCGAAAGGAAGAGGTCGCTTTCGCGCCATACATGTGCGAAGCCGCCATCATCAAGTACGGAACCAGCCTTGAATTGGTCATGAATCACAAACGGGCAGGCATATACATCGCCAATCGGATCGATCAGACACACCACGCGTCCAGCGCCGCACAGATTCAATCCTGGGAGCGATTCACCAAATGCATTGAGATGAAAGAACGAATCTCCGGTTAGCACGTTGTCGCCGTGCGCAATAAGCCAATCATAAATTTCGCGTTGCTGGGCTTGAGTGGGATGTAACTCATTCCATGTATCTGCGCCACGACCTGCAGGACGTAGTCGCGTGATTCGTAGTTGCGCACCATAGCTGTCTGCGAGTTTTTTAAAGTCATCCAACTGGCTCACATTGTGACGCGTCATGACAACTGAAATTTTGAATGGGCCAAAGTTTGCATCACGCAAAAAGTTCATTGCAGCAACTGATGTGTCAAATGAACCTTCACCACGCACCGCGTCGTTGGTTGCGCGATCTGCACCATCCATACTGATCTGAATATCGAGGTAGTTCATTGTTGCAAGACGACGAGCGTTGTCTGCAGTGATGTACGTGCCATTTGTCGAAAACTTGACTCCAATATTGTTGTGTTCGGCGTGTTCGAGGATTTCGAAGAAGTCTTTGCGGATCATCGGTTCGCCACCTCCGATGTTGATGTAGAACACCTGCAAGTCACGAAGTTGATCGAGCACGTTTTTCACTTGTGCAGTGTCGAGTTCACGCGGGTCGCGACGTCCGCTACTTGACAAACAGTGAATGCATTGCAAGTTGCATGCGTAGGTAAGTTCCCAGGTCAAACAGATCGGAGCATCGAGCCCACCTTTGAGTTGCGTGGTGAGGTTACTGACGGACACGAAGGATCTCCGATGTTTCGAGTGAACTGAGCGCGCTAATGAATGCATCCCAACGTTCGGGGGCAACATGATGAGCGCGAAGGGTGTCGGCTACAGAGTCGTATGACGCAACATCTTGAAGCACGGCGACAACGTCGGGATGTTTCAAGAAAACAAGTTTGCGATTGCCGTAGTGATAGGCAAGAGCACCAAAGGGTTCGGGGCGAATCGCAACTTGGGGGTGCAACTCACACGCTGACTCCAGAGTGACCGACATAGTGGGGTAACTGCTGGTTAGTAGACGCCGCACATGCCGTCGATCGAAATTTCCTCAACGAGGAGTTCTTCAACGATGTGTGGGGTTTGAGGAGCCGAGGAATCGCTGTTGTGGCCTGCAGTTTGGGCCTGAGCAGAGTCAACGGTAAGAGGTGCTGTGGTGTCCATCACTCCCCACAGTACTCAGGTGGGG
>Ga0136655_1001477_pt1 | contig 10492 bp, 5 predicted proteins | sample CPBDNA_2_FD_94863 | JGI IMG/M metagenome (GOLD analysis project Ga0136655, IMG submission 94863) | Freshwater to marine salinity gradient microbial communities from Chesapeake Bay, USA - CPBay_Spr_15_0.8_DNA (version 2) | ecosystem: Environmental > Aquatic > Marine > Coastal | place: USA...
GAGGGTTAAGAGTACTTACACGTAAAGTTCTCGATGGTTCTAGCGTAGGACAGAGCTACCATAGGGATAGCCTGAGTTGGGTTTTCGGCGAGAGGTAGGTAGGATGGGCCAGTCGTCCGACCCTGCTCGGCAGAGTGCCTTGTGCCTAGACGCTGACGTCCCTACCCTCCTCTGCCGAAACCGCTAACCCCCGCGACATCACGTGGCGCGACGCCGGCGCGCCCCTCAGGCCGCGTCGCGGCCACGTGCTCGCACCCCCGTCGCGCGTGTGTGGCGCTCCGCCGCTCGCGCGCTCCTCGAGGATCCGAAACCGCTCGGCTGAAACCGCTGAGCGGTTTCGCCCCCCCCGCCTGGTGCGCGAGTCAGCGCCCCTGCGTGAACTGCGGGCACAACTCCTCAAGGTCGCGCGGCGCTCGCCTTTGCATCAGCAGTGAGGCGCCAAGCTGCGCGCGTCGCGTCATGCGAGCGTAGATACGCCCGATGTCCGTCGACCATCGTCCCTTCGCCTGCAGCAGGGCGGCGGAGCCGCCGTTGGCGGCAACGTCCGTGGCGCCGCCGATGCGGAACGAGTGGGCGCCTACGTTGCCGCGCAGGCCTGCTGCCTCCCAGATGGTGTGTGCGAGCCCTCGCAGCTGCTCCACTGTCATGGGGCGGCCGCCGACGCGGAACAGCGGCGTCACGCCGCGGCGTCCTCGCGGGCACGGGTCGACGTCGACCAGCCGCCGCAGCGCCGCGTACGTGTCGTCCCCGCCACCATCCCCTCTGGCGAAGAGGATCGGCACCTTGTCGCCGATCCCGCCGTCGTTCTGCTTTATCCCGCGGAGCATAAGCTGCGCGTAGCGCCGCCGTCCCTTGCCGTGGAAGGTAAGGTCGGCGCGCGTCGGCCGCCTCGCCGCGCTCCACGCACTCAACTCCGCCTGCTCGGTCGCGACCTCGCCGCCGCGGGCGACCGCCTGCCAAGCGGTTGTCGCCGCGGCCCAGAGGTTGACGGCGTCCGCCGACTGCTCTCGTAGCTGCCGCGACGCGCTCCACGCTGCGCGCAGGTGCTGTCCGCGGATGCCCCGCCGCTGCCGGCGCTGCTGCTTCGGCCTGCTGCGTCGTAGTGCTTTGATCACCTGTGGGAGCCGATGTGGCTCTCCCGCTATGGCGAAGCCATAGCGTATTGACAGCTCCTGCTTCACCATGCTGATGTACTGAGCCACGGTATCGACCGCCAGCCTCTTGCCGTGCCGGTTCTGGCGCGTCGCTAAGTACTCAGCGAACAGGACCAGCGACCACTCGTTGTGGAGTTGCGCCCGATAGCAACCGCGCTCGTCCGGCTCTCGGAGTGCCCGGCGGCGGTCGCCGAGCGCGCGCTTGAAGCGCTTAAAATGGCGCATGGCCGTCCGGAGCTTGCGCCGAGACGGGGCCGCCAGGCGGCCCCGCAGCCTTTCGCGCGCGCGGCGTTCCAGCGACGCCAGCGCCCGTCCGCCGCGCGTGCCGCCGTCGCCCCCGTCGCTCGCGCCATCCGTCCGCTCGCGTCGCTCGCCGCCTGCGCACGGCACGCCGCGCTGGTGAGTCACCGCGTGCGCGCCTTTGCGCGTGGCGTCTGGATCTACCCCCCCGCGTGTGCCCCTGGTCGCACGCGAGCCAGCTCGACCGCCCTCCGGCGGCGTCGCCTGGTACGCGGCGTGCCCGTCGGCACGCCGCCTTCCTCTCTCGGTTTCCGTTCGTCCGTCCGTAGTCGCACGCCGCCGGCGCCCGACGCGCCGCGCGCGCTGGTCGCCGCGTGCGTTCCGGCGCCGCCCGGCGTTCGGGCCCCCTCTACATGGGTGTCCCTTGCGCCTGCTAAATCGTGGCATGCGCGCGTCTACGCGTGCCCGCGCCTCGCGGTGTGCCCGTCGGCACACCGTTGGGAGTCGTCGTGTCTCGTCGCGTCCTCCGTCGCTCGTCGTCGTCGCGTGGTGCGCGGTGCGCGCGCTTCGCCCCTTTGCCCCGCAGCGCGTCCGATGCGCTCCTCCTTTCCTCGGGGTGCCTAGGCCGACCCCGAGGCCAACCCCGAGGCCGGCCTCGAGGCCGACTCCGAGGCCCGCCCCGGGGCCGACCCCGATGCCAACCCCGAGGCCGACCCCGAGGCCGACCCCGAGGCCGACCCCGAGGCCGACCCCGAGGCCGACCCCGACGCGCTGCGTCGGGCGGCCCTGCCGTCGTCTCGCCGACCCTAGCTCGCCTGGCTGTCGGCTCGCCATGCGCGCTGCGCGAGCGTCGCTGCGTGCTTCGCGGCGTCCCACAGGCCATCGGGTAAGTCGAGGCGCTCTATTTCGAGGTCAGCCGCTTCCGCCGCCTGCAGCACTTCGCGTATGGTGCTGCCGCCGTGCCCGTCGCGCGAGAGCGCGTCCGCGGCCCAGTTGCGCTTCCCCTGCTGGTGGAGCGCGAGGAACTGTGTGTCGCCGGCTCTGTCGAAGAGCCAGACGAGCAAAGCGTGCAGCTGCCGTGAGCCGCTCGATCCCGAGTTAATGGCCGCTTGTGCCGCCGAGGCATCGGTGAACGAGTACACATCGGTGACTCCGCCGAGCCGCTTCATGACGGCGAGCGCGATAGCGGCGATGCCGACCATCTCCCCGGCCGGCATCGAGAGGCTGTCCGCTTGCAGGGCGTGCAGGAGCCCCGTCGGCCAGCGTGCTTCCAGGTAGAAGAACGTCGGCCGCGTCCGCTCGGCGGTGTCCACGACCGCCCACCCGGCCAACCCCGTCCCGTCCTCGCGTGCTGCGTCGGAGAAGCACGCGACGACGCCTGGCTGCGTCAGCGCCGGGAAGCTCTTCTGCGCCGCCAGCGGCACGCGCAGGCCTCTGTCGAGCGTGGCTCGCCACCAGGCGAGCGCTCCCTGGAACGCGAGCTGCGTCTCGCACTCGCCCCACACGTGCAGCCGCCGTGGGTAGTCGCCGTTGCCCCGCTCAGCGCGCACGACCGCGTACATCGGCCGCATATGCGCGTTTGCTGCCGGCTCGAGCTGCGAAATGTGTGAGCAGCGCCCCACGAGTGTGTCGACTGGCGCCCTGTCTACCGAGCGCTGTGCTCGCACCCGCTTGCTGAGCCGGCGGTCGGGGAGCAGCGCGTCGATCTCCGATATGAGCCCCCGCCTCTTCGCCTCTGGGCAAAACAGTGCTCCTGGGCCCTCCGCTCCGGGCTCGTCGCCCGTGTCGACACCCACGCCGAGGGCCTCAATGCTGAAGCCCATCTGCAGCTTCTTACGCTGGACTTGCCAGCCTGCGCGCTGGCATGCGCGTCGCGCGATCCGCTGCTGCGCCTGCGCTCTCGACTCCACGCCGGCAAGCGTCCGCTCCCGTCGTTGCGTCCGGAGTGGCCTGTCGCCCGCCACAAATGACGCGGCGAGGATGTCGTCGATGTACACCATCTGGTACCCGGCGACCCTCTCGCCTCGTGTCGCCATCCAGCGTCGCACCCCCTCGTCGGGCGGCACCGTGGCGTCGTATTCGGCCATGAGCTCTCTCGCCACCGCTAGGATGAATAGACTCACGCGCTGGAAGAATCCGACCATGTGCGCGGTACCGAACAGGCACCGGAGGTTGACCCGCGCACCGTCGAGCCATATGAAGCCCTGCATCCACAGCTCCGACCAGTGTACCGAGAGTACCCTGTACGCGTCGGAGAGGTCCAGGGCCCAGAGGGCCACACGCTCCGCTGCTCCTTGCGACAGGCGTGCCCCCTGCCGCCCCGCCGCCTCGTGCGCCTGCGCCGCCGCCTCGCTGAGCGACGCTGGCGGCTCGCGCGCCGCCTTCATGATGGCGACCGCGCGTCCGAGGTGTTGTGGCGCGCAGAGGTTGTGGTCCGGCCACGACTCGCGCGCGATCGCGTCGTTGCGGGAGTCGGAGCCCGCCGCCGCGATGGAGTCGTCGGTCGTCACTCGCCATTTCTCCACGTATGTAAGGGAGTCGCCCTGCAGCTTCCACTTGTGCTGCGACACGCAGTTATAGGCAACCATCCGGAACGGGATGATGGGCGGGTGGGCCCACCCAGTGGTGACCCGCCCGGCTGCTTCCTCTTGCGCGACGAGCTCGAGCGCTGGCGCCATATTCTTCCGCAGCCCGGTGTGGTGGTACATGAACACGGTGTCGCGCCGCATCCACGCGCCGCTGACCACTCCGTGCCTGCCCGCCTGGCCGAGCATGGCTTCGTCCGGCCACTGCAGGTGGCGCCCCCACTCGTCGAAAAAGGCGGGCTGCGCGTCTCCGCGCGTGCGGTCGCGCAGCGAGCCGACCGCGGGGTTCATGTGCACGGGCAGCACGTCGTCCGGGTCGGTCTGATCCCAGTCCGTGGCTCGTGCCCACTCGTGCATCTCCTCCGCCGGCCACACCTTGTCCGGCGGCGGCTCGCCCTCTCCAGCGAGCGCACGCCTGGCGCTCGCTATCCATGCGTCCTGCTCCGCCGTGACCTCCTCTCCGCGCAGCCACAGCTGCTGGCGCAGGATGGGTCGGGGCGGCGCACCTTCGGGCCACTCCGCCCTCCGGTCCGCCGACGTCGGTGCCGTCCTCGGTGGCGGCAGCTGCCATGGCAGCGCCTCGGCCGCAAGCTCGGCCGGGGATTCGGCTCGTGCGCGTCTGCGCGAGCTGAATCGCAGGCCCTCGTCGCGCGCCCCTCCGGCGGCTTGCGACGCGAGCGCGTCTTCGCGCTCCGGCCAGTGGCTCGGTATCGCGTCCGTCGCCGCCCGCCACGTTCGCTGCTGCGGCTCCTCCGCGCTCGTCGCGGCCTCCGCGCCCGTCGCGGTGTGGGATGCCGGCTCCGGCGGCGCTGTGAGGCCTCCGCCGGGCCGGCCCGGCCCCTATTCGTCCGCCTGCAGAGCGGGCGGTTCCAGCCGCGCGAACGCCGCGGCTACGCCCCTGCCGAGCGCCGCCGTGCGCGCGTCCCCTTCCGCCTCCGCCCTCGCTATGGCCGGCTCGAGGATCGGCTGGATCGTCTCGGCCATGATCGCGTAAACCTCACTGTGGCTGCCGCCCGTCAGGGCGGTAGCAGCCCACCAGTTCATATGACGAGGGTACGCCGCCGCTCGCTTCGAGCGGGATACTCCCTGGTGGTCGAGACCCTTGGCCTGCATCGCGTGGTCGCCGCGCACGTGGACGCACGGCGCCCGTTGCACCGGTTCCAGGACCGCCGCGGTCCGCTCGTCGCAGATGAGCGACGTCCACTTCTGGAAGAGGCCGCGGCTCATGCACTGAGCCATGTCTACGACCTGCCCCCCTGACGCGAGGAACGCCTGCGCCCTGGGATGCAGCTCGAGGGGCGCGTGGTCCGCGTACTCCTCGCGATACACCGCCACCCGCCGCACGTCGCCGCGGTCTATGGGATTCTCCGCCACCGCCCGCCCGCCGGCCACGCGTACTGCACACATGACGTCGAACGCTGCGTCGACGAAGCGTTCGTGCATATCGCGGTAGCCCTGCCAGCCCTCCGGACACGGCGGCAGGTCTGGCAGGTATGCGCGGCTCCGCAGCGGCGGGGCCTCCGGCTCTCCTTCTCCCGGCTCGACGAATCGCAAGCACGTGAAGGACTCGCACGGTACCCCTGCCCACACTGCCCCTATCCACCCCGCTCGCGCAGCCGCGAGCAGTGGGTCTAGCACGGCGCTGCGGAGCAGGTTGCCGTGCCTCTCGTCAAGCAGCGGGTCGTACGAGGCCGTCGCCCAGCCCCGCCCCCAGGCGAACGCCGGCATGCCGTCCGCACCCCGGTCGCCGCCTGAGTACATCAGCACCATGACCTGGCGCCCCGTTGTTAGGGCGCCGAGGAGCGGGCTGCCCCGCTCGAGGGCCACCCCGAGTGCCGCCGAGCAAGCGTCCGCGAAGGCGGCTTCGGCTGTCTCGCACGTCATCGCCCAGTCGTCGGCGTCGGCATCAGCCGGCGCCACCACTGTCACGTTCCCCGTCGTCATCGCCGCCCTCGCCGCCGCTCGACTGAGCGGCTGCGACCCGGCCTCGTCGAGGTGCAACGCCCCCGGTATCCGGGGCGAGCGCACCCAGTACCACAGGCGGCCGCTCCCCGCCTTGGGCGCGCCCTCGCGCGACGCCCGTACCACTGACGGGGCGTGCGGCCGCCGTGGCCCCGCCGCCTCGCCGTGTGGCGCCCGATCTCCTTCGCGTGTCCCTTCTCCTGCGGCCGGCGCCACGGTACGCGTGAGACCCGTCGGCGTCTCCGACGATAAGCTGGCGCTCGCCCGCCGTCTCGCGCCACCTCCCCGCCGGCTTGCCGGGGCTGAGGTGGGCTTTGCGCCGCCCGCACCTTTGGTAGGACCACCGCCCTTTTCCTCGTGCTTGCCGTCGCTGCAGGGGGGGCATGGGGGCGGCCGGGCAGGGCGGCAGCGGCGTCCCGCGCCGTCCCCCCCCTCCGCCTCATGCTTCCCCCCGCTCGCGGGCGGCGCGCACTTGGACGAGCGCGGCTACCGCCGGCTCGGTCGTGCGTCGTGTGTTCGTCCGTGCGGATCATCGCGTGTGCCCCCCCCGACTTGTTCCCTCCCCGCTCGGTCTTCCCCGGTGGGTACCTCGGGACCGGACGTCGGGCGCGGCTGCGCACCTCGCGTGCGCTCCCGCTTCGTCCCGTCGTCCGGAAGCGCAGGCTTTCGCGGGTTGGAGCCCTCAGCTCCGCACCCTCCTGCTGCCAGCGTGTCGTCGCTGGCCCGCCCCTCCGTGTGCCCCGCCTCGTTCAGCGGTGCCCGTGTGGCGTCGTCGCCTGTCGGCGCGGTGGCTCGCGGTGAGTGCGACTTCGCTGCGAGTGGCGTCGCGTCCGCCGCTCGCGTGCCCCTCCCTCTGGGGGTTCGCTCTCGAGTCCGTCCCTGCCTCCCTCGCCGTGGCAGGGGCGGGCCCCTATGCATCCGCGCGCCGTCGCGCGCCCTCGATCCCCGATCTCTGAACCCGCCCAACGTGTGGTCGCCCGCTGGGCTGCGTGCTACGCGGCGCGTGCTGCCGCGTACCGTGTGTCGCGGCGCTCGTCGTGTCGCGCCGCGACGTATCGCGTCCGGCTCGTGGTCGGTGAGCCGTGCGCCCGGCGCCCGTCGGCGCTTCGGTCGCCCTCGTCTCGTGCGCCGCCGTGATCGAGGCGTCCCTGCTTCGTTCTCCCTCGCCCCGCTCGCTCGGGTCGGCGCCGCCGACCGCCGCGTCGCGCCCCGTCGCGCCCTCGCGGGCCGGTGCCGCCGCTGCCCGGCCGTCGCCGGGCCCGGCCGCGGCTGCTGGCTCTGCCCCTGTCGTGCCGCGCCGCGCGCCGCCCGAGCTCGTCCGCTCTGATGGCGGCGCGCCTGCTACCCCCGTCCCGTCCGTCCCCGTCGTCGTGCCCCCGCCGCCGCGAGGGCCGTCCCTCGCGCGCCGTGGCGGCGTCGGCGGCGCCGCCTCCCGTGGCAGCTCCGTCGGAGCTGCCGCCGCCCCTGGCGTCGCCGCCGCCTCGGGTGTCGGCTCCGCTGCCGTGCCCGCCCGAGAGGCGGCGTCGCCCCCGTGCCCGTTGTCCCTGCCGTCGTTGCCCCGTCCCCCGCGCCCCGCCCCCACCGGCGCGGCGGCGTCGTGCGCCGCCGCGCCCGCCCCCTCCTATTGGGGGGTGGGGCATACGCCGAGGCGGGTCTTCGCCTCGGCCGCCCAGCCCTTCGGCAGGGCGTTCGGGTGCTGGAGCTTGCAATCCTGCCGCTTGCAGCCGCGCGACATGATGCAGTGCTCGAAGCAGACCGACTTGAAGCGCTCGTCGCCTTTGTGGAAAGTGCGGAAGGCGTCTAGCTTGTCGCCGGCCACCGTCGGCCGATCCGGCCAGAGTACCTTCCGCTCGCCGCCGTCGGCCGGCTGTGGCTGCCGTGGCTGCGCATGCCGCTGCTGCGGCTTCGTCGTGCGCGGTGTCGCCGGCTTCGTCGGTGGCGCGCGCTTCGACGCCGCACTCTGCACTTCCGCCCTGTTGTACGCGCGCTGCAGCCACTCGTGCTGCTCCTCGACCGCGCGCCGCAGCGCCGGCTTCCGGCCGCCCTGCCGGAAGTCGGTCACTCCGCGCGCGTAGTCGTCGAGGACGCGCGTGATGTACTCGGAGAGCTTGTCTGCGGGCAGTTCGACTTTATCTGCTGGTACTTCGCCGATCTCCGTCTCTATCCCGTCGAGGCTGCCGTGTTCTTGCCCCAGGGCGTGTGCGAGGGCGCGCTGCCCTGCCGCGAAGAGGCCCCACGTCAGGCGCAGCTCGCGCGCCGAGCCTTTCGCGACCGCACCGTGGCTCTTGAGGATCGCCGTCGCGAAATCCTTCAGCCGCGGTGCGCCCACTTGCAGCTGGCGCGCGAGAGCCATCGCCGTCTCAGCGCTGAGTCGAGCGTCGCCGCGCGAGGAGTCGCGCACCTTCCGGTCGAGTGCATCGGCGATCTCCCGCCGCAGCGCGGCCCGTAGGTCGCGCACATCGGCGGGTAAGCTACGCGTGCGCTTGTGCGAGTTGCCCCCCTTGGCCCCCCCTGACATGAGCGCGCGCACTAGTTCACCTTTCGTCTCCCCGTCGAGAACCGAGTCCACCGCCACCCGCACCATTTTGGTGGAGTCGTACGCCGCGCGCGCCGCCTGCACGTCCCTTCTGTGGTGCGTGAGGTGGTCGATAGTGCGCCGCGTCGCGGACTGCAGCTCCTCAGCGTCCGACAGCTCGCGCCCTTCCCTGCTCGAGTCGTCTGACGATGACCGAGAGCGCGAGCGGCTGCGCCTCGGCCGTCGCTTGCGCTTGCCGTTGCCGTCGCCGTCGCCGTCTCCGCTGCCCTCGCCTTCGCCTGCCGGCGCGCGTCGCGCCGGCGCCGGCGCCGTCGCGCTGTGCGCCAGGGCGTGCAGCCGCATAGCTGCCACCTGCACGCGCACCTCCAGGTCCTCGAGGCTCGCTGGTCGGCCCTCCCCCGACCAGTCGCGCCCCACCCTCTCGTCCAGCATGCCCAGTGCCTGCTCATAGCGGGCGCGCTGCGCCGCCTCCGACGCCGTGCTGCTCGGCGGGCCGAGCCCCAGGTGTTTCTGCACGAGATCGTCGCCGAAGATCGTGCGAGCCGCGTCCAGCATGTCCGCGCCCCGCGGCGTCAGGCTGTAGAGGCGGCGCACCGAGCCCAGGCTCGTGATGCCCCCTGAGCCGACCGCCCTTCCGTCGCTGCCGCGCTCCTCTCCATCGTCGTCCCGGCGGCGCCGCTCGGCTCGGCCACCGCGGCTCCGCCTGTCCTCGCCGCGCGCGCGCGGCACCTCCTGGACCGAGTCGTCCTCGCTCTGCGAGTCCGACGGCGAGCTGTCGCCCGACTCTGAGAATGAGTCTGACTTTGGCCTCCGCCGCTTCCGCCCGCCTGCCGTGCGCCCCCGTTCCGCTGGGCCCGCCCCGGCTGCGTCGGCCCTCGGCGCCGTCTGAGCCCTCCCTGGCTCCTGACCGCCGCCTCGGCCGCCTGCGCCCCCACCGGCGCTGGCCCTGCCGCCACTGCTCCCTGGAGGCTCCGCTGACGGGAGGTAGAGGCGGCGCACCACGCTCCCCACCGCCGTCGCTCCCGTTGGCCCAAAGCCCCCGCCGACTAGACTGCGCATGCGGCGCTCTCCCGGCGATGCCCCCTTCTCGAGGCGGGAGTTGATCTCTTCCAGGCAGGTGGCCGTGCTGCCGTCCACCTGTCCTTCCGGCCCCGCGGCGCGGTCCTGCAGCGCGCCCAGCAGTGTCGCCGCCGCCTTCAGCCGCACCGTAGTCCCGCCCGTCAGTTGGCCCGCCGCTTCGAGCACGCGTCGGACGTGTGGCACCGAGGCGAAGTCGAAGAATTCTTCCGTGTCGCCTTCGGGTGGATGGCTCAGGCCGAGTAGGCTGTTCTCCTCGGCGTCCTCCTCCTCTGCTGCCGCGGGATCGGCATCTGCATCAGCACGTCTGTGCTGTCGAAGGAATTGGGCCCCGTTTCGCCACTTTGCCGCTTCCATCAGCGCCGCGCCGTCGATGACCGGCGCGACTTCGAGCTCGATCTCTGAGCTGAAGCGCAGCGATCGGATCGACAGGCGGATCTGACCTTCCTGCTGGTCGTCGTTTGCGACGAACAGCGTCGACTCGCCCATGATGTCTGGCCACACGTGTGTGACCGTCTTCCCGTTGATTGCTCTGCCGCCTGAGAACAGCTGCGCGACCTCGACCCGCGCAGGCACCCCGCCGAGCGCGCTGAGGCCGATCTGGACCTTCTCGTGAGATGTGTGCGCCGATAGCGCCTGGCGCGGTGCGTCCTCTCCGTCTAGCCGCACCAACCACGTCTCCTTCGTTATCACCGTCTGACACGTCTTCTTGTCCCATGCCTGCCAGCGTTCGGCCTCGTCTTCTTTAACGATGCCGGACGGGAAAGCGTCGAATGATGCTGGGATGGCTAGCATTTCTTCTGATTTGTTTTATTTGTTTCGAAATTTGCTGAGATGCGACGCGCTTGGCGCACAAAGCGTCGTCTGCGTCGCACGTCGGAAATCAACACGACGCAGGCGTCAGCTGGAGATCACACCACGGTTTGGCGGGAGAAGCC
>Ga0136655_1001478_pt1 | contig 10488 bp, 8 predicted proteins | sample CPBDNA_2_FD_94863 | JGI IMG/M metagenome (GOLD analysis project Ga0136655, IMG submission 94863) | Freshwater to marine salinity gradient microbial communities from Chesapeake Bay, USA - CPBay_Spr_15_0.8_DNA (version 2) | ecosystem: Environmental > Aquatic > Marine > Coastal | place: USA...
AATCTAACGACTTTAGCGTAAGGAAAGGATGAAAAAGGGGACACCATTTCATTATTGCTGACTATTTTTCCCATACTGATTTTGACACGCCATTCAAATCCCACACCGTTTTTCCACCCCTTAGGGTCAGTTCACAAACTAATTTTTTATTACCAATAACCTTCCAACCCATTACATCGGTGTATCCAAAAGTACCATTTTCCAATTTCAGCACTGCAACATCTGCTCCAGCACCTACCGTTAAATGTCCTAAGGCAGGCCGGTTGATTACCTGAGCAGGTTTCCATGTGGAAGCTTCAATGACTTCGTCCAGCGTTAGTCCTACATTCAGCAATTTGGACATCACATTCAACTGGTCTTTCATCCCTCCATTCATACTACCTGTATGTAAATCGGTACTTATAGTATTTGGTTTGAAACCTTGTTCAATCGCCGGAATTGCCTGATCCCAAAGGAAACTACCCCCACCATGACCCACATCAAAAACAATCCCTTTTTTCTGAGCTGGAAGGACAAAAGGTTTTAATTTCCTTTTTTCATCCACCAAAGGAATTCTTCCTTTAACTTTAGCATAACAATGGGTAAAAATATCACCAGGCCTTAATTTTTCATTGAATAAGGTTTCTAAAGAAAGTTCTGGTTCCACCCCTCCGAAATCGATCATTACCGGAATATTTGCCAATTTACCCGCTTGAACAGCCTGCTCAACTGGTGTCCATTCAGGGCCTGCATAATGTGCCACTTTAACCCCCACAATAAAATCGGGAAATGCAAGGGCCTCCATCGCCGTAAGTCTTGCATCCATATCGAGCAAATTTTGTTCGATTGGACCACCCTTCATCCCAGTACCAACAATATTCAAAAAGGAAAGAACCCGGGTTTGGGAAGTTTCAATGGTTTGCTTTTTAAATGTTTTGAAATTTCTCCAGCCTGACCCGCCCACATCAACCACCGTGGTAACACCTGACCTAAAGGTATAACCATCAGGAGCGAGGGCGCTTGAACCATTACTTAAATAAGCATCTGGTTCTGTTCCATAAAAATGATGCCCGTGCATATCAATAATGCCCGGTACCACATATAATCCAGTCACATCAACCACTTGAAAAACATTCTTTGTGGATAAATTTGGACCTACCTGAACGATAATGCCATCATCAATAGCCACATCCAACTGTTGGTTTATCTTATTTTTAGGATCAATGACGGTTCCACCTTTCAACATGAGGTCAATTTCCTGCGCAAAGGAAAAAAAAGACCATGAAGTAAAGAGTAGAGATAAAAAACAATTTTTAATTAGTGCTGCCATATTTTTTAATTTTTTTGAAACCTAAACCAGTCTTGCCCGGAAAAAGGAACGATGAATGACTCCAAAGGTGATATTAGAAGGTTTACTTCCCTTCAATTGAATTTCTATGACTATTTTACCCGAACGATTTAAACAAACTACGGTACCCTTCCCATATCTTGTAACATATAGATTACCTTTTCTATCGCAACGCATGCCATCCAATCCAAAATCGGCAAATTGATGAAACAATCGTTTGTCAGAAATGAACCCCTCTTTATCAATTTTATATTTCCAAATTTTCCTTTGGATACTTTCATTCACAAAAAGATGCTTTCCATCCGGACTAACTTCGATACCATTAGTAGTTCCCATATTATTTTCAAGACAAAAAGTGGCTCCATCCGACCTGATAAGCCATAATTGTCCTGTACTCATTTTCCAATTCGGATCAGAAGCGTAAAGGAATCCATTGGGATGAATGGCCAGATCATTGGGTTGATTCATATCCTTATGGTGAGCAAAAACCTGAATTTTTTTATTTAAAATATTAATTTTCAGTATATTATGACCAACATAATCTGCAACTAATAAATCTCCATCGGGATGTACCCGAATGCCATTCCCTACACTACCCTGCGGTAAATTAATGAATTCATTTACCAGATGATCTGGAGAAAGTACGCCAATAGTGCCCTCTTTCTGGAAATTGACCAGATAAATATTTCCATTTTCATGAAAACAAGGTCCTTCTATTCCGGAGGTAAACAAGCCTTCTGAGACAACATCTATAAGTTGAAAATAATTGGTATTATCCCTGAAAGTCTTACAGCTCAACAAAAAAAACAGACATCCCCCAAAAAGTAAGTGCGATAAAATGCGAAACATATCAAGGTTTTAGAAAAAGGAATAGTTGGTAAATTAAGGATTATTTTTTTATTTGGACAGTTTTCCATAAAATAAAAATGGGTTAAACCCTCCTTATTCAAAATCAGATTCATTTATCAGAAGTTTAGTCCAACTTGCACATAAAAATGCACATGTTCATTGTCTTACTTTTTTGGGGATTTTATGCCCACAGATTATTAAATAATCTGGCTATTTACGCTTTGCCTGCCTCCATGATTTCCTTTTACCAAATGGAGGAGACTTACATTATGGAACATGCGGTTGATCCGGATAAACGACGATATGCCTCTCCTTTTGAAGCTGCGCGCCACTACATTGATTTTGAAAAATATGGCTCTGCCCCTTATGATTCCTTACCTCAAAAATATACTGACGCCATTTTTAAATATCACACCTTATATTTGGTTCAACAGTCGGATACCATTCATTTTAAAAAGGATGGTCTGGAAATGCCTGGATACAAGCAAATTTTTAAAAAACACATAGCACCTAAACTGCCCGACGGGGAGTGGGAAATGCCAGAGGATAGTTTATTTCAACTTTTAGCAGAAGGGAAAGAAAAAACGGGAGAATTCATCTTTGAAGAACAATTAAATGGGCACGGAATTTTACCATGGCACCTCATGCGAATGCAAAAAAGACTGACCGAGGCATTTATCAAAATGGATAAACCACGTATTTTACAGCTTTCAGCTGAAATAGGACATTATATCGGTGATGCGCATGTTCCCTTGCACACCACCCAAAATTATAATGGACAACTCACTGACCAGATTGGAATCCATGCCCTATGGGAAAGTCATATTCCAGAATATTTTGCAGAATCAACCTACCAACTCTGGACAGGAAAAGCTCTTTATTGGGCTGATCCAGCGACCGTATTTTGGGAAATATGTAAAGAAAGCCAGCGAATGGTTGCTGATGTATTACTATTGGAGAAACAAGTTCGGGATACGTTTCCGTCAGACAAACAGTGGTGTTATGTTATTCAGGGAAAAGGTACTATTAAAAAACCCTGTATAGATTTTTCTAAAGCTTATCAACAGGCCATGGATGGAATGGTCGAAAAGCAAATGAAAAAAACAATTCAAGCTATTAGTAGCAGTTGGTACACAGCCTGGGTAGATGCAGGGCAACCAAACCTAAACAAACTGAATATAAAGCCAATAAAGAAGGGTTTAAAACCGAAACAAAATAAAGTCTAGTTTCGTTATATTTTGTTAATACCAAAAAGTAACATGAAAAAACTAATCTTTCATCAGGCTAACACAAGAGGAGAGGCAAATCATGGCTGGCTTAAAAGTTTTCATTCTTTCAGCTTTGCAAATTATTATAATCCAGAAAGAATGAATTTTGGGGTATTACGCGTTTTGAACGATGATACCGTTGCTGGTGGAATGGGTTTCGGAAAACACCCACATGATAATATGGAAATTATAAGTATTCCATTAGAAGGTGATTTGGAGCATCAGGACAGCATGAACAATACAACGATTATAAGGAAAGGGGATATACAGGTAATGAGCGCTGGAACAGGTGTTTACCATAGTGAATACAATAAAAACAAAGAGGAAACGGTAAAATTCCTACAAATATGGGTTTTTCCAAATAAGAAAAACGTAACGCCCCGGTATGATCAGATTAGCTTAAATATAGAGGAAAGGAAAAACAGGTTACAGCAGATTCTTTCGCCTAATCAGAATGACGAGGGCGTTTGGATTCACCAAGACGCATGGTTTCACCTGGGTAATTTTGATAAAGGGCAAAATGTACCTTATCAAATGAAAAAAGAAAGCAACGGCCTTTATGCTTTTATACTAAAAGGCTCATTTGTCATTGACGAACAAGAAATGGGGCTTCGTGATGGGTTAGGTATCACAGGAACAAATCAAATTGATATTACAGCCAGAGAAGATGATGCTGAAATACTGCTTATGGAAGTACCGATGAACCTAGATTAAAGTATTTTCCGCCGGATTATTTCCGCTTTGACAAGACCCAGTTCTCTGGACATATCCCCGGTAACACTACTATTTTCCTCAGCACGGCGAATCAGATAAGGGATTACCTCCTTAATCTGACCGTAAACTACGTATTTTCCAACATTAAAGCCCGCATTCGCCAGATTGAATGTAAGAATGTCACTCATCCCCATTAACTGACAGAAATATAAGTTATGGTGATTGAACGGAATGGATTTTTTGGCCATTTCTTCAACTTGAATAGACACGCTGTGAACATTATGGGAAGCATTCATAGAAGCCATTTCCTGATAATGGTCCAGGCAGAACTGGATGCCGTCATTGAAAGACTGATCCGTATATTCTTTGGAAGTATGAATAGGAGACTCATAATTTAAATCTTCTGCCCTTTTATTCTCTTTTTCCATGTAAGCTCCTCTAACCAATTTGGCCCCAAGGATAAACTTTTTTTCTTTTGAAAGATGGAAACTATCCTTTAAAAAGGATAGACGATCTTTCCTGTACATTTGAAAAGTATTATAAATAATAGCCCTTTTTCCGTTATATTTTTCCATCATGGCATTGGCCAGGTCATCGATAGTTTGTTGAATCCAGGATTCTTCTGCATCGATTAAAACGGATACATTTTTCTCTGCAGCTAAGGCACATAAACTATCCACGCGATCTTTGAATCTGTCGAAGGCTATCTTTGCTTCTTCGGACATTATTTTTCCCAAAGCGATATCTTCTAAAATTTCTTGTTTAACAAGACCTGTCAACTTGGTACTAACGAAGGGATTGAATCCTGAGCGTTGAGCAAAATCAACGGCTCTTTTAGCTTCCTGCAAGGTAAAATCGAATTCCTCTTCTGAACTTTTACCTTCTGCGCCATAATCGAGGACAGAAAAGATTTGCTGTTTGCCCAATCTTTCGATGACGGGTAAACTTTCTTTGAGAGAAGTTCCCCCACAGAATTGTTTAAAAATAGTCTGTTTAATAATCTCTCCTACAAAAGGGAAAGACCAATGTAGAGCAAACATACCTATTTTAGATCCTATATTTACGAGGAAAGGTGCGTTCATACCTTTGAAGAGCCAATAACTCTGCTTCAACTCTGAATTATTCTTATCGCGGAAAGCGATAGAAATGTCCTTAAAGTCGGGAATAAAAACCGTATTATCCATATTAAAGATCTGATGTCCAAATATCCCATGATTTAATAGCTTGAAGCACAAGCATTTCGTGTCCGTTACAAGTTTTTGCTCCTCTGGCCTTACCTTGTTTTAGGAACAGCGTTTCCCCTGGATTATAAATAAGGTCGTATAAAAAGTGTCTTGGAGTTAAAAGGGAATACGGGATATTGGGAGATTCATCGACATAGGGCGACATTCCGAGCGGTGTAGTTTGAATAATCAATCTATTCAAATTCATGATATCAGGAGTCAGATCATCATAAGTAATGCCATCAGGTGTAGGGGTTCTGGAAACAAGGGTTGGGAGAATACCCATTTTAGGTAACTGATAGAGAACGGCTTTGGCCGCACCTCCATTTCCCAAAACCAATGCATTATTTATCATAGATGCATCTTTATGCTGAAGGAATTTGTTCAAAGATCCTCCAAATCCAAATACATCAGAATTATAACCCACCAGCCCCATCTGGGTACGTTTTATAACATTTACAGCACCAACCGCAGCAGCTTCCTCATTTAAATCATCTAAATAAGGAATAACCGCCTTTTTATAAGGAATGGTAACATTAACCCCAAGGAGATTGGGATACATGTTAAACAATTCAGGAAGAAGAGAAATATCAGGAATAGGAAATACATCATAATAGAAGTCCTGTATATTTTCCTTATCAAATTTATCGGCAAAAAACTGTTTTGAAAAAGAATGAGATAAAGGAAATCCAATTAAGCCCAAGCCTTTTTTACCCACAGGTTCTTTTTCAAAAGGCAACCATGATACGCTAGTAGTCATCAAGTTAAATTATTTTTGAACACGTTTCAATTCTAATCTATCGAAAATGAACATGAGGGAAGCCCCCAAAACCATTAAAAATAACGCTAATAAAAAATACGGATGATCAATACCAGGGTGAAAAGGAGAAACACTTTTTACTAATAAAGGAACTTCTTCACCCTGCGAATTTACTCTCCATGATAATATAATTTTCCAAGGCCATACTTTGTTCAATGAACCAAGCATAAATCCTGTTAAAAGAGCTAAGGTCTGATTCGGATAAATTTTAAATAACCAGGACAAAAATCTTGAAAAAGTAGCTAATCCCAATAAACAACCGGTAGCAAAAACCCCTACAACCAGCAGATAATCAGTATTGAAATCAGTTAAAAGATTTTTGACTGATCCCACTACAAAGGCATACATACCAAGTAAGAGTAAAATAAACGAACCGGAAATTCCAGGTAATAGCAAAGCCGAAATGGCAATGGTTCCAGAAATAAATACGAACCAAAGCGCTTCATTCCCATTTGTCGGAGAAACGATGGTATATAAATAAGCGATGACTGTTCCAAAAATAAAAAGTCCAATGGTTGTTACATTCCAGGTAGGAATTTGCTTGGCAATAAACCAGGTTGAAGCAATAATAAGTCCAAAAAAGAAAGACCATAAAGGAATGGGATAACTTTCCATTAAATGAGTAATAGCGAAAACGCCAATAACAATCCCTCCTACCATGCCTAAAAGGAGATAAAGGAGAAAATCTCCGTTTATTATTACCCAAACGCCCCTCCATCCGTCTTTTTTAAACGCAGTGATAGGTTCAAAACTCAAAATAGCTTTGATAGCATCTAATAATTGAGTATAGATACCAGAAATAAATGCAATGGTACCGCCTGATACACCTGGAATAACTTCCGCCATTCCCATAGCAAAACCCCTAAGAATAAGCCCTATTTTAGTTATTTTTGAGTTCATGCGGCAAAGTTAATAAATTGAATAATAAAAAAAAGGAGGCAGAACGAAAATCGTAATTCTGCCTCCTTACAAAAACAAGGGAGAAATTATTATTTCACAATATAAGTAAAATTTAAACCAAAAGTAGAACCAATTCTAAATCCTTCAGCTAAATATTTGATATTGTTAAAATTTTGAGTTTTTCTATTTTCAGCATTCAATAAGTTCCTGGCGGTAAAACTGATTTGATAGTTTTCACCTATCCTCTTAGAGAGTTTGAAATTCAATAAAGGAATAGGTTCTTCATAAATATCAGGTGTAGCAAATAAAGCAATACCATATAATTTTCTTCCAGATAAATTAAATGAAACCGTTGATTCCAAACCATTATCGGTATTAAAATAACTCAAAATGAAATTCGTAATAAATGGTGCTTGTCCTTGAAAAGGTCGTCTGGTCAAGTCATATCTAGCATCAATAGCCTTAGAATTAGTAATTTCATTTTCAGGAATATCATAACCTGAATTAATAATAGCCACATTGGTACTAAATGTAAAATTTTTTAGTGAAGGACTTATGAAGTTAAGTTGCTTACGAAATTCCATCTCAAAACCATATACTTGAGCATTATCAATATTTATATAAGATAATTCCGGAATGGTTGCCCTTGGATTGAAAGCACGAAGAATTGGATCATCGAAATTTTTTGCAAAAAGGCTTAAAGCAAAAAGTTCACCTGCTTTTGGATATAATTCATAACGAAAATCATAATTCTGAATAATAGTTCTCTTCAATTCTGGATTTCCAACATTGAAAAAGCCATTTTTAGTATCAAATTGGAAAAATGGAGCTAATTCTCTCATATTGGGACGTGCAAGTGTTTTTGAAGCAGCAAATCTAAGATTAGACTTACTACCCAATTCATAAATAAGGTTAGCTGAATATAAGAAATCAACCAAATCTATGACACTTTCCTTAACAGTAATATCTCTACTCTTGACACTTAAATCAGTAGACTCTAAACGTCCACCGCCAACAATCTTTAATTTTTTAGTTAGATTTTGAATGAACATACCATAAGATGAAAATATTTGCTGGGTACCAGTATAGAAATTTTTATCATTATTCTGATTAATATAATGGTAGCCAATAAGATACCTGTTTATGACTCCATTTGCCGTCGTTTTGCCAATGACGCCAAAATTATCTAAACTTAAAAAATCATTAAAATTTCCGTTAAACGAAGAAAAACCAATTTCCGAAGGCACCCCTGAATTATTCATCTGGTAACGATACTCCTCAAAATTACGATTTACAGCACTATAAAAGGCACCAAATTTTAACTTATTAGAGCTTCCTTGATTACCCTTCGTCAAGAAAGGAATAGTTATATCTACTTTACCCTCTGTCTGATTATCTTTTAAATCCCTAAAAAAATGATAAGGAAATGCAATTTCTGAATTATTAATATAGAATTGTTCATTATCAGTACCTGGATCAGACACGGTATAGGCAAAGTAACGTAAATCGGGTTCTCGTTGTAAAGAATTTGAAGAAGCAATCATCCAATCAATATTCGTAATCTGATTTTTACCAATACCATGTTTACCCGAAACCTGAGTAGTAAAGAATTGTCTTTGGGTAAATTCCAAGGTATTAGTATTAAAACTTGCCTCTGATTGTGATACTTGACCTAAATATCTTCCTGTCTGAGAACGGGTAGTTATATCTGCATCATTGTTGAAAATACTGCTTATAGAAATAATATTTTGATCATTCAATTTATAGGAAACATTGGCAATACCTCCTAAATGAGGATTTTCTACACTTTTATTTTCATTTAACCTTTGATAATCAAATAATTCTGTTGAACTTGTATTTATATAAGTGGCCACAACACCATTGTCATAAAAAGTATAATTATTACTATATATTAAACCTATATTATAACCTAAATCTTTTCCAAACAATGAAATTTTATTCCCCATTGAAAAATTTAAACTCCTGTTTAATGGCGCAGTTCTTTGCGTTGGAATAAATTCATTACTAAGAACCTTAGATGTTTGATCAAAAAGATCTCTTACCTGATCATTCTGAGTCCCAGGAGCCCTTGCCGTTAAATAAGTGCTGGAAGACATAAGATTTCTCACCTCAGGATCTAATAATAGCTCCGGGTGGGCTCTACCCCCGTCATCAAATCCTAACCAATCATATTTTCCTCTTTTCATTCCTTGAAAGTCAGAGTTAAAGGAAGATTGCGTATTAAAATCTAAACCAATACTTAAATTTAAGGTAAATTGATCTGGAAAAGATTTGGTTGTTACATTGACAAGACCACCACTAAAGTTTCCGGGTAAATCAGGAGTAAAAGTCTTAACTGTAATCAAATTATCAATCATTTGTGCAGGAATAATATCCAAACTTGAACTATTGCGATAGGGATCTGCACTAGGCAACGTGATACCATTTAGCTGAGCCAAAGAATAACGATCACCAAGACCTCTCATAACAACAAACTTTCCATCTTCAACTACAGCACCAGTCATCTGTTTCATTGCTTCTGCAGCATTTGAACTTCCTGTTCTGGTTATTTGTTTCGAGGAAATACCATCCTGAACAGAAAATGATTTCCTTTGCAGGGTTATCAGTGCAGCGTCTGTGTTTTTAACAGCTTCTGCAGTTACTACCACCTCAGTTAAAATTTCTGTTGAAGAAGATAAAGCTACGTCTAAAGGGTAGTTTTCTCCCTCCTTAATTATTACATCTTTAATTTTTAAATCATTGTATGAAACATAACTGACGGTTATGTCATACTGCCCTGGATCAATTTCTAAAGAATAAGTTCCATCTATATCGGTAGAAGTTCCACCTTTTTGCTCTTCACCTATTTTTAGAATAATATAAGCGCCAATTAAATCTTCGCCCGATTCCTTATCAACTATCTTCCCAAATACTTTAACTTTCTGTGCATAAATTTCTGAGTAACCAAAAAACAATAAAGCAAGAAACAGGATTAGGTTCAATTTCATATGAAGATATTTAAACACAGAAGTGGAATGATTCATTTCGAATCATTCCACTTTGTTATTTTGAAAATTTTTATTCTACAATTAATTTTTTAACACTGAATTTACCCGCTTCTGTGGTAAATTTAATTAAATACATTCCTCTTTCCAATCCGCTCATTTCAAATTGGTCAGGTGTATTTTTCTCTACTTTTACACTTCTTATTTGGCGACCATCCATGCTGAAAATATCAATATAAGTTCTTTGTGAAAATTCAGCTTCTACAGTGAATGTTTCTTGGTTACCAACTGGATTTGGATAAATTTTGAATCTTTCAGTGATATCAAAAGATAGTATCTCTTGATTATTTGTAGCTGTTCCCGAAAGATGTCCATTTCTTGC
>Ga0136655_1001480_pt1 | contig 10468 bp, 7 predicted proteins | sample CPBDNA_2_FD_94863 | JGI IMG/M metagenome (GOLD analysis project Ga0136655, IMG submission 94863) | Freshwater to marine salinity gradient microbial communities from Chesapeake Bay, USA - CPBay_Spr_15_0.8_DNA (version 2) | ecosystem: Environmental > Aquatic > Marine > Coastal | place: USA...
GAAAAGAATCTACTCCACCTATTTTCTTAAAACCAAGACAGAAGTAGGCTTAGAAAGTCTATTTTTAGCTTGAAAACGGCTGAATGGGGGTTTTGGGAGCAGGTTATTAGACGAACTGCCGTTACCTGCTATGTAACAAAGACGACCGTGCTAAACAACAACGACACGTTTTGACGGACTGACTCTCGACATTAGCAAAAAAACGGGGAAAGCTGAAAACCGAAAAGAGTAAGCAACAACTAAAAAAATTAAAATATGATTTCAGACGTACAAACAAAAAGTGGTTGGATAATCGTGTACGGTTCCAACGGAAAAGAAACTAAAAGAATGGGTGCAAGCGGAAAAGACGTAGTTGGCATTGCAAGTGACTTTTTTGTTGTCTTATCAAGTGGATGGATTATCACTTACGATGAAAACTGTAAGGAAATTAAAAGAATGGGCGAAAGTGGAAAACAAGTAAGGGGTGCAGCAGGAAACACTTTTACAGTTAAAAGTAGCGGTTGGATAATTACTTATGATAAGAATTGCAAAGAGCAAAATAGACGCGGTGCGTAACAATAAAATTTTATCAATGGGTGGCGTAGCCACCCATTATATTTTTTGAATTAATTAAATGGAAGCATCAACTACTATAAAACAGATGTTGGCGGGTAATCGAATTTTTGTACCAACTTACCAAAGGGCATATTCTTGGGATACAGAACTTGAAAAGTCAAATCTGCCAAAACAAATAAACGTTTTCCTCTCTGACTTAGAAGATTATAATCGAAGTACTACTAAGTCAAAATATTACTTCGGGCATTTCCTTTTTGAAGAACAAGCAGACAATAAATTTGGTGTTATTGATGGTCAGCAGAGAATGACAACCATAGTTATCTTTCTTTCTGCCCTGTTTAAAAAGCTCGAATCTATTCGCCAGTTAACTGAAGACGAAGAAGTTTCAAAAGAAGATATGATTATAAGAAAATCTACTTATCGCTTTGAAACAGTTGATTATGACAAGCAATTATTTAAGGATTATGTGATTGACCAAATCAAGAAAGATAAAAACGGACTTGAAACGGAATCAGCCAAACGCATTGTAACCGCATTTGACTTCTTTACCTCTCATTTAGCGAATAAAGATGAATTGTATTTGCTAAAAATGTTGGACACAATTCAAAACGCTTCGTGTACAACTCATCCAGTTCAAGATGAATCCGAAGCAATCCAAATGTTCATCTTTCAGAACAATAGGGGTAAAAAGCCTTCTAACTTAGAAATCATCAAAGCTCAATTTATGTTCAACGTGCATTTGTACGGTGGCGAAGAAAAAGAAGCATTGATTGAAGAAATTAAAACACGTTTCGAGAAAATTTATAAATCCATTTCTTCAATTGAGTATAGAATTAACGAAGATGATGTTTTGGTCTATACGCTTCGAGTTCATTTCAATTCGCTTTGGGAAACAAATGCAGTTGACAAAATCAACAAACTGTTATCTGAAGATAATCCAATTCCATTCATCAAGTCATTCACTCAATCACTTGCTACAAGTTTTGAGCATTTAACAACATTCTTTGGCAAAGATGAACGTGAGAATTTAGAAATCCATTCACTGATTACCCTTGGTGGAATCGGTATTGCAATGCCATTTATCATTAAAGCATACAAATTTGGATTGTCTATTAACCAAATCAATCAGCTATGTAATAAATTGGAATCAATGGTATTACGTCATAGACTGATTGGAACAAGAGCAGACATTACATCTAGACTAAATGGCGTTTACAAAGACTTCACAAACGAAAATCCAGATATTCAACCAATCGTTGTCAGAATTGAATGGATGAAAAATGTATCGTCAGACTCTTGGTGGTGGGCTTATTGGAATAACAATGAATTGGAACGTTCAATTCAAGGTGGTTTAAATCACAGCATTGCAAAGTATCTGTTATGGAAATATGAAAATCATTTAGAAAGTCAAGGAAAAAGCGGTTACACACCAACTCGTTTCGACAAAATTGTAAGTCCTGAATTAGAACATATTGCACCACAGACTGAAAATCCTGAAACAGGCTATGACAGCTATGACGAAGAATTTAGAAATCAATTCATAAACTGTTTAGGCAACTACCTTTTGCTATCCAAATCACATAATTGTTCAGTTGGAAATAAACCATTCAAAGAAAAGCGAGACAGTTACACTCATTTGGAACAGCAAAGAGAAATTCAAAGAATGACGACTGATAATCAAACTTGGACAAGAGACCTAATTCAAGAGAGAAAAGACAAGATTATTGAGTTCATAATGAAAGAAATATAAAAAAACACAGCAGGTAACAATGGGTATAAAACATAGGGCGGACAGTGGTTTCCGCAAGTTTTCGGCTCTTAGCAAGCTTGGTTTCGGGCGGAAAGGAAAGTGCTTCGAAATGCCCTACGTTTCATACCCGAGCCGTTGGGCAACATGCAAAAAAGACGACTAACCATTGAAAAGAAGTGAAATTGAAATAAGAAACATATGGAGCAACTGGACAGACAAACGAACTGAACCGTGCTTTTATCGTTCGACTGAGAGTGACAGAATTTCTATTTCCCCCGCTTCACATTTTTTAAAATTTCTCTGCCAACCCTCATTTGGCACATTTGCAAAGCCGCACAAGCCAACTCACAACCCAAGCTTTGCAAAAGAGCCAAATTTCCCACGGCCTCTTTATTATTATTTGTATCATAGTTGTCAGGTCAAAGCTGACTTTTTTACTACGATAAGTAATTTCTTTAAATTATTATTCGTATCATTGCTGTCAGGTTAAAGCTGACTTTTAGACTATGAAAAATAAGTTTATATCAACGCAATCTAACGAGATACTTACCCATTTCAATCAAATGGACCAGAATTGCTTTGATTATTCTGAAGCACAAACAGCTTTGCCACTTTCCAGCGAAAGTGCATTAAAGGAACTGCTCAGTGATATGGTTAAGAGAGGGCTTTTAATGAGATTAAAGAAAGGTTTGTACTATATCATACCTTATGAACAAGAAGCCCATTCTTTTATGCCTGATTGGCATTTGCTAGCCGAGCATTTAACCAAAGGAACGGACCATTACATAGGCTATTACTCTGCTATGCAAATTCATAACCTAATTACTCAGCCTTCTTTGAAGGAACAGATTGTCGTTGCAAAACAAATTCGACCCTCCACCCTAAAGATTAAGGATGTAACCTTTCAGTTCATCTTTCATAATACCGATCACTTCTTTGGTTCTAAGAAAATCTGGGTAGACAGCTTCAATAAAGTAATGTGTTCTGACCTTGAAAAAACGATAATTGACTGCTTATTCAAACCGGATTATGCGGGTGGAATAGTTGAAATCGCAAGAGCCATTTATACTTCAAAAGACAAAATCAAATACGACAGGTTACTCGAATATGCTCAAAAATTCAAGTCCCAAGCAGTTATCAAACGACTAGGATTCATTCTTGAAACACTTGAAATAGATTCAGGAATTACGAAACAACTACAGAAAGCAAAAACAGTATCCTATGTTCTTCTCGATACGGAACTTCCGAAATCAGGTAAGATGATTAGTCGTTGGAGTATTCAGCAAAATCTGGAAACAGAAACCATTAAATCTGCCATCTACACATGATTAAGCCCGGAGAAATACAAAAGAAGGCACGTGAAGTTGGTGTGCGTGACCAACAGATTGAAAAGGACTATATTCTCTCTTGGATTTTACAAGGCATTGCACAACATAAACTGCTTTCCAATGCCATTGTATTTAAAGGAGGAACCGTTTTAAAGAAAGTCTATTTTGAAGACTATCGCTTTTCGGAAGACCTTGATTTCACCTTGCTCAACAACGAGATTTCAAACGAACAAATATTTGAATGGTTCGCAGAAGTATTTGAATACGTAAAAGAGGAGGCCAATATCCCACTTGAGATTATTGATAACAACGAACATGAAGATGGAGGCATCAACTTCTATATCAGCTATGTTGGTCCACTTGGCGGACTAGGCGCTAACAAAAAAGTCAAAGTAGACATTTCCAGAAGTGAATCTTTGGTTTTCGAACCAGTATTGAAAGAAGCATTTTTGGGCTATTCAGATCAAGAAGACCACAAACTACTCTGTTATCCGTTGGAGGAAGTTTTGGTGGAAAAAATGAGGTCTGTAATGCAACGGATGCAGGCTCGGGATTTCTACGACATCTGGTATTTAACAGAAATCCATGAAATGGATATTGCTTTTTACTCGATTGAATTCAAAGCAAAATGTGAAAGCAAGGAAATTGATCCAACTGAATTTCACAAGAAACTGGAACAGAGAAAGCCTCAATACAAAGGACGCTGGAAAGCCTCCATGGCAGACCAAATACAAGACTTGCCAGACTTTGACCAAGTAGAAAGAGAAGTGATGAGACACCTAAAGAATTTGGAAATATGACACAAAAACAACTTGAAGATTACCTATGGGGAGCGGCCAACATTCTGAGAGGAATGATTGATGCGGCTGACTTTAAACAATACATTTTTCCGTTACTTTTTTTCAAGCGGGTTTCGGATATCTGGGATGAAGAATATCAGGAGGCATTGGATTTATCTGATGGTGACATGGATTATGCAAAATTCCGTGAAAACCACCGTTTCCAAATTCCTGATGGTTGCCATTGGAGTGATATCCGTGCCACCTCTACCGACATTGGAAAAAAACTGCAAAATGCTTTGCACGAAATTGAGAAAGCCAATTTCGAATTGCTGCATGATGTATTTGGTGACGCTCAATGGACAAACAAACGCAGGCTGAGTGATGAAAAGCTTATTGACCTGATTGAGCATTTCTCTGAAATGAACTTGACGGTTAAAAATGTACCCCACGATTTGATGGGTGACGGTTACGAATACCTAATTAACAAATTTGCGGATGATAGTGGGCATACGGCTGCTGATTTCTACACCAACAGAACAGTAGTAGAGTTAATGACTCGTATAACTGACCCACAGCCAGGAGAAAGTGTTTACGACCCAACTTGTGGTTCTGGCGGTATTCTGTTGAATTCCGCTCTTTACTTGAAGAAACAGGGCAAGGAATACCGAAACTTGAAATTGTACGGACAAGAGCTCAACTTGATTACCTCTGCGATTGCTCGTATGAATATGTTCATGCATGCGATTGACGAATTCTTGATTGTGCAAGGTGATACGCTGGACCAACCGCAAATTTTGGAAAATGACGAGCTCAAGCAGTTTGATGTGGTAATGGCCAATCCGCCATACTCCATAAAACGTTGGAGCCAGGCCAAATTCATGAATGACCCTTTTGGTAGAAACATTTGGGGAACACCTCCACAAGGCTGTGCCGATTATGGATTTCAGCAACACATTATAAAAAGTCTAAAACCTGATACAGGCCGTAGTGTTTCCTTGTGGCCTCATGGTGTATTGTTCAGAGATGCAGAAGCTTCTATTCGAAAGAAGATGATTGAAGAAGATGTAGTGGATGCAGTGATTGGCTTAGGAAAAAACTTATTCTATAACAGTAGTATGGAAAGTTGTCTGTTGGTGTGCAACATGAACAAGCCGAAAGAACGTAGGGGTAAAATAATTTTTATTAATGGCGTCAATGAGATTAAGCTTGAAAGAAGTTCTGCTTATCTGGAAGATAAAAATATAAAAAGACTGGCAGATGCATTTTGGAACTTCAAGGATGAAGAAGGTTTTTCCAAAGTTGTTTCAATTGAAGATATTGAGAAAAACAACTGGTTGCTTACTGTTTTTATGTATGTAATGAACAATAACGGTTCCGAATTAACTGAGTCTATTGAATCTCTCATCAAGAAGATTGGTACTAATCAGAATAGTCTAAATTCTTTAAATTACGAGCTGCACACCAAGCTAGAACAAATAGGATTTATCAATGAGTAGATCGAATGGTTTAAATATTAAAAATTAGGTTCCAATAGAACTACATGAGGTTTCATCAGAGATAAATGAGAAACTATCATCACTTGCTGAATTTCCTAATGAAAAGTTCATTAGACCTGAAGATCTTGAGATTGGTGATCTTTTTATAAAATCATATCGAACTACCGAAGATGTACGGTCTGGCAAAAGGTGTTACCCTAACGATATTATTTTTGCCCGTAGAAGTGTTTCAGTTTCACAATTCAAACGAAGATCATGCATCTTAAATTTTGAAGCTATTTGTTCTGATGAGTTAACTGTAATTCGAGAGAATGATAAAGTTGTCACAGGCTTTTTAAATCTTTTGCTAAACACAACATCTCTATGGGATTTTGGAATTTCTCGTTTAGTTGGCTCAGTTTCAAAAAGAATTAAATGGCAAGATTTATCCAAATACCAATTCAAACTCCCACCAAAAGACTAACAAGAAAAAATTCTTAGTCTATTTCTGACACTCGAAAAACAAATTGAGCAAACCGAAGAGCAGGAGAAGAATTTGGTTGCGTTACGCACCAAACTTGCAACTGAACTTGTTTGCATTGATGCACAATTTGGAAATCTTCTTGATTTGAAAAACTGCAAACCGTCCACTCTTGGGCAAATTGCAAAAGAGACAAGAGAGAACACCAAAATACCTTTGGAAGAGGGAATCGAACGTTTTGTAGGTCTTGAGCATATAGAACCTGGCAAGCTAAGCATTCAAGGTTGGGGAAATGTTGTTGATGGAACCACCTTTACCAAAGTTTTTCAAGTTGGTGATGTACTTTTTGGAAGAAGGAGAGCATATCTTAAGAAAGCGGCTCAAGCAGATTTCAAAGGTCTCTGCTCTGGTGACATCACTGTGCTTCGTGCTAACGAAAAAATGATTCTACCTGACTTATTACCCTATTACTTATCAGCAGATCCTGTTTTCGATTTTGCTGTAAGTAATTCAGCTGGCTCATTGAGTCCAAGAGCAAAATGGCGTGACCTTTCAAAATATGAGATTGGTCTTCCTGATTTGACTACACAAGAAAAAATTCTTGAAGTTTTGAAACTCCTTGACAAAAATATAAATGAAAACAGGGAACAGTTATCAACTCTGAAAAAGCTCAAGCAAAAATTATTAGATGAAATATTAGGATAATGGGATTTAATGAACTCAATAGCGTAGAACACTTTTTTGTACATCGGCTAACTGGTGTAAACCTGAATGAAGCTAAATCAGGCAATGCAGTTGAAGAACCTGTTCCTGCTTATGATGCCGTAAAGTGGCGTTATGTACCCAGTGAATTATTAAAGCGAGACATTACAGAAGTCCTACTTGAAAAAGAGTTGAAAGAATCGCTTTGCAGATTAAATCCTGATATTGAACGAAATCCTGAAAATGCAGATGAAGTCATTCGAAAACTTCGGGCAATTCTTATTACCGTGGCTAATGTTGGCTTGGTTAGAGCCAATGAAGAATTTGCTAAATGGTTGCGAAACGAACACTCATTACCCTTCGGAAAAAACGGAGAACACGTAAAAATCAAATTGATTGACTACAAAGAATTGAAGAATAACTCCTTCATTTTGACCAATCAGTTTAAAGTGCATGCCCGTGAAACAAAAATTCCAGATGTGGTTATGTTCATTAATGGAATTCCGGTAGTAGTTGGAGAATTAAAAACACCAGTTCGCCCAGCTGTAAGTTGGTATGATGGGGCCCATGAAGTACATGATATTTATGAAAATTCAGTACCCCAGCTATTTGTTCCCAACATTCTGTCTTTTGCTTCAGAAGGCAAAGAGTTGTTCATTGGTGCTGTAAGAACACCACTAGAGTTTTGGGCTCCCTGGCGTATAGAAGACGAAAAGGATGAATTACATCATTTTGCAGGCTTGCAAGATGTGGCTCACCAGATGACGCATTTGCTAAGACCTTCCACGCTATTGGACATTCTGCAATACTATTCCGTTTATGGAACCAATAGTTCTAAAAAGAAAATCAAGGTAGTTTGTCGCTTCCAACAGTATGAAGGAGCCAATACTTTAGTGCAACGTGTTTTAGAAGGTAAAATCAAAAAGGGTCTGATTTGGCATTTCCAAGGTTCAGGGAAATCATTGCTTATGTTATTTGCCGCAAGGAAACTACGAAAGCAAGCAGAATTGGGTAATCCAACCGTTTTGATTGTAGTTGACCGCACAGACCTTGATTCTCAAATCACCAAAGAATTTGGTTCGGCAGATGTTTCCAATTTCATCACAACAGACAGCATCAAAGAACTGAACAATCTACTTGAAAAAGATACTCGCAAGATCATCATCACCATGATTCATAAGTTTCGGGATGCTTATCCGAACATGAACGAGCGAGAAAACATCATCGTCATGGTAGATGAAGCTCACAGAACGCAAGAAGGAAACTTGGGCCGAACTATGCGAGCAGCTTTACCGAACGCATTCTTATTCGGATTAACCGGGACGCCCATCAACAAAGCAGACAAAAACACATTTTGGGCTTTTGGTGCCGAAGAAGATGAAGGTGGTTATATGAGCCGCTATACTTTTCAGGATAGTATTCGCGATAAAGCAACCCTGCCGCTACACTTCGAACCAAGACTTCCAAATTACCACATTGACAAAGAAGCATTGAATACTGCCTTTCAGGAAATGGCCAATGATTTAAGCGAAGAGGACCGCAATAAGTTGAGTCAGAAAGCGGCCAAAATGAACGAGTTTCTAAAAGCACCTGAGAGAGTTCAAACCATTATTGAAGATATCGTAGAGCATTACGAAAAGCATGTTGCTCCTGAAGGTTTTAAGGCCATGATAGTCACTCCCGACCGACAGGCTTGCATTCAGTATAAAGAAGCTTTGGACCAACTGATGCCAGAAAATAGCAGCAAAGTGGTTATAAGTACTTCTGCCAATGATGACTTTGATTTCAAACAAAAATGGGGAGTTGATAAAGACAAGCAAGAAAAGATCGTTGAAGAATTCAATGATCCAAATTCTGCATTGAAATTCATCATAGTAACCGCAAAACTTTTAACGGGATTTGACTCCCCAGTTTTGCAAACCATGTACCTGGATAAGTCGCTGAAGGACCATACACTGTTGCAGGCTATTTGCCGTACCAACAGACTATTCCCTAATAAGACATTTGGAAGAATTGTAGACTACTTTGGCGTATTTGACGATACAGCCCAGGCATTGGCATTTGATGAAGAAACGGTAAAAACGGTAATCACCAACCTTCAGGAGTTAAAAGACAAGCTACCTGAATATATGGAAAAATGCTTGACTCATTTTGAAGGTGTGGACAGAACAAAAGAAGGCTTTGAAGGATTAGAATCTGCTCAAAATGCCATTGGAAATAATGAAAAGAGAGATGCATTTGCCAAAGACTTTTCAGTACTATCCAAATTATGGGAGGCATTAAGCCCTGATGAAATTCTAAATCAATATCAGAAAGACTACAAATGGTTTTCTCAGGTTTACACTTCTGTAAAGCCACCGTCAGATGATAATGGTCGTTTGCTATGGCACGCATTGGGTGCACAAACCACTGCTTTAATTCACGAACACATTCATGTGGCAGGTATCAATCACGACATGGAAGAAATGGTATTAGATGCAGATGTGATTGAAAATCTGATGAACAAAAAGAATCCGAAAGAGGCAGAACGCATCGTGAAGATTCTGATTGGTCGTTTTAAAAAGAACCCTGGCGACCCAAAATTCAAAGCTTTAGGAGAACGACTAGAAGCATTGCGAGATAAAGCCGAGCAAGGATTGATAAGCAGCGTTGAGTTTATTAAGCAACTATGCGAATTGGCAAAAGATACGTTGAGAGCAGAAAGAGAAATCATTTCCTCACAAGAGCAGAAATCTGCAAAAGCAGCATTGACCGAATTGTTTCTTGAAATGAAGACTGATCAAACCCCAGCCATCGTAGAACGTATTGTTGGCGAAATAGACGAAATAGTTAAGATCGTTCGGTTTGACGGTTGGCAAACTTCAGTTACCGGTGAAAGGGAAGTACAGAAATCCTTGAGAAAAACATTGTTGAAGTACAAACTTCATAAAGAAGAAGAATTGTTTAATCGGGCTTATGAGTACATAAAGGAATATTATTAGCCAACGCACACTTGTAAGCACATTTGCAGGTCGCACAATGCCAACGCTTAACCAAAACCTGCAAAAGAGCTTCCAAGTCCCTGCCTGAGAAAAGAGAAATATTAAAAAATGCCCAACCGAACGGGAGGACAAAATGAAGACAAAAACGAAAAGAAAAATAAAGCACGATTGCCCAACAATGGCTATACGTAATGCGGGCTAAAGTGCTGATATGAAAGTAATTACATTAAATAAACTGAGTGCTAAATTGAAAGGTAAGTGCCATGAAATCCCGCACTACGCATAGCCGAGACCGTCAAACTGTCTAAAAACCTTCCTCCCCTTTTCAGTTTGTTTTCAACCGTATGTTTGTCAATAAGTTACGCCTTGCACATGCGGCTATTTTGCTGATTTTCAGTACATTTAATGTATGAA
>Ga0136655_1001482_pt1 | contig 10465 bp, 12 predicted proteins | sample CPBDNA_2_FD_94863 | JGI IMG/M metagenome (GOLD analysis project Ga0136655, IMG submission 94863) | Freshwater to marine salinity gradient microbial communities from Chesapeake Bay, USA - CPBay_Spr_15_0.8_DNA (version 2) | ecosystem: Environmental > Aquatic > Marine > Coastal | place: USA...
GCTTGTCTGACTTGATCTGGATTGCCATATAAGGCAGCAGGATCTAGGTTGCCTTGGAGCGTTTTAGTAGTTCCAATTAATCTTCTTGATTCGCCGATTCCCATATTCCAATCTAGTCCTATGGTCTCACAGTTCAATTGACCCATTTCTTCTCGAGCAAAGAATGCTCCTTTTGCAAAAACAGTTTTTGGCACTTCGCTGATCGCATCACAAATCTGAGAAATATATGGGTAGGAGAATTCCGCATATTGCTTTGGTCCCAGAATCCCCGCCCAGCTGTCAAAAATCTGAACCATATCAGCTCCTGCATTGATCTGTGCCTTTAGGTAATTGATGGTGCTATCCGTAATCATCTGCAGCAATTGATGAGAGAATTTCGGCTGAGTATAAAGCATTTCTCGAGCTTTAGAGAAAGTCTTTGAGCCAGATCCTTCAATCATATAGGCAAATATGGTCCAAGGAGCTCCTGCAAAGCCGATCAATGGAACCCTTCCAGCCAGATTTTTCTTCGTGATTTCAATGGCCTTCATCACGTAGCTCAAGTCATTCGCGCCATCTGCCACCCGGAGTTTCTTGAGATCTGATGCTGATCTTACTGTGTTTGGGAAAAAAGGACCTCTTTTCTCCACCATTTCGTAAGGCAATCCCATAGCCTCCGGGATCACGAGTATATCTGAAAAAATAATGGCGGCATCTACTCCTAGCAAATCAACCGGCTGAATGGTTACCTCTGCAGCCAGCTCGGGAGTTTGAGCGAGTTCGATAAATCCACTTACACTTTCCCTCACGGCACGATATTCCGGTAAAATTCTGCCCGCTTGGCGCATGAGCCAAACTGGTGTTCGTTCTACTGCCTCACCTTTTGCGGCTCTCAGTAGCAAGTCATTTTGTAATTGCATGTGCGCAAAGATAAGGAGCAAATTTTGTTCGGGCTCTCGAAAATCAGAACATAAAAAAAACAGGAAGGAGATTTATCCTTCCTGTTTGAGTTAATCAGTTGGTTTAGCTAATGTCCTCCTTGAATTCTATTACTTTTTCAAGTCAATCCTTTTAAAATCCTCATTTTTTAGTCCTAGCATTGCGGTCACTGCTTCATAATTGGTGAAGTCGATTCGATTGGAAGCATAATCTCCTGGAACAACGATCACTCGAAATAGTTGATTTAACCTCCATTCTTCCCCTAGTGTAGCAGGATCGATCGCTCCATCTAGAAAGAGCCTAAAATCTACCTTTGAGAAATCATAATTGTAAATCAATACACCGCCCTCGTTGAAAAATACGGTTTGTGGAAGAGCTCTCCATACTGAATTCCCACCGTCAGTTTCCCATTCGATAAAGGCCAAGACTACATCACTTTCGATGATGGCCGGATCAAATCGTAATTGCTCGCTGTAATTGTTCGCTTGGGTGAAGTTGATCTCAACTTCGAAAACTTCAGATACAATATTTACCCCATCAAGCCCATCAAGTCCAGGAGGTCCCACTGGACCCTCACATGCTTGGAAAAACAAAATCCCAAATAGGGATAGGCTTATTGCTAGTAGCTTTTTCATAATAGTGGTTTTTAAGTAGGACTACTTTCACGTTAGGAAGGCTAATGAGGTTTATAAAAAAACTTCTGATTTATTGAATCGGGGCAATCACATGGACTTCATCTTCTCGGATGATCTTGTCGATGAAGATGCCAGTTAGGATCAGATTATTTTCTGCAGCATAGTTTTCCAACTCAGCCTTGATGGTTTTGGGTCCTGGCATGACCCAACTGCTACCCGTGATTATAGCGAGGAGGTAACGATCTTCTTCAAAAGTTTTGAGTTCAAACCCTTCCTCAGGTAAAAGTTGATTGATCCCGACAAAAACCTTCATGGTATCCAACTTTCCGGCAGGCTCTATCTCGTAGATTGTGTGTAAAAAAGTCCCGGTTTTCAGGCTTTTTTGAGTGAGGGTTTCTTCGAAAATCTTTGCTAATCTTACGTCTTGAGGGATTCCTACAAAGGTATTCCCAAGAAGATTTTCTGGTTTTTGGTTGACAAGTTCGATGACCACGGGATTATTTCCGCCCAATTGATCAAAGCCCCAATAGCCAAAGCCAATAAATACCATCAGAGTGACTGTTACAATAAGAAGTTTCTTTTGCATGAATTAAAAAATATACCGGATTCCGATTCCACCTTGACCTTTGATATGGCCTACACGATCCAATAATTCCAAGAATAAGCCTGCTTCCATAAAAATATTAAGAGGCAAATCACTAAAATAATACTCCGCCCCTACAAAAGCTTCCGGTCCGAAATCCACGTTTGTTCGAACTTCCTGAAGGATTGGGGATGAATTTTGAGGGTTACCCCCAGAATAGTTGTAGGTGACTTGGGTAGTTCGAAATTGGACTCCCGCACCGCCATAGCCTAATAGGTAACCTTGTTCAATACTAAAGATATCTGTAATATCTTCGTTATAAGCCATTCGGCCATTTAGAGAAATTCCTTTTTTTGCCCCATGTGAAATGTAAAAAGCACTGGAGTTTGGGGGATTGTTTTCAAAGTCTCGCTGGTAATAACTGTTTCCATTTACGCTTCCAGAACCCAGCATGACTTCAAAAGAGAATTCGTCTGAGATAAAATCTTTGAAAGTGATCGCAAAAGGCTCACCGAGTCTTAAACCTACGCTTCGTTCTTGCGCTTGACTCAAAAAAGGTAAAAAGGCAAATAGGATTAGGATTTTGTACTTCATGGGGTAATTCAGATTTTTTTTCAATCCTTCGCAAAAACCAGGCTAGATCGCCATTGTCTTTAATTGCATTTGATGCAACTGGGTATAATATCCACCAAGTTCAAGCAAATAATCGTGGCTACCTGACTCTACGATTTCGCCTTTGTTCAAGACAATGATCTTATCAGCCTTTTGAATTGTGGACAGTCTGTGAGCGATCACAATTGACGTTCGCCCTTTCATCATGTGATCAATCGACTCTTGGATCAACTCTTCAGTTTCGGTGTCAACAGAGGAAGTTGCCTCATCCAAAATGATTATTTCTGGGTTGTAAACCATCGCTCGGACAAAGGAAATCAACTGGCGCTGACCTACAGAAAGCGTCGCACCTCTTTCCATGACATTATAATCCAAGCCGCCTGGCAATCGCTCGATAAATCGCTTTGCGCCTGCCAAATCTGCTGCATACATCACTTGCTCTCGAGTAATGTCTGGGTTGCCTAGCGTAATATTGTAATAAATGCTATTTGAAAACAGGAACACGTCCTGCAACACTACACCGATGTGCTTACGCAAGATTCCGAGTTCAAAATCTTTGACATCACGTCCATCGATGGTGATGGATCCCTTATTGATTTCGTAGAAACGAGAGATCAGATTGATGATGGAGGATTTTCCTGCACCTGTAGCGCCTACCAAGGCGACAGTTTGTCCGGCTTTTACCTCAAAGCTGATATCCTTCAACACATAGTCCTCATCCACATAGGCAAAGGAAACTTGATTGAATTCGATATTCCCTTTGACCCGCTCTGGAGCAAAGTCGCCTTCATTGTCAATATGCTCCTTGCTATCTAAAAGCTTGAAAATTCTGGCAGAACTCACTACGCCCATTTGAAGGGTATTGAATCGATCGGCAATCATTCTAATCGGACGGAAAAACAACTGCAAGTACATGATGAATGAAATCAAAACACCGATTTGTAATTCCATTCCCAAGACTCCAACGGCGCCATACCAAACCACCAAACCGATCCCGATTGCCTGGATAATCTCAGCTACTGGAAAATAGATCGAATAGTAAAGCACTGACCGGATATGCGCTCTCGCATGCTCTTTATTGATTTCCTGAAATTTTTGAAACTCGCGGTCTTCTCGATTGAAAATCTGGATAATATTCATCCCGGTGATGTGCTCCTGAAGAAATGAATTCAAATTCGAAACAGCATTTCGAACATCGTTGAAGGTGATTTTAATCTTTTCTTTAAACACATAAGTCGAAACCAACATCAATGGCAGCGTACACAAGCTGACCAAAGTGAGCTTCCAATCTATATAGAACATGACTCCTAAAATCGTGACCAACTGAAGCAAATCACCAATAATTGCGGCTAAACCTTCGCTAAAAACATCTGCGAGCGTTTCGATATCAGAGATATTTCGAGTCACCAGTCTTCCGATTGGAGTATTGTCAAAAAACTTCAATCGAAGTTTTAGCAAATGCTTATAGAGCTTCACCCGAATATCCCGAATAATCACCTGACCTATCCAGCCAGAATAATAGGTGTGAGCCCATTGCACTATAGCTTGAAGAATCATCAAGCCAACTAGCAAATAGATGATTCGAAGGAGTCCAACAGTATCACCAACCGTGACATAATCATCTATCGCAACTTGGATAAAATAAGGTCGAGTTGGCGCGAGTATAGCCAAAGCGATTGTCAAAAATATTAAAAAGTAGAATTGGGGCTTGTAAGGCTTTACAAAAGTGTAAAGCTGTTTTAATACTTGGGTGTCAACAATCTCCCCTGAGGATTCTTTTTCTTTAGCTAAGCTCAAAATGTATTAATCTAGATAGATTTCAGTTGGATATTCGATTCTGGTTAAAAACAAGCCTTTTGCCGGTGCAGATTTTCCTGCATTTACGCGCTTCTTGCCAATAATAATTTGTTTCATCTCCGCAGCGGGCCTATGGTGGTATCCAATTTCAATTAAGGTTCCCACTATTGCTCTTACCATTCCTCTTAGGAAGCGGTTGGCGGTAATATGGAATAACAATTCCCCGTCCTTTTGTTCCCAATAAGCAGATTTTATTTGACATCGAAAATGCTTGACTTCTGTGCGAATCTTACTAAAGCATTCAAAATCATCAAATTCCAGCAAGTATTCTGCCGCTTTATTCATTTCGACCACGTCTGGATTATAAAAGCATCTCCAGGCGATATCATCCAAAAAGGGGTTTTTTCTGAACACGATTCGATAGACATAGGAACGCGATCTTGCATGAAATCGAGCATGTGCATCTGCTTTTACTTCTCGGATCCAATGTATTGCTATTTCTTTTGGGAGGATACCGTTTATTGCTTTAAGGAATTTTTCTTTTTCAAACGGTAAATCAGTATCAAAATGACAAATCTGCATACTTGCATGAACACCGGTATCAGTTCGGCCACTTCCTTGAATGACAATCGGTACTCTAAAAAAGGTGCTTAATGCTGATTCAATGCATTCTTGGATGGTAAATGCATTTGCCTGAATCTGCCAACCATGGAAAGGCGTTCCTTTATAACTTAATTCCAGAAAATAGCGCTTGATTTCACTCATTATTCGGCAAAGATACTATTCCCCATCAATTCAGGAAGAAAATTGAATCTTTGGAAAGGAGGACAGAACCGCTTTTCTTTGCCAAAAAATTAACAGCTATGATTCAACGTGTTCAGACCATATTTTTGTTTTTAGTAGTGATTGCGATGGGTGCTACCATTGGATTACCGATCTGGGAGCAACTTCAAACCAATTCAGGATTAGGTGATTCTTGGATTCTTTCTGCATTTACTTTGAGTAATCTTGATTCTGCCGGTGCAGAAATCCAGTCTTCCTCCAAATGGTATATTGCTGCATTGGCAGCTTTCGCAGGTCTTTTGGCCTTGATATCTATTTTCCAATACGCTGATAGAGGTCGTCAGATGATGATCAACATGGTAAATAGCTTGGTAATGGTAGGCCTAGTAGTTGCTGTTTTTTTGACTACTAATGGGATAAATTCTGCCATTAATGCTCCTGAAGCTGGGAGTTATCAAGTTGGTTTCTGGGCAATATTAGTTGCAATGGTATCTAACATGTTAGCTAATAGATTTATCCGTAAAGACGAAGCGCTGGTAAGATCAGTGGATCGAATCAGATAGGAAATCGAATCAGGTAGGAAGATTTGTGATTGGAGACTTTAGATCAAAGTATTTGAGAGCAAGATCTTAGTATTAAGTATTTAGAGCCAAGAATAAAGAGCCAAGAGATAATATTAAGATAGCCGGTTTCCCACCGGCTATTTTTTGTTTACCAGAATCTTGTTCCGATAGTTGGTAGAAGTTTTTTAGATTTTATGTTCCTATGATTCCAACTAGGATCGAGATGTTGTTATTGATTTTTCTTCTGTAAAAAGACTACATCGTGGTGCCTTGAAATAGTTGGCTTCTGTCAGGATTTGCCAAAATTCCTGCTCCAAAAGTATTTGCTGAATTCGATTTAGGATAACTTCGATCCCATCGAAACTCCAGATTTTCGAACAAATTACTATTCACTTTGATCCACTTGGAATGTTATCCAAAGTTTCAAATCGGATCGCATTTTTGCTTCGTTGGATTGCTTTACGAACGATAATTGTTTTCATCCAAGAAATCAGCGCATCTGGATGACTTAGTTTTTTGATTTGTTGAAAGACCTCGATGTAAGTGTACTGTAGAATATCCTGCGCCTCGTCTTCGTCATTCAAAATTCGGAAGTGTAAGGAATAAACCAATCGCTTCGTCAAATCAACTAATTGGAATTGCGCTTTTTGATCATTTGCGATGACCTTTTCGATTAATTCCTGATTGATTTGAATAAAACTCATGTGTTGAGGTTTTACAAGGAAGAGGTCAATTGGCCCCAAAAGGTTGGGATGAGAACAAAAAATTTTCAATAGATTTTGTGATTTTACAAATTTCCTTCGAGCCCAACCGAAATAGTGGTAATTTCATCTTCAGTTATTTGCAATAATTAACAAACAAAGTATGAGACTCGAAACCCTCGCAATCCACGGAGGAAATATTATCACCGATTCAGAAAAACCAGCTATTCAGCCCATCACCCTTAGCACTACATTTATTCATCAGGAGGGTTCGATGATTTATTCCAGAGCCAATAATCCGAATCGAAATGCGTTGGAAAAAGTCTTAGCTGGACTTGAAAAGGGTGCCGATGCTGCGGCTTTTTCTTCTGGAAATGCTGCTGGAGTCGCTGTTTTCCAGGCTTTGACACCTGGCTCACATATTATTGCGCCAGACGATATGTACCACGGTCTCAAAAATGCCATACTCCAACTTTTTAATGGCGTTCTGGAAGCCACATTTGTCGACATGACAGATTTGAAAAATGTGGAGAATGCTTTTCAGCCAAACACGAAATTAGTTTGGGTGGAGAGTCCTTCCAATCCGCTTTTGAAAATCACTGATATCCGAGGGGTGGCAGCTCTAGCAAAAGCTCATCATGCCTTGCTAGCTTGCGATAATACCTTTGCTACACCAGTTTTTCAGAATCCAATCGATCTGGGCGCGGATCTGGTGATGCATTCTAGCACAAAGTTTTTTGGAGGCCATAGTGATATTTTGGGAGGTGCATTAATCACCAAAAAAGCGGATGAGTTTTGGGAGAAAATTCGAGTAGTCCAGCGTGTTGGAGGCGCCGTTCCTTCACCTTTTGATTGCTATTACCTTTGTAGAAGTATCAAAACTTTACCCTACCGCATGAAAGGTCATGCAGAACATGCGAATATTATAGCCGACTATTTAAGCCAACATTCTGGAGTGGAGCAAGTGTACTACCCAGGACTTAAAAGTCATCCCGGACATGATATTGCCGCAACTCAAATGACAGGTTTTGGGGGTATTTTATCTTTTCAAGTAAAAGGTGGAGCCGAAGCTGCAAACAATTTGATTTCAAAACTTCATTATTTCACAAATGCCACAAGCCTAGGAGGAGTAGAAAGTTTGATCGAACGGAGAGCGGCCTCTGAAGGCCCGAATACCCTGACGCCGCAGAATCTTATTCGAGTTTCTGTAGGATTAGAGCATTTGGATGATTTGTTGGAAGACTTAGATCAAGCTTTTTAAACGATCTGAGTTTACTCATTCTTATTTCTCTAGAGGAAAATTATTCTTATACCAATCTCCAAGTCCACCTTGAAGGTGATAAACTGAAGTATAACCATTTGCGATCAGGTATTCACCAGCTTTTGCACTTCGCACTCCGGCAGAGCAATAGATTAAAATTGATTTTCCTTTTGGTAGTTGGGTGACTTTTGTCTCAAAATCCGAATCATAGATATCAATCACAATCGCATTTGGAATTTTGCCCTGTGCTACTTCTTCAGGAGTTCTTACATCAAGAATAATCGAATTTGCCTCGTTGGACAAATTTTGGAATTCCGTTGCTCCAATACTTTTGACACTAACCTTTTGAACCACTTCACTAGAGGAGTTGTCGGAAGCATTTTTTTCTGGTTGGCAAGAAAATAAAAGAATTGAAAAAACAGGAATGAGTAAAATCGCTTTCATGGAGAATTTAAATGTTTTCCAAAATTAACTTTTCTAAATCTTCTATAAAGTGATTTTTCTCACAGGATAGAATAGCTAGGTTGATCCTCTAACTTTGAGTAATCAGCTAGGGTAAATAGATTTTGAATGAGTTTTGACATAGATATTACAGCCGATTTTTTGCTTGAGATTTGCTAATTCATTACGTCTGGCTAAATTTTTAACGTTTCCATGGTGTATAATGCTCGGATTAAATTCTGCCATCCAATCACCTTCATCGGTAAATTTGACCTTGGTATTCGCGGTTTCATATGCCCCTTCCTAAATTGCGGTATACTTTTGTCTTGCATGATATGCCAGAAAACCTACCCCTTCCTAAAGATAAAGTCACTCCTTTGAGATACAATTCAGAACTGACAGATACCATTGGTAGTTAATGTTAGGAAAAAAGAGGAGTTTCTACAGAATTTCAGACCCTATTGACCTAGGTGAGAAAGAAGAGGCATATAAATTTCACAGTGTTTTTTGGTGGGAGATTTCAATTAAAGTTCGATGTTCAGTTATTTTTTACATCAATCTTTTAATTTGATAACGAGGCGGTTATTAAATTATCCTACTTAAAATTATTTGGAATTATAAAATTATCCTTATCTTCTCCTTTGTTTTAAGTTTAAAATAATCATAAACCCATGGCAACCCAGCCTATTGAGCTAATTCTTGGCAGGCAGTTTATAGACAGTTTGTCTATGCCGGTATTTTTAGTGGATACTGAAGGAACATTAATTTTTTATAATGAGCCAGCAGAAAGTATCCTTGGGATTAGATTTGGAGAAACAGGTAGTATGAAGGTTGAAGAATGGTCGACCATCTTCAAGCCTACAGATGCCGATGGGAATCCATTATCTCCTGATAAATTACCCTTGGTCCAAACACTCACGCATCACAAACCAGCACAAGGATCGTTTTATATTGACAATTTGAAAGGTGAAAGACACTTGATCAATGTCACGGCTATTCCAATCGAAGGAAGACCCAAACGATTTTTAGGCGCAATGGCTTTGTTTTGGAACTCTAATTTTTCATGAAAATTAAAGTATGGGGTTGCAGAGGTTCCTTGCCATCGCCCGGCCCAGAAAATATTCGATATGGAGGAAATACATCTTGTGTATCCGTGACCAAGGATGATACCTTGATCATCTTGGATGGAGGCTCAGGTATTCAGCGATTGGGCAAAGTAGTCACGTCAGAGGTGAAGGAGCTCCATGTCTTGCTGACTCATCTTCATATTGATCATACGATGGGCTTAGGTTTTTTTCAACCCCTTTACAACCCAAAAATTCAAGTGCATTTCTGGGGTCCTAGTACTACTATAGAGCCTTTACTCCACCGTTTAAGAAGGTACTTTTCTCCTCCTTTATTTCCTGTGAGGTTGAATGAGTTGCCCAATCACCCCATAATTCATGAGGTGGGGAATTCAGAGTTTAGCATCGGGGAACTTCAAATTAAATCTACTTACATCTGTCATCCTGGGCCCACTCTTGGTTACCGTATTACAGATGGGAATGCAGTTTTTGCGTATATGCCGGATCATGAGCCAGCACTTGGATCTCCTGACTTCCCTAATGATTTGGAATGGACTAGTGGTGTTGAAATTGCTGAAAATGCAGATTTATTATTCCATGATGGGCAGTATACCGACGAAGAATATAAATCAAAGATCGGTTGGGGGCATAGTTCTGTAAATGATGCCATCGCATTTGGCGGAGAATGTAAGGTCAAAAAGATGGCTATTTTCCATCATGATCCACTTAATTCTGATGATCGATTGGAAGAGATTTACGAAGAAGCAATTACACAGACTAAACCTGCCTATGCTGTCATAATCTGTAAAGAAGGAGAAGAGTTTGAGCTGGAGTAGTAACTCATTTAAATGAGTTACTACCTGCTTTACGACCATCATTAAAACCTTTCTCAATAACTTCTAAAGTTTCTGCCCAATTGAAAATTATATCGATAAAAAATAGCGTTGCTATTCCCATCATGAAGAAAAACACGTCTCGTTTGGTGAGCTTTTTCATTTGATTCTATTCTTAAATTTTTGAAATAGAGAAAGGTGAAATGATGAATTTAAATGTAGTTTGACTTTTCGGAATTTTTAATTTTTTAATTAAAAAATTAAAAATTCCGAA
>Ga0136655_1001487_pt1 | contig 10459 bp, 10 predicted proteins | sample CPBDNA_2_FD_94863 | JGI IMG/M metagenome (GOLD analysis project Ga0136655, IMG submission 94863) | Freshwater to marine salinity gradient microbial communities from Chesapeake Bay, USA - CPBay_Spr_15_0.8_DNA (version 2) | ecosystem: Environmental > Aquatic > Marine > Coastal | place: USA...
CACCCATTAACCTCAAACAACTAGTAAAATGATAGCAAAAAATCCCTAAATCAATTCGCTTGATTTAGGGATTTTTAATTTTGCCTACTGCCTACTGCCTACTGCCTACTGCCTACTGCCTACTCATCATAAATAGTAGCATAGCCTTTTTCAGGTACTTCAAAAAACCTTCCTGTAACATAGCGGTAATGTTGATCCATGGCTGCTAGCTTTTTGAGATCTTCTTTGTCAAAATCTATAGCATCTGATGCCAGGTTTTCTTTTATACGGCTTTCATTGGTGGACTTAGGAATAACGGCGGTGCCACGGCTGACACTCCAATTGATTAATACTTGTCCTGGACTAGCCTTGTGTTTGTTTGCTATAGACTTGATGGTGTCATTTTCTAGCATATTAGGTTCATTATCTTGTTTCATACCTTCACTACGGTCGCCACTTCCCAAAGGAGAATAAGCCGTTAAGTGAATTCCTTTTTTAGAGCAATATGCTAAAAGTTTGTTTTGTTGTAGCAAGGGATGTAATTCTACCTGATTCATTTCAGGAACTTCATCTGTTTTTGAAAGTAGGTCGTCTAGTTTTTTAATCGAAAAATTAGAAACGCCTACATGTTTTGCTTTCCCAGCTTTTTTAAGAGCTAGCATCGCATTCCAAGTTTCATGAACAGGCGCCTCTTCTGGAGAAAGATAATCTGCTGGTTTTTCTGGCATGGACGTGTCAGGTTTAAAAGCTACCGGCCAGTGGATGAGGTATAAGTCCAGGTAATCCAATTGCAGGTCGTTCAGTGTCTGTTCTAAAGCAGGAGCTACGTCTTGTTTTAAATGCGCGTTGTTCCAAAGCTTAGAAGTGATCCAAACGTCCTCTCTTTTGATGATTCCTTTAGAAAACACCTCGCTAAAGGCTTCTCCTATTTCCTTTTCGTTTCCGTAGATGGCTGCACAGTCTATATGTCGGTATCCTGACTCTAGTGCTGTGATGACTGCTGCTTTCACCTCACCTGGTTTTGATTTCCAAGTTCCTAATCCTATTGCGGCCATTTGGTCGCCATTTTTAAACTTTAAAGTTTTCATGATCTCGTATATTGTTTGTGTTAAAGTTAGCTTTCGCGAAAGCGGAAACCAAAAAACAGCCCTCCTTTTATCAAAATTTTAGTACAAGCAATGGGCAGTGGTACTTGTCAGGATCTCCAATAGAAACTAAGCTATTTACAATGATCATGCTCTAGGGTGGTGTTGTTGCATCACTCTAGAAAGATGTGCGCGATCCACGTGCATATAAATTTCTGTAGTAGTAATGCTCTCGTGGCCCAGCATCATTTGAATGGACCTTAAATCGGCACCATTTTCTAATAAATGGGTAGCAAAACTATGTCTAAACGTGTGCGGACTAATAGATTTTTTGATTCCAGCTTGGATGGCTTGTTGTTTGATGATATGAAATATCATGGCTCTGGTTAATCCGGCACCTCGTCTATTGAGAAAAAGGGTGTCGCTATGCTCTGGTTTTATGGGAACATGAATGCGAACTTCGTTTTTATAGCGTTCAATAATTTTAATAGTGTAGGTTCCTATAGGCACAAAACGTTGCTTGTCTCCTTTACCAGTCACTTTTAAAAAGCCTTCGTTAAAGAATAGATCGCTTATTTTAATGCTGATCAATTCGCTGACACGCAAACCACAGGCATAAAGAGTTTCCAGCAGGGCACGATTGCGTTCTCCTTCAGGAGTAGAACGATCAATGCTGTTGATTAATAGGTCTATTTCTGCAGTGCTTAAGGTGTCGGGTAGCTTGCGTCCAGTTTTAGGAGCTTCTATGAGCGCCATAGGTTGATCTTCTCTGTAACGCTCTAAAATGAGGTATTCAAAGAACGCTTTTAAACTGCTGATCGCTCGTGCTTGAGAACGAGGTTGTACCCTTTTAGCCAATTCATAAATATAAGTCCGTAGGCTGTCTTGAGGTATAGAAATAGGAAGGTCGTCCATGTCGTTTTCTTCCAGCCACAGGGAGAGTTTTTTTAAATCCCTCTTGTAAGCTTTTATCGTATTGATAGATAATCCTCGTTCTAACTGAGAATAGATCGCAAAGTCTTTAATGGCTTGATTCCACTTCATTATGCAAAGGTAAAATTTATTAAGTAAGTCATAAGGTACTTGAATTGTTATTAAGAGTTGAGTTTACTATAATGTACTGTTTACGAATAGATTGTATGTTGGTTTAAGATAAAATTAATATATAATTAACAATCTAATTCTTACATAATTTATAAATTTAGTATAAACTAATTTAACTTATTATGAAAAAATTATTATTATGCGCTGCAATTGTAGCTTTAGGAATGGGAATGTCTAATGCTCAGGATATCTCTTATGGTGTTAAAGCTGGTCTCAACTTATCAAATTTTGGTGGTGACGATGAGGTTACCGAAGGGTTTGAGGGATTAACTTCATTTCATATCGGTGGTTTTGCACAGATAGGTATTTCAAACAAATTTATGATTCAACCAGAATTAATATACTCTCAACAAGGAGCTCAAGATGAAGAGGATAGTGATTTCAAATTAAGAATAAACTATTTAAATTTACCGATCATGGCAAAATACATGGTTGCAGATGGATTCAGTCTTGAGGCAGGTCCGCAGGTAGGTTTTGCTATCACTAGAAAACTTACAGACGGTGATATTGATGTAGATGCAGATGATGAAATTAAAGCTCTAGATTTTGGAGTTGGAGTAGGAGCAGGTTATGAACTACCTAGTGGTTTGATGTTTTCTGTTCGTTATAATCTAGGCCTTGCTAATCTTCTTGAAGACGACTTCGGAGGAGACGATTTCTCTTTAAACAACAATGTGTTACAAGTTTCTGTAGGTTATAAATTTAACTAGTCCTTAGTTTAAAACCTTTAATAAATCTTAAGAAGCAACTTCTATTTATTTAGGAGCTGCTTTTTTTATGTCTCGCTTTCGCGAAAGCGGAATAACCAATATCTTTACTCCATGAAAATACTCCTCCTTAACGGTCCTAATTTAAACTTGCTAGGCAAACGTGAACCTGAAATTTACGGTTCTCAAACTTTTGAAGACCATTTTACAGCACTACAATTCCAATTTAAAGAAGTGGAGCTGGGCTATTTCCAGTCCAATATAGAAGGAGAGATCATCGATAAACTTCATCAAGCAGAGGAAGATGGTTTTGATGCGGTGATCTTAAATGCCGGGGCCTATACACATACGTCTGTAGGTATAGGAGATGCCGTGGCTGGAATTAGGACACCTGTGGTAGAAGTACATATTTCTAACGTGATGGATCGAGAGGAATTTAGACACCTATCTTATATTTCAAAACATGCTGTCGGAGTGATCAGTGGTTTTGGACTTAAAGGTTATGAACTTGCGGTGACGAGTTTTATTTAATCTGCAGATGAGAGATCATAAAAAAGCTCGTATAGAATTTATTCTATACGAGCTTTTAATTTTAAGGCTTTAAAAATTATAAACCAGGGTAACTTCCTGTTATAATTTCAATTCCATCGATGATATAACCTACAAAAAAGAAACCGAAGGTTAAGATGAACAACACGTTCCAGTACCATGGACTTTTCAAGAACCAACGGTGTGCTGCAAATCCTCCGAGGAAAAACCATAAGAGCAAAGCAATAGTTTGATCTTCTGACCATGCAACAGCGGCAGGAGAAGTTAGTGTAGCAGTAGATTCTTCTACGTTAGTACCGTCTTCTAGTGTCACTACCTGTGTCTGTACTTGTCTTTCTACTGGAAAGGATGCAAATGCAAAAGTGCTTAGCATCATAAATATGCTCATAAGAGCTAAAGTTAATTTTGTTTTCATAAATACTTAGTTAGTTGTTTATATTTACCCAAATATATACTTTTTTATGAAATATAAATTATTTGTCGTGTTTTTAATGTTGTGTTTTACTACTATTTATGGTCAGACCTATGAATATTTAGGCCTTTTAAAACTAGCAGATAGTTCTATGATCCCTTATAGACTAGATTTTAAAGAAGTCGATGGTAAAATTTCTGGCTATTCCTATACTGACCTTAATGGGCAACATGAAACTAAGGCTGCTATAGTAGGTAGGTATGATGATAAAGAAAATTTGTTGGAATTTAGAGAAGTGGATATCATCTATACCAAGTCAGATATCCAACAGCTGGATTTTTGCAATGTGTATTTTACAGGTAGCATGAGAAAATTAAATGGTCGCTCAAAAATAGACGGTAGCTTTAAAGGGTATTACGATGATTTAACCAGCTGTATCGATGGTGAACTGGTCATGGCAGCAGCTGAAAAAATTCAGAAACGCACGGATAAATTTCAAAAACGAGTGGAACGCTTGGACCGAGTAGCCGACAGTGTCAAGCAAAAGATCCATATGGATAAAATGTTCAATCGGTATGCAAAAAACGATTTAAAAGGAGGAGAGCGATTAAACATTTTCTGGAAAGAAAAATATTTAAAATTAATTATTTGGGATGATGGAGATGTAGACGGTGATCAAATAGACCTGACCATTAATGGAAATAAGATATTAAGTGCTTACAGTCCTATTGCTAAAAAGAAAGAAATGGAGTTGACCTTAATAGATCCTGTGAACACCATTTCACTTAAGGCAATTAGCTTGGGAAGAAAACCACCGAATACTGCCAAAATACAATTGATGAAAAAAAATGGCGAACTCATTGATCTGGCCTCTAATCTTCAATTAGGCGAGGAAGTGACATTTGTATTTTACAAAGAAAAACCAAAAGCTAAGAAGTTGTAATAAGAGGTAGTAGCGGCTATTGATTTTGAAATGAGTTGTACAGAGGACCTTTAAAGTCAACTAATTCAAGTAATTACATTCAAAATTATCCTATAAAAAAATCCCCAATTCGACTTGTTTGAATTGGGGATTTTATATGTTCAGCTAACAGCTAACAGCTAACAGCTAACTAAAGGTGTATCACCTCACCATAAGCATCTGCAACAGCTTCCATAACCGCTTCACTCATCGTTGGGTGTGGATGAACTGTTTTTAGAACCTCATGTCCTGTAGTTTCTAATTTTCTTGCGATAACCGCTTCAGCGATCATGTCGGTAACTCCTGCACCTATCATATGACATCCTAACCACTCGCCATACTTTGCGTCAAAAATTACTTTTACAAATCCTTCTTTAGTTCCTGAAGCACTTGCTTTTCCAGAGGCACTAAACGGGAATTTACCAACTTTAATTTCGTATCCAGCTTCTTTTGCTTGCGCTTCCGTCATTCCTACACTAGCAATTTCTGGATTGGAATAGGTACATCCTGGGATGTTTCCATAATCTAATGGTTCCACGTGCATGTTAGCTATTTTTTCAACACAAAGAATACCCTCGGCGCTGGCGACGTGAGCTAGTGCTGGACCAGCAGTAATATCACCTATAGCATAATATCCAGGTAAATTAGTTTGGTACCATTGGTTCACCAGTACCTTACCTCGATCTGTAGAGATTCCGACTTCTTCAAGACCTATGTTGGCAAGATTAGTTTCAATACCTACAGCACTAAGAACTACGTCTGCTTCGATTACTTCTTCTCCTTTTTTAGTTTTTACCTTTACTTTTACGCCATCTCCAGAAGTATCCACACTGGTCACTTCGCTAGAAGTCATTACGTTGATTCCGGATTTTTTGAAGCTGCGTTCCATTTGCTTAGAAATATCAATATCCTCCACAGGAACAATACGGTCTAGATACTCAATAATAGTAACTTCAGTTCCCATAGCATTATAGAAATAAGCAAATTCGACACCTATCGCTCCAGATCCTACAACAACTAGTTTCTTAGGTTGCTCCTTTAACGTCATGGCTTCACGATAGCCTATTACTTTCTTACCGTCTTGGGGTAAGTTAGGAAGTACACGAGATTTTGATCCTGTAGCAATAATAATATGATCTGCTTCTACAGTTGAGGTAGATCCATCTTCAGCTTTCACTTCGATTTTCTTACCTTTTTTTATCGTACCGTAACCCATGATTACGTCAATTTTATTCTTTTTAAGAAGGAACTGCACCCCTTTGCTCATTCCATCAGCCACATCGCGACTGCGTTTTACAACAGCAGTAAAATCTTTATCTACATTATCTGCTTTAAGACCGTAATCTGCAGCATGGTTAAGGTAATTGAACACATCAGCACTTTTTATCAGTGCTTTAGTAGGAATACAACCCCAGTTCAAACAAACGCCACCTAGAGATTCTTTTTCAATTATAGCCGTTTTTAACCCTAGTTGAGACGCACGTATTGCCGTTACATATCCGCCAGGTCCACTACCTAAAACGATCACATCATATTTACTCATATCAGTCATTTTTTAAGAGTCACAAAAATATGGAATAAAGTCCAACGGATTGTAAATTTGCACAAGCTTATTATTATGTATAAATCACTTATTAGACCCTTGTTATTTGCTTTTGATCCAGAGGCAGTACATTACTTCTCCTTCAGCAGTATTAAAATTTTAAATAAAGTACCTGGTTTTAGTGCGCTTTCGCGAAAGCTATTTAAAGAAAATCACCCTGCGCTTAAAAGAGAACTCTTTGGTTTAAGCTTTGAAAACCCTGTGGGAATGGCTGCGGGATTTGATAAAGACGCCAAAGCCTTCAAAGAATTTTCAAATCTAGGGTTCGGATTTATAGAAATAGGAACGCTCACACCTTTGCCACAAGATGGAAATCCTAAGAAACGTCTTTTTAGATTAAAAAAAGATCAGGCGATTGTCAATAGAATGGGATTCAACAATGGTGGAGTAGATGCTGCGGTAGAGCGCTTAAAGAAAAATCCTAAATTAGGACATAAAAATCACGTCTTAATAGGCGGAAACATAGGTAAGAACAAAGTCACTCCTAATGAAGAAGCGGTAAAGGATTACATCATTTGTTTTAAAAAACTCTTTGATCACGTGGATTATTTTACGGTAAATGTAAGCTCGCCTAACACACCAGGATTGCGCGAGTTGCAGGATAGAAAACCTCTCACTCATATTTTGCAAACACTTCAAGACTTGAACAATGCAAAAGAAAATAGAAAACCTATTCTCCTGAAAATCGCACCAGATCTTACCGACGATCAATTGCTGGATATTATAGGAATAGTAGAAGATACTAAAATTGACGGTGTGATTGCTACTAACACAACCATCTCGAGAGAAGGTTTACAATCAGCAGAAGAATTAGTTCAACAAGCCGGCGGACTCAGTGGCGCACCTTTAACTCATCGAGCGACAGAAGTGATTGCTTTTTTACATCAAAAAAGTAAGGGAGCTTTTCCTATCATCGGTGTAGGCGGCATCATGACGGCACAAGATGCGATTGATAAATTGAATGCTGGAGCAAGTCTGGTGCAGTTGTATACGGGCTTTGTTTATGAAGGACCTGGGTTGATAAAGGAAATTAATGAGGCGATTATCGCTCAAGGATGATGCTAGAAACCTTGATCTCTTTTGCCTTCGCAACTTTAATTCTTGCACTATCTCCAGGGCCAGATAACATCTTTGTGCTCACACAATCGGTAGCTCGTGGTTCTAAATACGGTATCGCTATTGCTAGTGGTTTGATTACGGGCTGTATCGTTCACACTTCTATAGTGGCATTGGGTTTTGCTGTGATTATTAGAGATAATGAGTGGTTGTTGTATGCCATTAAAATCGCTGGAGCCATTTATTTGCTCTATCTCGCTTATAAAATATTTAAGTCAGATTCTTCTATTGAATTTGGCGATACAAAAGCTTCTTCTCAAAGTTTATGGAAACTCTATAAAATAGGAATCACCATGAATTTGTTGAATCCTAAAGTCACTTTATTCTTTCTTGCCTTATTACCCCAGTTTATTATAACAGACTCCTTTCCAGATTGGATACAGATTTATATGTTAGGTGGTGTTTTTATGTTGGTTTCTTTGTTGGTTTTTTACGCACTGGCCTTAGTCGCAGGGAAAGCAGCAAGTTTTATTAAATCATCCACATGGTTTGCACCGGTCATGAAATGGACACAACTAGTTGTTTTTATCGGGATAGCTGTGGCCCTATTGCTACAGTAAACGTTAAAATAAAGAGGGGAACACCAATAAATTAAGGTGATGCTAGCGATATTGAATTCACTTCCGCTGAAAGAGTTAGGTCAAGGGCGAGGATAGTTTTATTATCATATCTTTCATTATTAAAATACTGAAGCAATAAATCCTTTTCGCAAACCTTTGCGTAAGCTTATATTTGCAATTCCATGGAAAAGGTGAAAATTATAGAATGTCCTCGAGACGCGATGCAGGGAATAAAAGAATTTATTCCTACACATTTGAAAGTGCAATACATTCAGTCACTATTGCGTTGCGGCTTTGATACTATAGATTTTGGGAGTTTTGTTTCCCCTAAAGCCATACCTCAAATGGTCGACACGGCAGAGGTTATTTCCAAATTAGACTTTTCAAAAACCAATTCAAAATTACTAGCGATTGTAGCCAACTTGCGCGGTGCTCAAGCGGCTTGTGAACATCCCGAAATTCAGTATTTGGGTTATCCATTCTCTATATCTGAGAATTTTCAGATGCGCAACACTCATAAAACTATTAATCAAAGTGTGATATTGCTGCAGGAGATCATTGATCTCGCTCAAAAAAATAATAAAGAATTAGTTGTTTATATTTCTATGGGCTTTGGCAATCCTTACGGTGATCCATGGAATGTGGAGATCGTAGGAGAATGGACAAATAAATTGTACCGAATGGGGGTCAGGATCTTATCGCTTTCGGATACGGTAGGCAATTCAAATCCGGAGAACATTGCCTACCTTTTCTCAGATTTGATTCTAAAATATCCAAATATTGAATTTGGTGCGCATTTACATACCACTCCTTCTTCTTGGCACGAAAAAATAGATGCGGCATATCAAGCTGGATGTAGGAGGTTTGACGGTGCAATTCAAGGTTTCGGTGGTTGCCCTATGGCAAAAGATGAACTTACGGGTAATATGCCTACAGAAAAAATGCTAAGCTATTTCAATACAGTACAGGCAGATTGCAATATTAGGCCTATGTCTTTTGAAAGTAGTTATAACGAGGCAACAAAGATTTTTACAAAGTATTATTAATGCTATCGCGTCAGGAGTACGCAACATGTCCTTGAATGTGTCTTACTCTTAATCTTATTGATACAGGACCAAAATACATGGTTTTTTATGCCTCTTTTAAAATGGATTCTCGTGTTTTAATATGAGGATACTTCATTAGTAACAAGATACGATGCAGCTTTAATTAGGGTCGTGAAATTCAAGTTAAAGGTGGCTTTTTAAATTTATTTGAGAGGTTAAAAATAAGGTGCTTGTTTTTCAAACTAACAAGTGTTAGTTTTGTAGCAACTTAACGACTTATAAAAAGTGAACACATTCCATAACATAACATTGTCCCAAGTTTATAAAGAGACAGAAGATACTACGGTCATCGCTTTTGACGTTCCTCAGGAATTGAAAGCGGAATTTAAGTACCGTCCTGGGCAATTCTTGACCTTGCGCGCTATGATACAGGGTGAAGATCTGCGACGTAGTTACTCGTTATGCAGCAGTCCGCTGGATGATGAATGGAAAGTAGCCGTTAAAGAAATCTTTGAAGGTAAATTTTCTACCTATGTGAATCGCGAGTTGAAAACTGGTGACGTACTTCAAGTTGCTGCGCCTAGTGGTGATTTTGGAATTGAAGCTGCTGATAAAAAAGAAACTAAGAACTATGTAGCATTTGCTGCTGGTAGTGGTATTACTCCTATGTTGAGTATTATTAAAACCCACCTCGCTAGCGAGCCAAATACTAAATTCAAGTTATTCTACCTCAATAGAACAGTAAAATCTATTATCTTTAAAGAAGAGATAGAAGCGCTTAAAAACAAGTATTTAAGTCGTTTTGAAGTCTTTTATTTCCTGAGTAGAGAGCATCGTGATATTCCATTGTTTAATGGTCGTTTTGATCAAGAAAAGATGCAAGCGCTTACTCAAACCTTAATTAACGCACCGCATACAGATCACGCTTTTATTTGTGGTCCAGAAGAGATGATCTTTTTGATTAGAGATGAGCTGGTTGCTGCAGGAATGAAAAAAGAGAACGTTCATTTTGAACTTTTTGTCAGTGGTTTGAGCGATGCCGATAAAGCCAGAGCAGCTGCAGCGCTGGAGAAAAAAGTGGATGGAGTAGAGGTCACCATCATTGATGGAAGTAAGGAATTCCACTTTGTATTAGGTAAAGATTTTGATAACCTGCTCGATGGCGCTATCCATGCTGGAGCAGATTTACCTTATGCTTGTAAAGGTGGTGTGTGCAGTACTTGTAAGTGTCGAGTGGTAGAAGGCTCTGTGGAGATGAAAGTCAACTATGCTTTGACCGATGAAGAAGTAGAAAAAGGATTTGTATTGAGTTGTGTAAGTGTTCCTACCAGTAAGAA
>Ga0136655_1001489_pt1 | contig 10456 bp, 10 predicted proteins | sample CPBDNA_2_FD_94863 | JGI IMG/M metagenome (GOLD analysis project Ga0136655, IMG submission 94863) | Freshwater to marine salinity gradient microbial communities from Chesapeake Bay, USA - CPBay_Spr_15_0.8_DNA (version 2) | ecosystem: Environmental > Aquatic > Marine > Coastal | place: USA...
ACCACTCGAAGAGAGTCGAGCGTTTTTGATTAGTTCTTCGATCATTTTGTTCCTAGTTTAGGCAACAAAACTGGTCCAGTTATTTAAGCAGTTAGGAACAGATTGTTTGCAGGAGCTTCGGAGAAGCTATTTGATTTCCATTCCTTCTAGCCTAGAAAACAAAGATCACCTGAGAATTCAACTAACTATTCAACCTTAAACTTAATTTCAAATTTTTATCAAAATTCTTCGTCATCCCTTTCCAGCAAAAATAAGCTAGATAGGAACTTGTTAAAAAGTGTCTGCCCAAACTTTAGAATTAGAACCTTTAAAAGTGAATAATTTCTTAGGGAAAGTAGATCCGATATGATTCATTTTGAGGATAGCATTTCCTCTTTTTTCCCTAGTTTTGCACTCATGTCGAGGAAAATGAAAAATAAGGTCATTACAAATCTTCTTATTGAGCGAATAGCGTCAGAGGGTAAATGTCTTGGCCATCATGAGGAAAAAGTGGTGTTCGTGACTGGGGTTGCCCCTGGAGATATAGTAGATGTAAGAATCACCAAGGGCAAGAGCTCTTTTATGGAAGGTGAGCCAGTAAAATTCCACGAATATTCCAAGGAACGAATCGAACCTTTCTGCTCACATTTTGGAACTTGCGGAGGTTGCAAGTGGCAGCATATCAATTACAATCTTCAGAAAACCTACAAGCGGCAGCAAGTTCTGGATCAATTTCAGCGAATTGCCAAAGTGTCCATTCCAGAAGTAATGCCAACCTTAGGTTCTGAAAAAACCCAATACTACCGCAACAAGCTCGACTTTACTTTTTCCAACAAAAAATGGCTTACGCTAGACCAAATCCGAACCGAGGAGGATTTTGATCGAAATGCACTTGGGTTTCATATCCCGAAAATGTTTGACAAAATCGTTGATGTAGATCATTGTTATCTTCAAGGAAATATTTCCAATGATGTCCGGAATTCACTTCGGACGTTTGCATTGGAAAACAAACTCACTTTTTACGATATCCGAAATCACGTTGGTTTATTAAGAAACCTAATTATCCGCACCACGAGCACCGGCGAAAGCATGGTAATTGTTCAGTTTGGAGAAAATGACCCGGAGTCAATTCAAGTTGTGATGGAGTTTTTAAATCAAAGGTTTCCGGAAATCACCTCTTTGATTTCTATAATCAACCTGAAAGCAAATGAGACATTTCATGATTTAGAGCTGGTGACTTATGCAGGCAAAGACTATATCGAAGAGCAAATGGAAGGGTTGAAATTCAGAATCAGTCCAAAATCATTCTACCAAACCAATTCCGAGCAGGCCTATAATCTTTACAAAGTAGCTCGTGATTTTGCGCAGCTCAAAGGTGATGAGGTTGTTTATGATCTATATACAGGAACGGGGACTATTGCGAATTTTGTTGCAAAACAAGCCAAGCAGGTCATTGGAATCGAATATGTAGAATCTGCAATAGAAGATGCTAAGTTAAATTCCAAGTTGAATGGCATAGAAAACACCTTGTTTTATGCTGGTGACATGAAAGATATGCTCAATGAGGAGTTCATCGCTAATCATGCAAAACCTGACCTGATCATAACAGATCCACCACGAGCAGGAATGGATGAAAAAGTGGTGCAAATGCTACTAAGACTGGAAGCACCGAAGATTGTTTACGTGTCCTGCAATCCAGCTACGCAAGCAAGAGATGTGGCCTTGCTGGCTGAAAAATATGATGTGTTAAAAATCCAACCCGTAGATATGTTTCCCCAGACCTATCATGTGGAAAATGTGATTCTTTTGAGCAAAAGAGCTCAATAAACTTATCTGGAAAAAGATCATCCATTTTCATCAAACAAAAAATACAGTCTGCTAATAATTACACTTTCAGACTTATTCCTTCCTGCGAAGGATTGTGCTATTTTATCTGAGGTATCCAAAATATTTCGCTTCAGTTTATCGCTAAAAAGTGTAAGGTTTTTATGAAAGAAGTCACAAAAAACAGAATAGGCTTCCTCTGATTTTGGTTTTTCCTTAAATAATCTCTTTAAAGTTGAAAAAATAATATCCTGACCATTTAAATGATCAAAATCAATGCTCCAATACTTTTCTACAAGATCCTTTATTTTCTTCTTTTCTTCAACCTCTATCCTTTTATCAACTACAGTTATCGCATAGTAAAGATGAGCTAAACAGGAATAAAACTCATCTCTATTAAGGATTTCTTCCATTACAAAATATTTGAATTTCAAAAATATAAATTCAAGATAAAACTCATATTTACAATTCTATTCACACTTTTAACCTTATTTTTTTTTAAGTATTTAGGATCAAAAATGGGACCTTTGCTAAACTTGCTCTTTTTTTAATACTTTTTGATTGAAAAATATGATCTACACTATCCTTTCTTTTATTGACAAGGGCCAGTAAATCTATCTCATTTTCTTCTATAAACTCGTTTAGAACTTCATCCAAATCCTTGTTAAGCTTGAATACGAACCGATGATTAAGTCCATGAAGATATCTATCTAATTTCTTCGCCTCTTCTGTTTCGTTTGGATTAAATGAAGGGATTTCACTCATATGAACAATATGGATACAAGAATTAAAGGCAGTTGCAATAGTGATGAGTATTTCAAAAGCATTTTTAGAGGCAGTTTCTTTATAATCACCAGCCAATCCAATGTTTTTGAATAGCCTATTCGTGTCCACGCCTTCCGGAATAACTAAAACAGGACACTTCACATTTTTTGTGATTGCAAAAGTATTATTGCCTATTAAAATACCTTCTAATCTATTTGAAGCTTTTGTTCCCATTACAATCAGGTCTATAGTTTGTTTATTTGTAATCGAAATAATCGCATCTTGAGCAAACGCATGGAGAACTAAAAAATTATGATCCACTTCATCAAGTAAATTTATAGATTTTTTCAGAAGTTCAAATTCATCATATGCATCTTTTTCTGCTTCTTTAATTAAATCCTGTGAATCGGTGGAACTTCCAGAATCTGGCAAAGCCATCTGAAGTGCATACAAAATAAAAATTTTTACATTAATCTTATGAGCCAGCATCGCCGCAAGTTCTAACCCCTTTATGGAAGTTATTTTTAAATCTATTGGCACTAGTATTGTTTTAGATGTCATACGCTTATAAGTAAACTGGCCAATTCAATAATTCATAAAACCTTATTATAGTCTTAAGAAAGGAAATTGAATTGGCCAGGTTATTAATCACCAAAAAAATATCATCCTATTTTAATTTCTTTTTTTGTGATTTGTTTTTTTGCTTCCTCTTTTTTAGGAAGATGAATCATCAAAACACCATTGTCGTATTTAGCTTTAATCTTATCCTCATTGATGGTGTCAGGTAGTCTGAAGGATCTAGAAAAAGAACTATAACTGAATTCCTTACGAGTATAATAATCAGATTTCTCCTCTGACTCTTCATTCTTCTCAGAACTTATAGACAACATTCCATTCTCAATATTAATATGGAAATCATCCCTCTTCATACCAGGCGCAGCCAAATCAATGATAAATTCATTTTGATTCTCTTTGACATTTGCTGCGGGAACTTTGGTTCCAAATCCATTTCCTAACCGTGGCAAATCAAAATTAAAAAAACTATCATCGTCCAATAGACCTAAAAGCATTGACGGAGCTTCAGGAAACAAGCGAGAACTTTTAACTAACTGTGTCATAGCATTTTTTTTTTAGTAATAAATTTATTTTAAATCTTACCCTAAATTACCTCACTGTTCTCCAATATTTCAATGATGTGTATCAACCAAAGAAATGATTTTAATCAAGAAATATTTGGACACACCCAAGATAAGGTAATTATATAAAGGAGACTGATAATCAAATTAATTACTCGCTATGATTAAATTAACATATGCCAAAATAACAATAATCATCTCCGCCTAATTTTTACATATATTTTTGAAAGTCTTAAGGGTATTAAGAGTTTAATCTGTCGAAATTTTTATCTAAGCCACTTCCTTTTATGCTAAAGTTTTAAAGCATTTTAAATACTACTTAGCAATTAAATAATGCATTCGATCAGCGAATATTTCAAATCTAATTCCTAGTTCTTTCAATTCCATGAACTAAGAATATTATTCCATTTTTGATTTTAGGATTACAACATCTTTAATTTTAACTTTTAATTTGCTTTTGAAAATTACGAATTCTAGTAATTCGTTTTATTTTAATAAAGTCAAACGATATGTGGGAAAATTTTGATGTTTGGAAATTTTTAGCGGGGCTTGGATTATTCCTCTTTGGAATGTCTCAGTTGGAGAATGCTGTCAAAGAATTGGCAGGGCGAGGGTTCAAGATTTTCCTAAAGAAACATACTAAGAATAAGCTAAAAGCCATTCTGGGAGGCACTCTGATCACAGCACTTTTACAAAGTAGCTCAGTGGTTTCGCTAATGCTGTTGGCATTTGTTGGCGCAGGGGTTATCAGTATGAAAAGTGCCCTGGGCATCATTCTAGGTTCCAACTTAGGAACAACCTTCACCGGTTGGCTGGTTGCTTCTCTTGGTTTCAAAGTTGATATTGAAAGTTTTATTCTGCCCTTAATCGCTATTGGTGGATTATTGGTGGTGTTTTTTCCAAAACAGCCAAAATTGTTTAATACAGGTCTCTTAACATTAGGATTATCTTTTCTATTCCTTGGACTTTCATTCATGAAGGACAGCATCAGCTACCTTGCTGAGGATTTTGATATAAGTCTATTTGCCGACTACGGTCCATTTGTGTTCCTTTTAGTAGGTTTTGTATTTACCGCTCTCATTCAATCAAGTTCAGCCACAATGGTAATTACCTTAAGCGCATTAAATGTCGAAATTATAGATTTTAATGCAGCTGCTGCCGTGGTTATTGGCGCAAATTTGGGGACCACCATTACTGTATTATTGGGAGGACTTCAGGGGACTGCATCGAAAAAAAGAGTGGCCATTGGGCATTTCTTATTTAATCTAGTCACAGACATCGTTGCATTTTTTTCAATGGGACTCTTGATTTTCTTTATCACAGATGTTCTAAATATTAAAGATGAACTATTCGCTCTAGTGCTATTTCACAGTACTTTCAATCTCTTAGGAATCATTTTATTTTTCCCCTTCCTCGGTCGGTTTGCAGATTTCTTAAATAGCCGATTCACCAGTTACAATGATAGAGTAGGATTATTTATTCATGAAATAACAGTGGAAGTATCTGAGACAGCTATTGAAGCACTTACACAGGAAACTAATCACCTCCTTTCCTTAGTTTTAAAGTTGTGGAGAACAGCATTTCTCCAACATAATAGTGAACCCTTTTCATTGAAAAAGGGGCAATTTTTCAAACCACAAGAAAACTTCATTGACAATTATTATGAGATAAAAAGACTTCATGGTGAAATGATTAACTTCTATGGAGACCTTCAAAAACAGTCATTGACAGCGGAAGAGTCTTTCAGACTTTCGAAAATAATCACTGCAACAGGAAATGCCTTATATGCAGCAAAGGACATTAAAGACATTGAACTAGACCTCGCTAACTTTCGAAAATCGGGAAAAAGAACTATAATATCACTTTATGATTTTTTTAATGATTCTAATCTCATAATGACTACTCGATTTAAACAAATGCTTGAATCAGAATCCAACGAAACATTTTTCGAAGAACTTAGCAAACTCATGCTCGACATTCAGAAAAACTATGATAGATTATTGGAAATGGTTTATGATCAATCAAATCGCAAACATTTGGAGGAGGAAGAAATTGCTACCGTCTTAAATGTCAACAGGGAGCTTTATTCTTCTAATAAAGCAATCATTTTTGCACTAAAAGATTACAAGCTCAATCCAGAACAAGCCGCACAATTTGAAAATTTACCTCCTTTTAGGTAAGTCCATCTTCGTTAATGATATTTTCCCAATCCGGAGAGGCCTTTTTAAAAGCCATAAATTCAAGAATATTTTCAAGATTGATCATTCCAATTATTTTTTCATTCTCTGTCACTGGTACCAAATTATAATTTTTGAAGATCTTATCGTTGAGAAGATCTTTTAATAGGGTCTTTGATGGTATCACGTCTGTGATAGGATTCATGATTTTGGACAGTGGTGTTTTAAGGTCATGTGATTGAAGTGAACTGATGAGCATATCTCGTGAAATTGTACCTATTATTTCATCTTTTTCGGAGACAATTCCAATGTTTTTTGATTGATGATCTAATACTTCCTTCGAAGCTTCAGCAATTGTGAGGTTTTCGTAAAGCATATCAAACTTGTGCATGGCCAATTCACCGGCTGTATGCCCTTCTAATAATTCTGAGATATTCACAACAGAAGACTTATTCGAAGTAGAAAAAATAATAAATAACCCAATTACGATTAGGAAAGGATTAAAAAATATCCCCAAAAATATTAAAGAAATTGATAAAACTGTCCCAACGGAAGAGGCAATTCCCGTAGCCTTTAATTTGGACATAAATAGGGAGAGAATTGCCCTTAAGACTCTACCTCCATCCATAGGGAAGGCTGGAATTAGATTAAAAATGCTTATAAAAAAATTTACTTCACAAAGCAGAAAAAGAAAATTTTTAGAATTCAATTCTGAAATGTCCAAGTAGGGGAAATTCGATAAACTATAGGGTTGAATTAAAAATAATATTAAGGCAATCAATAAATTCACAAATGGACCAGATACGCTTATTAAAAACTCTTCTTTAGGGCTGTCAGGTAATTTTTCGAAACGCGACATTCCCCCAATTGGCAAGATTATAATATCCTTGGTTTTATATCCAAATCTATGACCTGTCACCACATGTCCAAACTCATGCAATAAAATACATAGAAAAATAGCAAGTATAAATAGCATGTTCCAACCTAAGTTTTCAACATGCTGCTCCATTAAAACCCCTAAAAATAAGCTATAACTTACTAAGATAAAAAAAGTCCAATGAACGAAAATCTTAACCTTAGCAAATTGTCCTAAATATAACGAGCCTTTCATTTGTTTAAGTAAATGACAAATAAAATTAAAAAGAAGATAATTAGAAATGATATACATCATTTAATCAAATGATATTAATGTGGTTTATAAAAACCAATAGACAAAATGATGAAAATCACATTAAATCATGATTCAAATCATTTCTAATCAGCTCACAACCTATTAAATTGTTTAATATATTCACTTGAAAAAATGAAAAATATAATAATATTTTTCTTATGCTCGCTATTACTCATACTTAATAGTTGTTCTGAACAATTATATCTCACATCAGACTTTGATCGATCGGTAGATTTAACTCAGTATAAAACTTTTGCATGGGCTGAACATCAGGAAAAACCATCAAAAGGAAATCCAATGATTGACAATGAGTTAACCAGAAAAAGAATTAAAGATGCAATAGAAAACGAAATCACCAATTGGGAATGGGTCAACTCTCAATCTGAACCAGATTTATTGATTGACTTTCATCTCGTATTGGACGAAAACACACACTATGTAACTCATGACTATTATCCATTCCACTTTAGATATTGGACAGAATATAGTATCTCCTCCTATACTGTAAAAACAAGTACAATCATAATACACTTTGTCGATTTTAAAAAACAGCAACTTATTTGGCAAGGAACAGGAAACTCTAAAACAACTGATCCTCCAACACCTTATACAGAAGAAAGAATTCGGAATATAGTAAAAGCAATACTTGATCAGTATCCAAAAGCAAAAAGAAATGCTAATTTCAACGTATCCAACTAAGGACAACTCTTCTTTCCTTTCTCACATAAATTCAAAAGACAAGCCTTCCTCTCTGAAAAGCGGTAAACATCTTATTAGATGTAAGCGTAAAAACCTTTACAAACAAGGCGAGCGACTTTCACAACTATTTTATCTTATTTCTGGCAAAGTAATTCTTCATAAAACAGATAGCGACGGAAGGATAACAAGGTTACCTCAACTGAGTGAAGGAACATTTTTTGGATTAAACGCACTCTTTGATTTTGGTGAAGTAAACCATTCTGCGACTATCAAAAATAATTCCTTGCTTCTGGTAATCCCCATAGTGGAATTTGAGGACCTACTAATCCGCTGGCCAAATCTCAAAAGGCAGATAATCTGTCAACTTATCAATCAATTAGATTTAATTGAAAGGAAAATTTTTGAATAAAAAAAATTTAATTTTACTTATAAAAGAAAAAATATTTTTTTTTATTTGAATATGATTAACTTTTTAAATCATTTTTAAATATGGGTTAAATGGAACTCTCAACTTCAAGTCAACAAACAGATTCATTATGTACATTGATTTTCGAAAACTCGGCAGAGGCAATTTTGGTGGCTGATTCCAATGGTAAAATTATTCAAGCGAATCCAAGTTGCTTAAATATTTTTGAATACACATTGAACGAAATTCTTGGGCTGGAAGTGGAAAAACTGATGCCTAAAAACCTCAAAAAAATACACGAGTCCCATCGTAAAAATTTTGTCAAAAACCCTGAGTTCCGAAAGATGCATTCTGGGCTAACTTTAATAGGGATAAAAAAATCTGAAGAAAAATTATTGCTGGAGATTGGGTTAAGCTGCGTGAAATCAGGAAATGAGTTTTTCATTATTTGTTTTATTTCAGATGTATCTGATCGCGAAAAATGGCAAAATAAAATTCGATATCAGCAAAAGATACTCAGGAAATATTTGGGTGTGACACATTCCCTATTTTTAATTTTAGACACCAATGGGAACATTGTAATGATTAATAAAGTGGGAAGTAATATCCTAGGAGTTTCTGAAAAAGAGGCCATTGGAAAAAATTGGTTTGATCGATTCTTACCCCTAGATGAAAGAGAATCGACGAGATTTTTTTTTAACAAAATGGTGAACGGTGAAATTGAAGATACTAATACACATGAGAACCAAATAATCAATTTTGAGGGGAAGAAAAGACTTCTAGAATGGCAAAGCACAGTATTACGAAATGAAAATGGGGAAATTGACGCTATTTTAAGCAACGGATTGGATATCACCGAGCGACGTATTTCAGAAGATGCGAAAAAAGAGGCATTAATAGCTGGTCAAGAAATAGAAAGACGACGACTAGCCCAAGAACTTCATGATGGAATAGGTCAAGCAATTTCTGCTATTGGACTAAACTTGAATGCTTTGGAGCCGGAATTAGAGAAATTCAACCATAAATTCAAGACTATATATGCCGATATAAAAGCAAAACTGGATAATACTTTTGAAGAAATCAGAGCTATCTCAAAAAACCTGACTCCCAAAATATTGGAAGACTTTGGTTTAGCAAGAGCATTGGAATATTTGGGTGAAACGATTGATAAATCAACCGATGTTGAATTGCACCTAAGTCTGCATGGTGATTTAAAAAATCTTGACATTAAAATTTCGCTCTCAATTTATAGGATAGTCCAGGAACTTATTAGCAATGCCTTACGCCATGCTGATCCAAAAAACATTAATATCTATGTCACACGAGGAAGTGATGAGATCCTTATTATCGTCGAAGATGATGGGAAAGGATTTGATCCAGAGAAAGTAACTATTGGTCTTGGAATTAGTAATCTAAAGTCAAGAGTCGAATTATTGAAAGGTCAGGTAAATATTGATTCAAGCACAAAAAGTGGTACTTCAGTTTCAATAAACATTCCTCTATGAAAAAGATAAAAGTTTTGTTGGTAGACGATCATCCATTGATACGAGAAGGAATTAAAAATTCTATGATGGATCAGGAGTCAATTCAGGTCATTGGCGAAGCTCAAAATGGCGAGGAAGCACTTTCCTTTCTAAGTGAAAATTATGTTGATGTAGTTCTCATGGATATCAATATGTCTTCCAAGGGAGGCTTAGCCACTACCAAGGAGATCGTTGGGAGCTACCCAAAAGTGGGTGTCATAATTTTGACCATGCACAATGAAGTAAGTATAATTCAAGAGGCACTTAAAGCTGGTGCTTTGGGATACCTTTTGAAAACCACGAATTCAAGAGAACTTAAAAAAGCCATAACTGAGGTAGCAAATGAGGGAACCTATTTTTCATCAGAGGTTTCAGAAAAAATCATGAATCAATTAATCAAAAGAAAATTAGAGAGAGAATCCAATAACCCTATCAAGCTCACTAAACGAGAAACAGAAATTTTAAAATTAATTTCAGAAGAATTCAACAACCATGAAATTGCTGAGAAACTTTTTATCAGTCAGAGAACAGTCGATACTCATCGAAGAAATTTGATTCAAAAACTACAAGCAAAAAATACTGCCGGACTTGTCCGATTTGCCTTAAAGAACAAAATCATTGAAGTTTAAATTGAAGCAAATCCAAAATCGTACAACTGGATATTCCGCTCTATAGTACGCCACGATTCCGCTGCAAAGTACGCCACCCATTCCGCTGGAAAGGTCGCCAGTATTCCGCTGGAAAGGTTGCCACTTATTCCGCTTCAAAGCTCTCCA
>Ga0136655_1001490_pt1 | contig 10453 bp, 9 predicted proteins | sample CPBDNA_2_FD_94863 | JGI IMG/M metagenome (GOLD analysis project Ga0136655, IMG submission 94863) | Freshwater to marine salinity gradient microbial communities from Chesapeake Bay, USA - CPBay_Spr_15_0.8_DNA (version 2) | ecosystem: Environmental > Aquatic > Marine > Coastal | place: USA...
AATCAAGGAGTTCTTGATCCTTGATGATTCGTTGACGCACAACCTCAACATCGGCATCAGAGCGCGCCTGATCTCGCTGCAAATCGCTCAGAATGACACCCGCGGCAACATGCTGATTCGTCGCGCGCTCCAGTTGCATTGCAATGTCTGCCTGCGCCGCAATTTCAGGCAACGAATTTCGCTTATGATTCAGTTGCGCCACTTCAGTGTCCTTCGCTTGGACGGTGAGAAGTTGCTCTTGAATCTGTGGCTCGATGTTCAGCGGATGCTCCTTGTTGAATTGTGTTGTTTAGGCCGGGCTTGCAATCTGCGTTGTCCAAGGATCTGTACGAATTGTTGAGACTACACAGTCAACCGTACCGCCAAGCTCCTGCGCAACAAGTTCGGCGACCTTGACCACCCACGGCCACTCGCTGGCAAAATGGGGAACATCAATCAGCGCACACACTTCCCTAGGGTGATCGAGAACCTTGTGGTGCTTCAAGTCCGAGGTGACGTAGACGTCCGCCAGGGTGCTGGCAACTGACATGAGTGAGTCCCCCGACCCCCCGCACACTGCCACCGTCGTGATCAGAGCCTCAGGGTCGCCAGCTACGCGCGTGCCCGCAGCGGTAGCAGGTAATTTCCTGGAAACTAAGGCGGCGAATTCTGACAACGGCATTGCGATAGTCAGCCTGCCCACTCGACCGATTCCTTGATTGATCTCCTCGCCGGGAACCAGGGGAATGCAATCGGTTAGTCCGAGGATGTCTGCTAGCGCATCTGATACGCCAGGATTGGCTTGATCGGCGTTCGTGTGGGCATTGAAAATCGCGATGCCGTGGGTGAGCGCCTCATGAATGACACGGCCACCCAGAGTGTCACGCGCCACGGAATGAACTCCAGAGAGAAATAGCGGGTGATGGGTAATGATCATGTCCGCCTGGAGTTCCATGGCCTCATGAATTACGTCGATGGTTGGATCCAAAGCGAAAAGTATTCGGCCGACGGGGGCATCCGGATCACCACAGATCAAGCCGACGCTGTCCCACTCCTCAGCCGCAAACGGCGAGTAGTGCCTGTCCATGATGGCCCTGATGGACTCGACTGTTGCCATATCAGCACATTAGCACCAGCTCCTGAGCCTGAATCGGCTGTAATCCTTGGGTCGGATGCCAGAAGCATTGAGCTCTTAAAACGTGCGATGGGGCCGCCCATCCGGGCGACCCCATCACTCCTAAACCTGATGATGACTTGAAATTAGCCTGCCAAGCAAGCCGGGTCATAGAGCGACTCCGGGATAGTTGCATCAGCCGGGTAAGTGCCATCCTCGTAGGTGCCACACACTGCCGCAGCATCCTTGGGAATCCAGAACTGACCTTCGGCCTCAAAAATGAACATCCGAGGAGCTGCCTGCTCGCCATCAGCAGGATCCGTCGTTACATATGCCCAACCATCAGCGCACTTGTAACTGGTCACATCAAAGTTTCCATCACCATAGACACCTGCAACCGCCTCCTGCATGGTGGCATCAGTGCACTCGGTCATCCCGCCGACTGCTTGTTCATTTCCTGAGTCGCTCGAACACCCGGTCAGCACAAGTGCAGCGGTTCCTATCATCGACATTCCCACTACTGCAAGTTTCATTGTTTTCCCTTCACATAAAATCACTAATTACCCTCTAATGGTAGACCGTTCCCCCACTTTTTCAGTGATCATTTCTCCGTGGCGAGCCAAGAATCCACACAATGACTGCTGCGGCGATGGAGACAAGAAATAGAGCGCTATACGAACCTAGAATTGCTCCCAGCGGGTGGGAGAGGATAAAACCAAGTATGACCACTCCGATTGCCACAAGAGTTTTTTGCGGACCGCAGGATCGCAACATGTACCAAGCCGCATAACCCCCGATGATTACCATGGTGAGTCCACCAAGCCAGCGAATATTTGAAAGGTCTGCGACGGCAAATCCCAAGACAAGCGCGGCTAAAACGAGGAAAGCCAGCGCAAATCGGTTATAGGTCTGGCCAGCTCGCGACATTTATTTATCCAGTCCTTCTTGGAGGCATCGTGCTTGGGGTGTATGGACCTTGTTGATATGTAAATCTACACCGACGAGTAGATTGCCCTTGCAATATGCTTTTGGGCATCGATGCGGTGCCCCCAATGGGCCTCATGTAATCTTCACGTTTCCGGGCGAGTAACTCAGTTGGTTAGAGTGCATCCCTTACAAGGATGAAGTCGGGGGTTCGAGTCCCTCCTCGCCCACTTTTAAAATTTTTCACACTGTGCTTCACCCGCCAGAATTCATGTGTCGGCAGGCCGTCACTTTTAGTCCTGATTTACCATTGTGGAACAAGCACATGGGAGTTACATGAAATTTCGATCCACCCTCATCACTGGGGCGGTACTTGGCTCACTGATTGCAGGATTTGCTGCTAGCACACATGCCATGACACCTCGTATCTACGGTGGAACTCCCGCGACCGGTAATCCGGGCGTCGCAGCGCTAGCCATTAATAGTGGGTCATCTTGGGATCGCAGTTGCAGTGCAGCAGTTTGGAAACCCCGGATTATTCTCACGTCCGGACATTGCGTGACCGTGCCTGGAGGTACGGCCAACTTTCCTGGTTTTGCACTCTTTCCGCCCGGCGGGGTCGCAGTGCAATACAGCAACACTGGGCCCCAGGGCGCATCGTCCGTATCGGTTCAACAGATCTTTAAACCTGCAACCTACATCAATGCCTCAAACAACGTTGAGGCTAATGACATTGCAGTCCTCGTTCTTAACTCAGATCTTGGTCCCAGCCCATACGCCAGACTGGCAACGGCAGCGGAGTTGACTCGCTGGTCTCAAGATCTGCAGCCCAGCACGCTGCTGGGCTATGGGCTGACAGGGGTCGACCAACGTGGCGATATTCCCATGCAGGTCCAGCTACCCATTGATACCTATGAACCCGCATCCAATTACGGGTCAGTCTTCTCCGTGTCTCAGGACTCCAATGGCGGGATTTGTTCTGGGGATAGTGGCGGACCCACCTACGCAACGAATTCCAATGGCCAGAGTTTGTTACTGGGGGTCAATTCGGGGTCGGCTGGAGGTTGTGTTGCCGGTTTTTCCGGCGCCTATTTAATGATCGGCTTTGTTGCCATCGACTACCTCACCATGCTTAACGCCGCACTCACCGCAGCCGGGTATCCCACGATTCCCTCCAGCCCACAGGCACTTCAATTACAGGCGCGGAACAACAGTGTCGTGGCAACGTGGCAGCCGCCCATCATTTCCCCTGAAACGGTCGTGGGCTACGACGTGCTCACTGCGTCTGGGGACCTTGCCTGCACCACAACCACTACTACCTGCACGGTGCCAAACCTGGCCAACGGCGAGCACACGTTCACGGTTCGGGCCCGCAACAGCGAGGGGGAAGGTAATGCACTGCCTGCGACACTCACGGCGTCGGTGGTACCACCGGGCCAGATGTCACCGCCAACAATCGTTGGAAAGAAAATTCGGTTTAACACCTTGGTGGGACGGACTTCAGCTGTCGTCACGTCCTATCGAGTGATTGATGCCAAAGGCAAGCGAATATGCACTCTCAACCGCTTCAAGGCCAGCGCCAGTCGTCTCACCTGTCCACTTCCCAGCAAGGCTGGGAAATATCGCTTCAGGGTGTACGCTGTGACAGAAATGGGACAATCTGTCCCCTCGGGTTTAAGTCGTTTAGCGCGAGTTTCTTAACGAAATCCGTAGTTTAATCGCAAATTAACCGCGAATTCACCCCCCAATAACATTTAGGTAACAACCATGTCCTAGAATTGTCGCATACCGGAGACCCCGGCAACGAAACTAAGAAGTGGACGTGATTTACATGCAGAGCTTTGGACGAGTTCTCAGCAACATCTTCAGCACCAACCGGCCTCGTAACTTCCATCAAGAGTGGGATTACCAGCGCACCATGGCAATGAGCCCATCGCACCGCGATGAAATCGATGCCATCTTCCGTCGCCACCTTGGCGAGTAAATTCCCTACAACTCCACATCTTCACTTGTGGCGCCATCCGAGTGGCTCCGCTCGTGAGAAACATGGTTGCAATTTGTAGCGATGTTTCACTCCAGCAGCCCGCAATCAATGATTGCGGGTTTTGCTTGTCACCGCAATCAATTTTGTGCCCAGTTGGCTGAGTGCAATTCCTATTGCAAGCGCAAGGCACTAGGTGCGGTGCTTGGCACATAAGGCCGATGGGGAGCTTGCGGTTTCACACTGACAAATTGCTCGCCGGGTGCCGGGCGAGGATCTGGCTCACCCTTATTCGGCCACATTGCAAGTGCTCGCTCGGCTTGGGCAGTGATTGTGAGTGATGGGTTCACCCCAAGATTCGCCGTGATGGCGGAACCATCGACAACGTGCAAATCCGGGTAATTGAATACACGGTGATAAGGGTCTATCACTCCATGTTCTGAGTCCGCCCCAATCACGCATCCGCCAACAAAGTGCGCGGTGAGGGCCGCATCAATATTTTCAAACACCGAACTACCTGCGCGGCCGTCGATCAAACCTGCGACCTGTCCAACAACGTCGGCCGCAACAGGAATATATGTCGGTGCCGGATTTGACTGTGAGGTGTCTGTAGCTAGAACCCAGCGACCGAAAAGCCCTCGCTTGCCTGACAAAGTTAGCGAATTATCCACCGTTTGCATGACAAGTGAAATAACTGACCGCTCACTCCAATTCCGCACATTGAGCATCGCAATAGCATCCTTGGGATGAGTGACTAATTCACGCGCCCACACTTGCCAACGCTTTTTTCCAGGTACAGGTCTCGTGATGAGGGACTGGAGAAGTCCCATGGAGTTTGAGCCTTTTCCGTAGCGCACCGGTTCCACGTGCGTATCAGCATCCGGGAAGAAACTTGATGTAATGGCAACACCTTCGGTGAAATCGGTACCCGATGTTTTTGCGACCGCACCAAGAATCGATTCAGAGTTTGTTCTCGAAAGCTTGCCCAGACTGGGTGAAAGATTAGGCAGGATTTTTTCGTCCTTCATTTTGTGCAGTAACTTTTGGGTGTTGTAAGCACCTGCTGCGAGGATGACTTGGTCAGCAGTGAATTCTACGATTGTTCGTGTACCGGTTTTTCGAGCAAGGACGCGATAGCCCCCCGCCTCACGGGGCTCTATCGCGGTGACCGTGGTCATGGGAAAGACGTCCGCACCTGCTGCCTCGGCGAGGCCCAAGTAGTTCTTGGGCAGGGTGTTCTTGGCGTTGTACCGACAACCGGTCATGCACTCACCGCATTCGATGCACCCCGTACGGGACGGCCCAACACCACCAAAGAATGGATCCGGTGAATCTTTGCCGCGACCTTCGCCGAAGAAGACGCCTACGGGTGTCAGCGTGAAGGTTTCTCCCACACCCATTGAGGTAGCGACCTCCTGCATGATTTTGTCTGAAGGCGTGAATGATGGATTCTGAGTCACTCCCAACATTCGGCTCGCCTGATCGTAGTAAGGAGCAAGCTCCTTTTTCCAATCAGTTATCGCACTCCATTGTGGGTCATCAAAAAATCTGTCTCCTGGAACATAGAGCGTGTTCGCGTACACCAAACTGCCGCCACCGACACCTGCACCGGCCAGAATCGCTACGTCTTTGAGCACATGAAAGCGCTGGATTCCAAAGAACCCCAACTGGGGAGCCCACAAAAAATTTTTCAGATCCCACGAATTCTTGGCGTAATTACTTTCGTTGAAGCGGCGCCCCGCCTCCAAAACAGCAACCGAATAGCCCTTCTCGCGCAGCCGTAACGCAGAGACGGACCCGCCGAAACCTGATCCAATGATGACTACGTCTCTGTGCGCATGGGTCACGGCATAAGAGTATTACCTGGATACTGAACAGGGGCGCAATTTCCCCCGGTACGGGCAAAATCCCAAGATAGTGCTAACGTCAGCCTTCCTGGGGAGCTCGCGGGATCAGCGTGCTGAGAGGACAGTTGCCACTGTTGACCCACAAACCTGATCTGGGTAATGCCAGCGCGAGGGAGTGAGAAATGGCTCGTACTTTTCTGTCATCAACGTTTGTAATTATCGGTATCGGATCTGTATTACTCACAGGGTGCAGTTCAGATGTAACTTCCGAGGCGCCCCGACAACCCAGTGAACAAAGATCTGTCGTGCGACTGCTCACGCATGAATCATTCGCCTTGTCTGAGACCTTGATTCAATCGCTCGAGGAACAGGGCATCATTCTTGAGATCCAAACTGCAGGCGATGCCGGAACCATGACCTCCAGTGCTGTATTGGCAGCCGGCGCACCGACGGCCGACCTGATTTTTGGTGTCGATAACACCCTCGTTTCTCGAGCGGCAAGCGAAGGAGTTTTCGCTGAGTACACCTCTCCCGAACTCGATAAAGTTCTGCCGGAATTTCAAGACCAAACTTCAGGTGGGCTTGTGACTCCCATCGATTTCGGTGACGTGTGCATCAATGTGGATAATTCATGGTTCGCTGAACAAGGTGAGCAACCACCAACAAGTCTCGAGGCTCTGCCCCAATTCGCAAAACGCCTAGTCGTTGAAGACCCCGCAACGAGTTCTCCTGGACTGGCATTTGTGCTTGCCACCATTGCTCGCTTTGGCGACTCGTGGACCGACTATTGGACACAACTACGCGACAACGGCGTGAGCGTGGCCGGATCCTGGACGGATGCGTACTACACCCAATTCACACTCAGCGGTGGCGATCGACCTCTCGTGGTCTCTTATGCAACAAGCCCTGCCGCCGAGGTTCTCTTCGCTGAAGACACCACGGTGACGGAGCCGAGCACGTCGAGCATGACCGACAGCTGCTACCGGCAAATTGAATTCGCAGGCGTGCTTGCCGGGGCAAGTAATCCAATCGGCGCCCAGCAGGTCATCGACTGGCTTCTCTCCCCCGACGTACAGGCGGATATTCCTGTGAGCATGTTTGTCTATCCTGTTCGCAGCGATGCGACGTTGCCACAGGCATTCGCCGATTTTACACCCGTCGTTGAATCCAGTGCACTCCTTGAATCAGACCAGGTTGCGAAGCAGTTGCCAGAAATTCTGCGCCGTTGGAGTGAGGTGATGGGGCGCTGAACACTCGAGCCCCGCATAGAAATCGCATGACACGCGAGCGCGGTGCACTGGGCAACCATGCACCGGTATTTGTTCGACACGCGTGGATTGCGCCACTGGTGTTTTTCTCGATCTTTTTGCTCTACCCGCTGCTCGTCCTAATACGCACTGCGATCAGCGCTGACACACTCACTGCCCTCGTCAACTCGGGGCCTTGGTCAATCGCTTTGCTTTCGACTGGGCAAAGCCTTGCCAGCGTGGGGCTCTCCCTGATCATTGGCATCCCCATTGCCGGAGTTCTTGCCCGGTATCAATTCAAGGGCCGAGCGCTCGTGCTCGCGCTGATGACCGTGCCATTTGTTCTTCCCACGGTCGTGGTCGCCCTCGCTTTCAAGTCAATCCTTGGCGAATTACTCGCACCTGGACTGATCTTGGTAATTCTCGCTCATGCCTATATCAACGTGGCAGTGGTTGTTCGAATTGTTGGTGCGCAGTGGTCGGCACTTGACCCGCGCCATATCAATGTTGCACAAACATTGGGTGCCAACCCATTTCGAGTGTTTCGGACGCTGACGTTGCCAAACCTGAAAGCGTCAATACTCAGTTCCGCGTGCATCGTCTTTGTCTTCTCGTTTACATCCCTTGGTGTCGTTGTGATTCTGGGTGACGGCTCTTCCACCCGCACTTTGGAGCAGTCAATACTGCGCCAAACCTCGGTTTTGCTTGACTTTCCAGGAGCACTTGCAAGCGCCCTGATTCAACTCGTCATCGTCACAGGGGCGCTCATCTTGGCCGCTAAAATGCGAGGTGCAACAATCACATTGACGCATACTCACCGCACCAAAGTGCGGGGTATGCGGCGCAGCGCTTGGGTGTATTCGATCGTGATTCTCAGCGCCCTGATCGTTCTCACTCCTCTCGCAGGATTGGTCATTGGATCCTTTACATCTACGCAGGGCATGGACTTTTCCTCATGGGTCGGTGTGATCAATGCCCAAGATCGATTTGCCGGCTTGGGTTCACCTCGGGCAGCGGTAGCGCTCACAATCAGTCTGGCGTTAATAACGGCACTTATCGCCTCCGCTATCGGTGGCCTTGCTGCAATTGCCGTGATGGGTCGACGAACATTCATCGCTGCGATCGCACTTATTCCACTTGGCCTTTCAGCAGCCACTATTGGATTGGGCACCCTACTGGCATTTGGACGCCCACCCATTGATTTGAGGAGTTCTGGCTTTCTTATTCCCATTGCACACGCATTGGTTGCAATCCCCCTGGTGGTGGCGGTGGCTTCGCCCGCACTGCGCACTGCTGACAGCCGAAGGTTCTTCGTCGCGAGCTCACTCGGTGCCTCGCCAGCACGCGCCTGGTGGACCGCCTATGGCACTCTCCTGCGAACTGTGATGATCGCAGCAGGTGGTTTGGCCGGTGCAGTTTCACTTGGTGAATTCGGGGCGGCTTCCTTTCTCGCCCGCGCAGATTCACCGACCGTACCCGTGCAAATTGCAAAACTACTGGCAAGGCCTGGAGATCAGGCCTATACCACTGCTGCGGTGTTGAGCACAATTTTGGTTGTAATGACACTCGCTCTAATGTTGTTCATTGATCGTTTCTCAGCACAGGGAAGAATCACAGTGTCATGACAGATTCAGGACTCAGTACGTCGAATTTGGTGATCGGGTATTCCGATTCACAACCGCTCCACGAGCCGTTTAATTTCAGGGTGACCCCCGGTGAAACTTTGGCAATCCTTGGCCCTAGTGGATGCGGGAAGTCAACATTATTAGCCACGATCGCTGGCATAACACCGGTTTTGAGCGGTGACATCTTTATCAATGGTGCGAGGGTGAACGAGCTTCCTATTCACAAGAGAAATATCGGCTTGGTCTTTCAAGACCCACTCCTCTTCCCCCACCTGTCACTCATTGACAACATCGCCTACGGGTTGCGTGCACACAAAGTTAGTCGGGATAGGGCACGCGTTCGAGCAACAGAACTGCTTGAGTGGGTAGGTCTGGCACACGTGCGAAATAACCGCACCTGGGAACTCTCCGGTGGACAGGCAGGCAGGGTCGCTTTAGCTCGGGCAGTTGCACCCAAGCCCGAAGTACTTCTTTTTGATGAACCGTTTAGCGCACTCGACTCAACCACTCGGATTCGACTGGCGACGGAGATCGCGGGGCTTGTCAGATCACAAGAAATCCCAGCAATCCACGTGACACATGACGAACAGGAAGCCGAACTTGTGGCAACCCAAATGATGCGAATGTAGAAATAGCCCAGATACGCGGTGTCGCAATTCTTCATTTGCGATACTGATCATGTGAGTATCCCCGACGGCACCCGAGTGGCTCGACTCAAGAGCTTTAAACCAACGACCTATACCCGTCTTGCCATCCTCACTTCACTTGCCGCATTCGCAGCCTATTTAGTCTCCGACGCAATTCCTTATGCCTCACCCGTTCCCGCAGCAATTACTGCAGTGATTGCAACGCGGGTCACATTTCACCATGCGGCAAAAGAGACCTTCATCCAATTATTGGGCGCCCTCGTCGGTGCTGCAGTTGCGCTTGTGATTGTCTCATTCATTGGATCGGGCGCGATAGTCATACTTCTGCTTGTCGCATTAAGTTTCATCATGGCCCGCCTAATGCAATATTCCAATCCAGACGAGTCCCCCGCTGTTGCAGCAAGCCTTGCCGTCACGGTCATCTTGGTTGTGGGCAGTCACCTCACAACAGAGTTGGCGTTGGAGCGATTCACGGGTGTCATGATCGGTGCGCTGTTCGCCCTCGTTGCTTCATTCCTTGCTTCACCAACGCGAGATACCCAGAAACTGGCATCAGGCCTGGCTCGAGTGCAAGTCAATTTGTCAACGTTGCTAGCCAAGATTGCCCGCGACCTGCGAGACAACCCATCCCGTGAGACCACTCAGAACTGGAGTGATCAGGCAGTTGAGTTGCGCAACCAAGTTCTGGGGTTAGCTGCTCAATACGAGGATCTATCCAAACATTCCAAGTGGAGTCCGCGAATTCACAGCTCAGACATGGCGCAACTCAAGGAGTTACTACAAGCGAACCAGGTCATGAGCGCTCGCGTTCTCAATATTGCAAACGACCTTCGCACCGCAACCCGCAGCAGCTCGACAACGCAAATTCCTGCCGCCGCATTGTCACCACTCGCTGACCTGATTGAAATGGCCGCGGACAACATGTCAACAGACAATCCAACCGAAAGCATTGGGGTGACAGCGGCGCACCAAGCCGTGCGAGGCGCCGACATGACAGCCCAAATCGCACTCATCGGCGGCATCGTGTCCCACGTCAATCAGATTAATCGAGCATCAACTTGGGAGGACCCGCACACGGCACCGGTTACA
>Ga0136655_1001495_pt1 | contig 10414 bp, 18 predicted proteins | sample CPBDNA_2_FD_94863 | JGI IMG/M metagenome (GOLD analysis project Ga0136655, IMG submission 94863) | Freshwater to marine salinity gradient microbial communities from Chesapeake Bay, USA - CPBay_Spr_15_0.8_DNA (version 2) | ecosystem: Environmental > Aquatic > Marine > Coastal | place: USA...
ATTGCAGCACGCCCCTTTAGCTCTTATAAAGAGATTCAAGAATTTACATTCACTAAAGGTAACGGAGTAAACTCAAGAGCACTTGAGGCATTGAGAAAGGTTGGGGCAGTTACATTTCCAGATAATCCTAGGAACGAAGAAGAGATTAAGGAAAACATGTATGAGTATCTAACTCTCCCTGAGTTTAATATTCAGGTTCCCCAACACTATCATGCATACATCAGAAGTGTAGATGAGTTTGACGAAAAGGGTGCGTTCATTCTTATGGGCGTAGTTCGTGGAATAAAGCGAGGTAAGGGATGGAGTCGTGTAGAAATTCTGGACGGCACAGGATCAGTAGGAGTATTTGATGAAGAGGAAACATCCATCGAAGCAGGTCGCACTTATATTATTCTTGTTGGATCTAACAGGATTGTGGAAGCAGTTCCTATTGACGAGATACGAGAAAGCAACAGCCCGTTGGTACGGTTCTTAAACTATAAGCAGTTGCCATATGGACAAGATGAGCATTTCGTGTTATCCTTTAAACCTCGTATAACTAAGGCAGGAAAAAGAATGGCAAGCCTTGTGGTTGCTGATAGTGGTAGAGATCTAATGAGCATGATTGTGTTTCCCAGCAACTTTGCGATGGCTTACACAAGACTAGAGGAAGCCAAGGCATATAAAATAAACTATAGTATTTCAAAAGATGAAGACTTAATATTTCAGGAGGTAGTTAATGCTTAATAATTTAGATGACATGGCATTTACATTAAATGCTAACGCAAGAGCAAAGGGATTTTGGGAACCACTCAAAAGAATGGATAGACAAGATCATGTTATCTTTTATCTAAAACAACTTCAAATGATTAATACAGAGGTTAGTGAGGTAACGGAGGCAATTCGTAAGGAGAAGGGTGACGCTGAGGTAGTAGAAGAACTTGCAGACATTCTTATAAGACTCCTTGACCTATATGGTGGATTGTCTACAGAAGGATATACTGAGGAATCATTACAAGAGCATTTTCATAATAAGATAAATAAAAATAAAGAGCGTCCAAAGATGCATGGGGTATTGGCGTGACGGATATTGATGAAATCCTTGCTCAACTTAATCCTAAACTGAGGAAGAAGTTATCACTTGGTTCTGAGGTAGAGCAGACTACATTTGCAAAAACTCCATCTTTTGGACTAAACCGTGCCCTAAATGGCGGACTTCCTTATGGTAGGCAGATACTCATTTATGGAAATAAGTCTGCTGGAAAGTCTTCATTTTGTCTACAAACAATTGCTCAGGCACAACAGGAAGGCAAGGTGTGTGCATGGATAGATGCAGAAATGTCTTATTCACCAGAATGGGCGGAATCTCTCGGGGTAAACAACAATACCCTTATTCACTCTACGGCAAGAACCATGAACGACATGGTAGATGTTGGTACAGAACTTATGAAGGCGGGAGTAGATATTATCGTTGTAGATAGTATCTCTGCATTGCTTCCAGCAATTTATTTTGAAAAAGACTCTACTGATCTAAAGCAATTAGAAAACACAAAGCAAATCGGGGCAGAGTCAAGAGATATGGCTAATGCTGTAAAGATGCTTAACTATGCAAATAATCAGGTAAAGCCAACACTACTAATCTTTATCTCTCAGATTAGAAACAACTTTGGTTCAATGCATGTATCTCATGAACCAACTGGTGGTCATGCAACAAAGTTCTACTCTTCTACAATAATCAAGTTGTTCTCAAGCCAGTCAGATAATCAGGCTATCAAGGGCAAGATCTATGCTAACGACAAGGTTATTGAAGAGAAGGTTGGTCGTAAGGTTCGTTGGGATGTTCAGTTCTCAAAGACAAGTCCAGCATTTCAGAGCGGAGAGTATGACTTTTACTTTAGAGGTCAGGACTTGGGGATCGACACAGTAGCAGATCTAGTAGATACAGCAGAGGGCCTTGGAATCATTGAGAGGGCGGGAGCTTGGTATACATGCGAAGGAGAAAGATTTCAAGGAAGAGACAAGCTAGTTCTTGGAGTTAAAGAAAACTTGGATCTACAAGAAATGCTAATAGATAAGGTTGCTAATGCGTAAATTCTCGTCCTATCAAGGAATATTCCCTTGCCATAAATGCAAGAAGGAAGTCCTAGAGGCAAGGCTATACCAAGAAACTTTAGACTTTACTTGGATGTGCGAAGACAAGCATCTGTCAAAAGTAAACTTTCAATCAAGAGGTTACTAATGGCTACCAACAAAACTGAGGCGTCAGAACTAAAAAGAATGGGCGCCAAGGTACACAAGAATTCTGGTCGCGGAATGATTAAAGGTGACGGCAGTCTTGATGAATTTGTTGTAGATGTAAAGGAATATAATAAATCATATTCTGTGTCTATTGATAGTTGGGCAAAAATATGTACAGATGCCATGAAGGTAGATAAGAATAAGTCACCAATGCTTCAGCTTGTTTTACGAGATGGTGGAAGAGTAGTTAGGCTATCAGTAATTGAGTGGTCTATACTTGAGGATTTAATAGAAAGGGCAAAGAATGTCAACAACGATTGAACAAGTTAGTGGTATGCATGAAATATCAGAGTACATGCAAGACGAAGAGTTATCAGAAGCCCTTGAGTTTATAACCAAGATAATTCTAAATCCAGACATACCTCCTCGTGTGGCAACGCCTCAGATTGTAAGACTACAGGCTATTGCTGCCAAGATGCAAATGAGAGCAACTTGGATGGCGAATGTAGATAAGACCGATAGAGCAAAAAAGAATCTATACTACTCAGCAGCGGCAGAAATTGATAAGGTGGTTGCTGCACTAAAGTTCATCCTTAAGTGATACAATTATTACCTAACAAGATAGGAAAAAAACAATGGCAAAAAACTTTCTAGAAAAAGTAATGGACAAGCAACCAGAAGGCCCAATAGACACTAGGGCTTTGATTAATAAGATTGAGTCTGGTTATACGATAAACAGAAAGACTGAGTTTAAGACAAAGAAGACATTTAGCCCATCAGCTCTTGTCTATGGCAATGGTGCCTGTGCTAGATATTGGTGGCTAGCATGGACTGGTGCAGACTTTGAAGATAATGCAGATGCTTATGCTGTAGCAAACATGGGTAGTGGTACAGATGCTCATGAGCGAATTCAGACGGCAATTGAGAATGCTGGCCTAATGGTAGAGAAAGAAAAGCGTATTGTCGCTCAAGACCCCCCCATATTTGGTTTCGCAGATGCTGTAATCCAATGGGGAGAAGAGCAGCCTGTAGTAGAAATTAAGACCATGCGTGAAGAATCATTTGCATATCGCAAGCACGCTAAGCCACCAAACTACCACCTTATGCAATTAATTATCTATATGAAGGTCCTTGGAAGAAAGCTAGGGGTACTACTTTATGAGAACAAGAACTCTCATGAATTACATGCAATAACTGTAGAGCCCAAAGAGGAGCACATTGCTTGGGCAGATTATGCATTTGATTGGATGAGGGAAGTAAGGAAGCAGTGGGAGGATGGAGATATTCCTCAAAAGACTTATCGCTCAAACTCAAAGGTATGCAAGGGATGTCCAGTAGCAACAGCATGTGCCTCTGCAGACAAGGGGACCGTTAAGATTCAGCCCTTGGAGTACCTTGGATGAAAATTTGTGAATGGTGCTCCAAGGAGTTTAGTCCTAAGGTAACCTATCAAATTTATTGTTCTGCGGAATGTAGAGAATCTGCAACCAAAGAAAAGATTTCCAACAAACAACAAATTGCAAGAGCAAAAAATAGATCTGGAAAAAAAAGAAAGTGTGCTGGTGGATGTAACACTATTATTTCAATATATAATAATAATGGCTTCTGTGGAAATTGCATGGTAAACAAGAGAAAAGTTGATCAAATGCTAAAAGAATTAAAGGGGTTATTTGATTATGAACAAGAAGGATAGCCTCTTGGGGCTAAGCGCTCCAAGATCCTTTTGTGCGATAGATGCAAGCACCCTAAGCCTAGCCTTTGCATTCTTTGTTGATGGAGAATTGGGCAGGTATGGAAAGATTACATTTTCAGGAAATACAATTTATGAAAAGCTGTCTGACACTGCTCATAAAACAACAAGTCTATTTAAAGCAGTACCAATAGACTGTATAGTAATTGAAAAAACAATCTTTGCAAATAGTCCCCAAGTGGCTGCAAACCTTTCTCTAAGTCAGGGGGCGCTAATAGGTGGAGCAGCGATTGGTGGTGTTACAAAGATATATGGAGTAGCTCCAATGTCTTGGCAATCATATGTTGGAACGAGGCTGCTAACAATTGATGAAAAACAGAAGATTCGCAATGCAAATCCAAATAAATCTACTTCTTGGTATAAAGCTCAGGAAAGAGAGCAAAGAAAGCAAAAGACTATATCAACAGTTAACAAAAGGTTTAGTATAGACATTAGCGATAACGACATTGCTGATGCCTGTGGCATTGGAATGTTTGCTGTTGATAACTGGAAAAAGGTTGTAGCAAAATGAGATCAAAAGGATTACATCTTAGCGAGGCATTTATGAAAAAAAGATATGTAATGGATAAAAAGTCTCCAGAAGATATTGCAAAAGAATGTGGAGTCAGTGTACAATTAATCTATCGTCAACTTAAAAAGTTTGGATTAAAAAAATGACAGACATGGTAAACCATCCACCGCACTATACATCTCACCCATCTGGAGTTGAGACTATTCAGATAACAGAACATATGAATTTCTGTTTAGGCAATGCCATAAAGTATATTTTGCGAGCAGACCTTAAAGGCAAAAAGGTAGAAGATCTTGAAAAGGCAGTCTGGTATATCAATAGAGAGATTGCAAGGGTGCAAAATGGCAAGGCGTAAGAAGGTAGTTATAGCTAATTCTCATCTATATGAAAGGGTTCCAAGCTATACTATGCCAGATGGCAGAGTAATAGAAGAGGGAGAAATAATAAAGATTCAAGATGAATGGGGGGCTAAGTTTAAATTTAAAGAGCATGTGACTAGGACTGATAGTGGGGCAGAATGGATAGACTGCTTTCAGGTCATTAGTGGTCAACTAGCTGGATGGAGATCGTTTAAACCTGATAGAATTAAGCCTATGCCAAAGAAGCGCAGAAAGAATAAAAGGGCTGCATAGTTTTGTCACAAGATAAACTCAGAAGATATGTTCAACCAAGTCTTCTTGACAGCAGCAAGAATCAGAAAGAAAAACCACAAAAAAGAAGCGCAGCAAAAAAAAGAGAGGTCCAGCAAATGCTTGGAAAAATGAAAGAAGACTCTGGCTGCATAGATTGTAAAACTAAATATCCATTCTATGTTTTGGATTTTGATCATGCTCGTGGCAACAAAGTTTCGAATATCGGACAAATGCTTGACTATTTTTCAATGGAAGATATTCTTAAAGAAGTAGCAAAGTGTGACATTGTTTGTTCCAACTGTCACCGTGAAAGAACTTACAACAGAAAGAACAGCACTAGTGGCTAATATCACAATATAGCACAAAAAGTTGACTCAGAGCACTATCATATGATAGTCTAGATGGATGTTGTTGCCGCAAGGAGGAAACAGATGAAAACGAAACTGCTAGGAGGAATTTTAGGAATGGTGATTGTTATGAGTACAACGTTGCCAGCAATTGCCGAACCTGTCCCCGATCAGGTGTATGCTAAATCTGCACCGACTGCGACAAGACAAGTCGTAGTATCCAGTCGTGAGTATCGAATTGCAAGATCAGTAGATGCTAGAGACATGATGGGGTATGAGCCCTCTCTTTACAAGGGGAAGTGGTATGATTCAAAATGGGAAAATACAAGAAAATGTATTATGCACAGAGAATCCCGTTTCAGTTACAAATCAGCAAATAAAACATCATCAGCGAGAGGGGCATACCAATTTTTGGATAATTCTTGGAGAGTGTCCTTAACGTATATGATGTTAGAAGAATCAAAGAAAAGCAATGATGGTTTATCCAAGGAAATTAAAAAGTTAAGAGATAAGCCAATTCACGAATGGAATAGATATTACCAAGATCGTGCCTTTTTCACAGCATGGAGACACGGTGCTGGCAAGAAGCATTGGTATCAATTTAATTCTAATTGCATGTAGTTTGTGGTGGGGCGAGACCAAAATAAAAATTAAGGTAACAACAACTCGCCCCACTGCTGCTATAATTGTTACCTATTGAGGAGAAGAGTGGACAGCAGGGATATAGTTTTACATCTTGAAGAAGTTAATCAAGTAGCAGCAGAATACATTAAGGGAAAAGATGCTTCTGCTATTTCAAAAGATCTTGATATACCTCGCAATCGTGTAATGAGCCTTCTTACTGAATGGCGAGAAATGATTGCAAACAATGAGGCTGTGAGAATAAGGGCAAGAGAAGCCCTTGCAGGAGCAGACCAACATTACAACCACCTAATTCGTCAGACATATGAGGTTATTGAGGAAGCAACAACAAACTCTAACCTATCTGCAAAGACTGCAGCAATTAAACTTGTCATGGATATTGAATCCAAAAGAATTGATATGTTGCAAAAAGCAGGACTGCTAGAAAACAAAGAGCTTGCAGATCAAATACTAGAACAAGAACAAAAGCAAGATGTCCTTGTTGGAATACTTAGAGAGGTATCTGGAGAATGTACTCGTTGTAGAAATGAAGTAGCAAAAAGATTAGCAGACATTTCTGGTCAGGGAGTAGTGATTACCGTTGAGTCTTAATTTTGATGATTTTCTTGGAGCACTTGATGATTCACCCTTTGATGAAGATCCTGTAGATCTAGACACTTTTTTGCATGACTCAAACTATTTAGATCAGCCACAACTTTCTCAGATTCAAAGAGATCTTGTAGAGGCAATGAGTCAGATTTATAAAGAAGAAGATTTAATTAGAATAATGGGAGATAAGGAGGGTCGTGAACATTATAAAAAATATACAAAGGGAGAGGTTATCCTGCAACTGGGAAAGGGTAGTGGTAAAGACCATACTTCCACCATTGGCTGTGCTTACTTGGTTTATAAACTCCTTTGCCTAAAAGATCCTGCGCGATATTTTGGTAAGCCTCCTGGAGATGCTATTGACATTATCAACGTTGCCATTAACGCACAGCAAGCCAAGAATGTTTTCTTTAAAGGATTTAAGGGAAAGGTAGCAAGATCACCTTGGTTTGCTGGAAAGTATGATGCAAAAGCAGACAATATTGAATTTGATAAAGCTATTACTGTTTACTCTGGTCACTCAGAAAGAGAAAGTCACGAGGGACTTAACCTTATCTTAGCAATCCTTGATGAGATTTCTGGATTTGCCATGGATAATGCATCTGGAAATGAAAATGCTAAAACTGGTGATGCTATTTATAAAGCCTTCCGTGCCTCGGTAGATTCACGATTCCCTGATTACGGAAAGGTAGTACTTCTTTCTTTTCCAAGATATCCAGGAGACTTTATATCAAAGCATTATGATAAAGTTGTTGCTGAAAAGGAAGTTGAGATTAAGAAGCATAGCTTTATTATTAATCCAGATCTTCCTGCAGATCTTGCAGAGAATCAGTTCACCATTGAGTGGGAAGAGGATCATATAAAGGCTTACAGAACCCCTGGAGTCTATGCAATCAAAAGGCCAACATGGGAGGCCAACCCAACAAGAAGTATTGAGGACTTTGAAAGATCCTTTGTTGATGATTATGCAGATGCAATGCAGAGGTTTGCTTGTATGCCATCTTATATGACTGATGCATTCTTTAAGCAGAAAGAAAAACTAGAGCAAGCAATGTGCCTTCATAATCCAATTGATTCATTTAAGAGAATAGAACCTGCTTGGCAACCCAAAGAAGATGTAGTTTACTTTCTTCATGCTGACCTTGCTCAGAAACACGATAAATGTGCTATTGCAATATCGCATGTAGATAAATGGGTAGAAGTAAGAACCTTTAATGATCATACACAAATTCATCCACTTGTGATTGTCGATGCCATTGTTTGGTGGGAGCCAAGAAAAGAAGGGCCAGTTAATCTTTCAGAGGTAAAGAATTGGATTGTTGATTTTCGCAGGCAGGGATTTCAGATAGGACTGATTACCTTTGACCGCTGGCAATCGTTTGATATTCAGCAAGAATTGAGATCTGTTGGAATTGAGGCAGATACACTTTCTGTGGGTAAGAAGCATTATGAGGATCTTGCAATGCTTATATATGAAGATCGCGTAATGATGCCACACATTGGAATTCTTTTAGATGAGATGAGTCAGTTGCGTATTGTATCTGACAAGAAGGTTGATCACCCCAGAAAGGGCAGCAAGGATCTTTCTGACGCGGTTACAGGGGCGGTATATAATGCAATTGCCCATACTCGCCGCAACCTTAACCAAGAGATATCTATACATTCTTGGGGTTCTGTAAGCAAAGAACAAATAAAAAGAGAAAAAATAGAAGGAATAATTGAACCACCAAAGGCTCCAGAAGAGGTAAGGGATTATCTCTCAAACATGGGCTTTATGTAATTGACAATGTTTATAGAATAGGATAAGATATACTCATGACTGCATTTATTATTGTAACTATCATTCTTTTTCTACTTTCGCTATCTAGCAATATTGTATATGTTTTAAGTGACGAGGCTCCAAATAAGCTTGGATCTGTGTCTGGCATTATTATATTCTCGTCAATGATAGCTTGGGCGACTTTTCTTTTGCTTGGATGATATAATTCTTCAATGAAAATAATAGTAACGGAGCTTGCAAAAAAACGCTTCTCGGCAACACTATTTATTAATGGAGAGCAGTTTGCCTCATCTGTAGAAGCAAGGCCTGGATGTGCCATAAGAACTGTATTAAATATGCTTCAGCTTGAATATGGATCACCGTCAGGAGATTTAGAGATAGATATCAGCGAATGGTAAAGGTGGTATAATTTAGACATGAATGGTTTTTTTGATAAGGAAGTCACGCCAGAAGTAACAGAAGAAATGGTAGATGCAATCACATCTGCTGAAGCAGTAGAGGTTTTTTCTGAAGAAGATTTAACCAAAGTAGATGAATCAGAAATAGATTGGGAGACACTATAATGGCTAAGCTTTGTGCAGCAGGGGTAACCCTTAGAGATCAGGTAAATGAAAGATGGGCTTCTAGAGATAAAGCCAGTGATGGGTGGATAGGAGATGCAGCACATGCATCAAGAACTGGATGGGGAACAAATGGCAGAGGATCTTATCATAATCCAGATCCAAAAGGTATTGTCCATGCGATTGATTTAGACGAGGATTTTTTGGGTAAGGGAAAAGGTGGTCAAAAGATTGCCATGGAATTTGCAGAGCAACTTGCCACATATTGTCGTGAAGGAAAAGATGGTGGACGAATTGAGCATATTGTTTATGAAAATCAGGTAGCATCTGCAACTGCTAATAATTGGCATTTCCGTGGATCTGGTTATGGTCATCAGCATCACATTCATATTAGCTTTACTAATAAGGCAGACTATGATGGAAAGAAGTTTCATCTTCCAATATTCAATGAAGCTGCCTCTCCTATCAAGCCATCATCAAAAGATTTGTGGGACGGAGTAGTTCCAGAATTTAATAATATAATCAAGGCAATGAATGATGAAGAATTGGAAAACAAAGCAGCTTGGAGATTAGCTTGCAGGCTATCAGATTTGGGATTCTTCAAGGGCACTCCTGTAGAATATGAACAAGGATATCCTTGGAAGGCAGTAGATGCTTGGCAAAAGTCAAATGGATGGAATAACATTACACCCCCAGGAACTTATGGTAGAAATGCACACAGGAAGTTGTTTGGCTAATCATGCCTTGGAGCATCGGAGATAAAGGAACTTATGGATGTTCTGGATATCCAGTTGTAGACTATAAGGGAAAAGTTGTTGGGTGTCATCCTACAAGAGAACAAGCCATAAGACAGCAGTCAGCACTTTATGCTTCAGAAAATATAGATAAAGCTGCAGTTCGTGTTGGTCAAATGGTTTCTTGGAACTCAAGTGGTGGTCGTGCGAGAGGCAAGGTAAAAAGAATAGTTTCTAATGGATCTTATAAAGTTCCAAATTCAGACTTTACAATTACTGGTACTTCAGATAGCCCAGCTGTAGTCATCGAAGTTTATCGTGATGGAAAGCCAACTGGAAGAATGGTGGGGCACAAAATGGATACCCTTTCGAAGTCCTATGAAGGTTGTGAATGTCCTGAATGTAAGGCAGAAGATATTACTTGTGAAGAATGTGTTTGTGGCAGCACAGACATGTCTAAGGCAGATGCTTATACGCCTACCGCAGGAATGAAGAGCGCGGCTAAGCGTGCTCTTAAGTGGAAAGAAGATGGAAAGGCAACTGGAGCAGGAACTCCTGTAGGATGGGGAAGAGCAAGCGACATAGTTGCGGGAAGATCAATGTCTCTTGATACGGTAAAGCGTATGTACTCTTTCTTCTCTCGACACGAGGTA
>Ga0136655_1001496_pt1 | contig 10413 bp, 16 predicted proteins | sample CPBDNA_2_FD_94863 | JGI IMG/M metagenome (GOLD analysis project Ga0136655, IMG submission 94863) | Freshwater to marine salinity gradient microbial communities from Chesapeake Bay, USA - CPBay_Spr_15_0.8_DNA (version 2) | ecosystem: Environmental > Aquatic > Marine > Coastal | place: USA...
ACCTTTCATATAAATATATGCTTCTAATAATGATCCATATAACATAGCATTAACTGCATTTTCTGATAACCATGTAGTTCCACTATCAGAGCCTGCTGTTAATGATACAGGTCTATAAAAATAATGTAATTCCATAGTATAACTATCATTAGGCGTAGGACCTAATATAAAATTATTATCATCAAATATTGCATAATGTTTTGGAACACTTGTGCTTGTAGCACTAGGATATGCTTCTCTAATAAAATTTACATCTTTAAATAATAAAAATGTTTGTGATCCGCTAACAGTAACACTTAATGAAAAATTGTCTAAAAAATCTGTAGGTGTTGCAAGATATTGATTTCCATCTGAAGTTTGTCCAGTTACATTTTTTCTAAATACAGGAAGTTGAACAGATTTTAAAATACGTTCTTCTGTTTGTTGAATAAATGTAGGCAAATCAGCAACAAACTGACTTTCAGTATTTTGCGTATAGTCTTGTATTAAACTTTTAAGTTCTGCGTATGTCATTTTAATCTGTTGTTATAGTTACTTTACCAATATTACCTTGCATTACAATACCAATTCCTGTAACAGGATCAAATCCATAATAAGATGTTGAACTTTTTTCTCCTGAATCTGTTCTAGGCTTATACAATGCTTGTGGGTCTGATGTTTGTAATTGACCATCTCTATATTGAGGTTGATCTGGATCAAACAACTAAAACATACTCTTAAACCATTTCTTACTTCATCTTGAACTTCGTATTTTAATTCTGCAAGTTTATAAGTAAAACCACATCTATCGCATATGCCAAGTGCTTTTGAACCTTTTGCGTACATTAGTAATTAGTATAAACACTGCTATCAGGAACAAATTTAACTGATGCTCTTTCTCTATTAGCATCACTGACTTCATTCCAAAGCTCATCATATCGCATTTTAATCATAGGTATTCTTTGCAATGCTTCTGGTGATTTACAAGCAATGTTATAAGCTAAAGCATAAGTAAGGCATGGTAAATATTGTGCTGGTACATCAGCATTATTAGAAGCAGGATCACCTGCATCTTCTATTCTTTTAATATAGTCATAAACTAAAGTATAAGTTTGTGCACTATCTGGTGTAGACCAAACTACAAGATTAATTCCTGATGTGCCTTTATCTACATAAAACTGTGTAGGTTTAGCTTGTGTAAGTTTTTTAGCTTGATGATTATATTGTGTTCTAGATATTCTATTTAATGTTTGGTCAAATTGATTAGATGTATCACCTGCATCTGTTCTTATAAAAACATCAACTACTTCTAATGCACTTGTATCAGCAGCATAAGAAGATGTTCCTGCAACTAATGTAATAGTATCTTGTTCAATCTTCCAAAGATTTAAACCTTTATTTTGCCATTCAAGAAAAATTAAATTTAATGCTCGTTTAGCTGTACGATATTCATAACCAGAACGCATAACAAGACCACAAAGCTCATAGGCTTCTTCCATGATATCTGATAAATCTAAATTAAATGTAGTTGTTCCGCTTGTTGCCATTTATTTTTTCCTTTTTTTACCTGCTTTTTGCAAAGCTATAGCCACTGCTTGTTTACGAGGTTTACCTTCTTTTATAAGCATAGATATATTATCGCTTATTTTTTTTCTTGATCTTCCTTTTTTTAACGGCATATTTTTTTTTCGTTGCAGGTGCTTTTTTAGTTATAACACCAAAGTTAGCTCTAGTCATTACCATTTAACACTTCCATCTTCTACGAGCCTGTCTAATTCTAGAGTTAGGATCATTTCTTGTTTTAGCTGAACTTCTTTTTAATTGACCAAGTGATCTTGCACAATAAGACTTTCTGCGTTTTGCAGCTTTACTACCTTTTTTTACTTTACCAGTAACAGCAGTTTTTAATTTAGAACCAGGATTTAATCTTCTATAGGCTTTTACACCAGCTTCAGTCATACCAGCACCAGACTTAGTAGGTCTAAAGTTTTTTTTATTCCTAGCAGGCATTTCAGCCTTCTTTCTTATAGGCATAGAAAATATTTAAATAATAAAAAAGTTTACTGGTTTATGTTTTACCGCCAAACTTTTTATACATCATGTCTTTAAAGTTTTCTATTTTGGTACCCATGCCACCTTGCATATTACGCATTTCAGTTTTTTTACCCATGTTTTTTTTCATTACACCAGTTTTTTGACCCATGCCCATTTTATTTACTTTGGTTTTTTTACCGCCCATTTTTTTCATATCTCGCATAATTTTCTCCTGTTTAATATTTGTGAGTTAAATTGTTCATTATTATAATTTTTATAATAACCTTTTTTAAAAATATTATCAGATGCTTTTACTAATATATCTAATCTTTGAATAAATATCTGATAGTAATCATCTTCAAATAATCCTTGAAATTCTTCTTGTTCAGTTGCAAATTTTATTTCAGTATCAGGATGCGAACCCATTACATATAAATTATATTTATTTGCTTTTTGATTAAGTAAATTAATTCTTGTATCTACTTCATCTGCGGTAATATTTTCATAATCATCACCACAATAAATAATTACATCATAACTATCATCAAAATTTATAATGTAATCCATAAGGTCTGACCACATATCACACTCACTTATAACAACATTTACTTTGTTATTATCCCAAGTTTTTTTTGCGTGTGGACAAGCAGGAAGATTATTAAATTTTTCCTGCGGATTTTCTAATACAGTGCGACTCCATTGACGAAGTTCATTCATCAATAGAGTCTTATCTAACACTATTTTTTCTTAACTGTTTTTTTCTTAGCTACAGTTTTTTTCTTAGCTGGTGATTTTTTTACAGTTTTCTTTTTAACAGGCTTCTTACCAGAAACATATGCTTCATTTATATCTGGAGTTGATGGATCATCTGCTTTAAATGTGCCATCTTCTTTTTTAGCTCTTTTTGTGATACCAGATAATTCAGCGTGTTTTCTTTGGGCATCCTCTAAATCAGGGTCTGGTCCAAAAACAACTCTGTAAATACCATCTTCGCTTTCCTCTAAAACATTATATTGTGGAGGAAAGTTTCCATTTTCTGCAATTATATATTTCATAATAATACCTTTTTATGCGTGGAACGCTGTAATACTGGTAAATATTGTAGTACCTGCTGTATATGGAATATAAATTCCATCTATAAATACTACACCTTCACCAGGAATGGTTACATCTCTTTCAGCAGTTGCACTAGCTACAGTTCCTAACTGCAATTTAGTTGTACCACTTTCTCCAGCATCTGAACTATCTCTAAAAGAAACAGTTCCTGCTGTAGAAGAATTAACTATAAAAGCACCTTTAAGTCGTGAACGACCTGCAAATATAACTGCTATAGCAGATGTATTCATACCAGCCGTAACTGCACCAGCAGTAGCGTCATCTACTGCTATTTGAGTTACTGTCTTAAAATGTTTCGTGCTTGTTGCTGCTGCTGTATCAGCACCAGTTACTGCTTCAGTAATTGTAAAACCATTAACATCTGTTCCTGTTATTGTAAATGTTCTAGCTTGATCATCTCCTGCTGAAGTAATTGTTACTTGTCTAGCAGAATTAAAAGTAGCAACACCACCAGAGGCTTTTGCACCATTAATGGTTAAATTACCTGCACCTGATGGTGTTTGAGATTGGCTGATGCTATCTGCATCTAGTGCATCAGTATCAGCCTCAATGAATACTGCTTGAACATCTGTTGCTGATGTTAAACTCATAGTATTCTCCTATTAAGCAATAGTTGCTATTGGAGTAGATAGAGTTTCTGCTTTCCAAGTAGAGTTAGTGCCATCATCTGAGATACAAGTAAGTTTTACTCTAGCATTTACAGCTACAGTTGCTGGTAAAGTTAAAGTATCACCTGCAACATCAGAAGCTGGATTAGCAGCAGCACCACCCATAAGTGATAAAGCACCAAAGAAGTTTGAAACTCCAGCACCAGGTAGAACAAATGTAACTGTTTTTCCTGAACCAACTGCGGTTGTTACAAAGAACTCATAAGAAGTACCAACATTATCTGTGCTTAAAGCTGGCATATTTACCACAATATCATCAGTTCCATCTACTTCAAAGATAGTTCCTGACTGACTTGTAGTAAGTGTAGTTGTAACCGCAGCACCAGTATTAAGTGTTGAGTTATCTACAGTTGTTCTAAAATTAGGTCTTACGTCATAAGTTGCCTCTACAGTAACTGCACCTGTAGTTGTATTTTTTGTTATTGATTGGAAACCATTTTCTGATCTTACGGCTCCAGTAAAAGTTGTATTAGCCATTTTTTTCTCCTAAAAGAAAATATCTATCATCTTGGCAAGTCTGCTAGGGCAGTTGATAGACAAATTAAAAAATCCCTAGAACGAAAAAAAGGGGAGCAAAAGCTCCCCTTAAAGTTTTAGCTTGAGCCTGGTGAACCCCAGATACCAAGCGGATCAGATACTCCAAATGAATATCTTTCTCTAGCTTTATATCTTACATTTCCAGTATCAAAGTCTCCATCCATGCTTGTAGTCATTGGACTTCTGACAAAATGCTTCATGCCATCAGGCACATCAGTAATGATAAAGAAAGCATTAGTATCAGTTAAATAATGATTAACTGAGAAGCCTTCTGGAATCACACCATTGTTTCTGATTGCATTGATGTCATTGTCAGCAGTTCCAACTCTGTACTCACTGTCTAGTAGACGAGTAGCTACGAACTGTAGATCAGTAGGAACGATCAACTTCTTAGGTCTAGCTGCAATTTTAAGACCTCTTTCATCAGTCCACTTACTAATTTGAATTACTGCATCTTCTAAAGATGTTTCGTTCAAGTCAGCACCAGTGACTGGTCTGTTAGAGTTCTTACCGCCAGATACTAATGGATGACCATCACCACCTGTTACACCATCACCACTTGCTGTAAATAAATTTACACCATCTCCAGATTGGAAAGAGTTAGTAAATCCATTATTAAGTGGATAAGCTGATTTGACTTGCTTAGTGTAAGCCATTGCTCTTGCTAATGCTTTAGTATACCTAGCAGATAAACTTACATAAAGATTATCTTCCATAGCTTCCTCAGTAACTGAGAAACCTAAAGCAATAGTTTCGTGTGTGTAACGAGCTACAAAAGATTCTTGTGCTGTATCAAAAGATATAGATGCACCTTCATCTTTTACTGGAGCAGCAGCGAAACCTGATAACTTGAGTTCTTCTTCGAATGATCTCTCAGAATTCTCAGTTACATAGATTTGCTCATGCTCATTCTCGTAATTGTTGTACTCATCTCCAAACAGTGCGTTAAGACCTGGAAGGAGTTGTTTTAGCTCATTTGCTCTTGAAATAGCTGCCATAATATTCTCCTATTAGCCTATGCCTGTTGTGTTAAGTAATTGATGTCCTACGTTGAACATCACCAATACGTCAGTATAGCTGTCTCCAACTTCACTATCAGGACCATCAATAAAATCGATAATCTTTAATGGTAGTGTGTTGGTAGTAGCTGCTGTACTTCCATCAATCGCATTTCTACTTGTGCCAATGTTAGTTGACCCAGCAGTTTGAACGACTCCGACATTTTTACCCAAATCATCTTGAGTAAGTGATTCGTCTGATTGCATCTGCATGACCACGAATGGATCAGAAGCAACATACGCAACAATATCATCAGCAGCTATTGAAGCTGGAAAATATTGATTTGTGGTGAATTGACCTGTTGTAGGATCAGTATAAGCACATCCAAGGAAAACACCGATTGGGGTTAGAGTCGTTGTACCAGTATCCTTTTGGATAGTAGTATTAGGATTGTCATCTGCCCACTTTACAAAATCTCCATAGAATATGGATGTTCCATATGCATTTTTGATTTTATAATGAGTTATTTTCGCATTGTATGCACAAGATACTAATGAACTTACAGGTCTAGCACCCATAGGTGTAGCTGAACTTGCCATAATTTTTCCTGTTTATAAAATTACTATTACAAGAAACTAGGACTTTTTACCAAAAGTTGTTTGAGATTTTCGTTCAAATACTTGTTTGGTAGCCATTCTAGAATCTTGATCCTTAAAATATATGTTATCAACAGATTCCATTTGATTTTGAGCCATTCTTTGGAAGTGCTCATCTCTAGCTTTCGCTTTCTCTTTTGGCATCTTGCATAACAGTTGCCCACCAACTTCAATATTTCCTTTCTCTGCCCATTCAGATTTGTAGTCCATCATGTGAATATGTAACTCAGGATGATCTTCTGCCTTGCAAGGAATCCAACCTTCTCTGAATTTTTTTGAAACATTAGGATTATCAGTTTTACCTAATAAACTTGTTCTTATCCACCTGAAGACCCAACCTTCTTGAGGATTAGGACTTGGTAAGTTAGATGGGTTTTCCCAGCTTTCTGGTCGCTGGATAATCTCTCGATCTTCTGATCCCCTAGGGGTACGCACTTGTTCTTCAGAAGTCTCTACAACTTCTTTATTTATATTATTTTCGTCTGACATTTAAGTCTCCTTTAGTAATTGTTTTGCGTATTGCTCTGGACTAATTCCAAGTTGACGTGCTAATTTAACTTGCGTCTGAGTCAATCGTATACTGCGAGGGTTAGTTTTACCACCAGTCGACCTCGATGCTGGTGCAACAACGTTTGAAGGTTGTCTAGTTTGGTTTTCTTCTTCAATATCTATTGAAGGTTGAACACCAAAAAAATCTGGATATGCATTACGCAATTCTTTATCTATTTCTGCGTAATACTGTTTTGAATTATTTTCTGGGTCTATGCCTTTGTTTTGCAATCTTTGATCAAGAGTTAAAGCATAAGAAGTCATTTCTCTATGCTTTGCATTACTATTATTCATAAACCAAGGGTTTTTAGCTGACCATGCTTGCATTTCTGGATCAAGCTGTTGTTCTTGCACAGGTTGAACCTGTGGTTGTTGTGTTTGAAACTGTTGTGCAAATTGTGATTGCACTGATTGTGCATATCTTCCTGCACTTTGTTCTGCTAATACTGCTCTAGATATTTCTTCTTGAGCAAGTGCCATAGCATCTGCATCACCTTCTTCATATGCTTTTTTATATTTAGCTTGAGCATTTTGTTTTGCCCATAAAGCATTGTTATATGCTTGTTTATTAAGAACTTCACCACCTTGATTAACCATTGCTTGCAATCTTTGATTCTCAGTCATAAGATTTTTAAGCGTATTTGTGGCTTCTCTAGCTTGTCTTTCAGCAGCTTCTTTAGCCCTTCTCTCTTCGTGATATTCGTATTTAATTTTATTTATACGATCACCAGCACGTTTACTGTATTCAGTAATTTCAGCATCTATAGAATCATCATCTACAGGTGCTTCTGGTATTTCTTGTTTGGGAGGTCTTCTATCCTCTTCTGGAGTGTCATCAATAACTTCAACTTTAAAATCTTCTTCTGGATTTGGTCTTTTAATTTCTGTTTTAACACCAAAAAACTTATCTTCGTTTGTTTGTGGTTTTATTTGTCCATTTTCATTTTGAACAAATTCAGTTTCAATTTTTTCATTTACTTGATCATTCATGCTCTAACTACTCCTGTAGGGTCTTCGACAACTGCTTCCACAGTATCATCATTTATTAAACGAAACTCTTGTCCATACATTTTCATTCTAGTGCCTGAATAAGCACGAAATATTACCCAATCACCTTTTTTACAATAAGGTCCACTTGGAAACCTTCTTTCATCAGCGTATGCATCAGGACCAAGTTCAAGTACAAATCCACAGATATTACTTACTTCTTCATCTCTGATAGTGCTAGATGCTTTAATGATTCCACCATCTGTAACTTCTTCTGCTTTCGGCATAGCAACTAAAATTCTATATCCTTTTGGATCAGGTAATTGTTTTTTAGTTTCTTTATCTACTTCTGGCTTTTTTACGCTTTCTGGTTGAGGTATTTTTTTTTCTTTACTCATATTTTTGCACGACATTTAGGAGTCGAGTTCCTATTCTTCTTTAACGTTCCTTTCTATCCAATCTAAAAGTTCTCGTTCTGCAAGGGCTAAACCCTCGATGACACCAGTCAATCTTTTATACTCTGCAAAATCTTTACAGTTTCCTGTAGCAATATGATCTGCGTGTTCATTCAAAGCATCTCTATATTTTTTTTGCAAATATTCAAAAAGTGATAGCTCTTTGATGTCATTAGTCATTCGTATTGATATCTTTAACCATATCTTTAGCTATGTCAACACCTTCTTTAAATTCTTTTGCTGCTTGTTTTTTATTTTGCAAGTTACTGTCTAGCAAATCGCTAGCAATCTTCTGACCAATATTAGCACCTGCAATTTGTTCTTGTGAACTAATTCTTCTTTCTTCAAGTTCTTTTTGATCTTGTTGTTTTTGTGCTGCTAATTGTAAACGTGCTGCATCTGCTTGTGCCTTACGTTGTACTTCTGCTTCTTTAATAGCTATCTCTGCTTGTTTAGCTTGTATTAATGGGTCTTGCATTTGCTCATTTATTCTTTCTTGTTCTGCTTGCATCATGGCTTTTTGTGTAACTCTAGATGCTGCTTCTGCAACAAGCTCAGAAATACGTTTTTCAACATCTGCTGGTAATGGCTCACCAAGAGGTGGTAGCTCTATACCCATTTCTTGTTCCACTTGATCTCTAAACTTCATTGTTAAATGTTCATTAACATAGGCTGATGCAGCAGCTAGAATAGAAGGAGCGTTTGGAGTTTTACCTAAAATGGCTTGTATTTCAGGATTATCCTGTGCTGCTGCAACAGTTTGGATATGTGCATCATGGTCTTGGAACTCATATGCTTTAACTGGTTTATTGTTAATTAAATTTTGTACTGCTGATACAGGATCAACTGGTGGTATATCTCCTACTTCAGGAATAATATCATCTACATTTTCAATACCAAGAACTTCAAGCATTTGTCTATGTAGTTCTCTAAGGTCATACATTTCTGGTGCAGAAGTTGCCAATTGAAATGCTGCTTGATATTGCATAATTCTTTGAGCCATTGTTGATGCATTAGGATCAGATACTGGTAATACATCAACTCTTTGATCAAAGTCTGATGATTTAATATCTTCTTCTTCATCAGTATCATATGGATAACTTGGATTGCCAAAGTCTTTAATAATGCCAACAAGAATCTCAAATTCTTTTTTCATTGAAGCATGAAGCCTTGCTTGTACTGCTGACATAACTTTCATGTTTCTCTCAAGCAATGCAAGTGTAGTACCTACAGGAGCTTGTGAGTTCATGTCAGACACTTTCATATCAGATATACTTGCGAACCTACGACCTTCTTCAACAATAGTGTTGAGTAAGGAATAGAGAGTCTGAGAAGGCTCTTTATAGGGTAAGAAAGTTATATTATCTTTAATAGCACCGCCTGGTACATCAACATCTCTAAACTCACCTGGCATGATAGGAGTATCATCACCTTTGATTCTAAGACCTCTAGATTTAAGACCACCTGGTAAATTAGATAAAGTACCAGAGTCAACTAATTGTCTTAATAAACTTGTAGCTGATTTGGCTAATCCACCTATCATGTGAACTAAACCAAAACCATAAAATCCTAAACCTGGTAAGTATTGATAATGTACAAAATGAGAACGTCTTTGTTTTTGCTTATCATCTTCGTAAAAGTTTCTTCTAATACTTAATATTGTTGAACTGCCATAATCTATTGTTACAACATAAGGCAATTGAATACCTGTATTCTCTCCATCAACAGTATCTTCAAATCCTGGTAAATCAAGATTAACTTGCATTTCAAGCAATGTATGACGTTGATCATATCTATCGCCTACATTCTCACCAGTAAGTTCGTTGTATTTTTCTTGTATATCAGAATATGAATTAGTAGGATCAGGCAATTCAATATCTTTATAGAAACCATTAACTTGCATTTTGCGTATTTCATTAAATGATTTACGCATAACATGAGTAGCACGTTCACAAGTTTCTAAATCACTTGCACCATAATTAACTACGACATCTTCTGATGGAACAAATATCCCACTTGGTCTTCCAAGATTAGGATCGTAATAAACTTTTCTAAATGCAGAACCTGCTAAAGGCAAAGAGAATAATAGTTTTTCTGTTTCTGTTCTATATTCTGACATTTCATAAGTCAGCAAATAGTTCATATAGTCTTGTACTCTTTCAGCTTGTTTAGCTTTTTCTTCTGTAATTTTTCCTACAATTTTAGTCTTAACTGGACCACTAGCAGGGAATATCTCTGATATAGCTTGAGATTGAAATTTAATTACAGCCTCAGAGAGCATAGGATGGAATACACCACAAGCTCCATTCCAAGGCTGAGTTCTCTCTTCAATTTTTAAACCAAGTTGATCTAAGCCTTTTGTGTAGGTTTCTTCCCAATCTCTTCTTGAATCTTTGTCGTTTTGAAAAGCAGCAATAAGCTCAGAGCCGATTC
>Ga0136655_1001506_pt1 | contig 10375 bp, 14 predicted proteins | sample CPBDNA_2_FD_94863 | JGI IMG/M metagenome (GOLD analysis project Ga0136655, IMG submission 94863) | Freshwater to marine salinity gradient microbial communities from Chesapeake Bay, USA - CPBay_Spr_15_0.8_DNA (version 2) | ecosystem: Environmental > Aquatic > Marine > Coastal | place: USA...
ATTTTGTTTCTAACATGGTGACTTTTGGTCAGCAAGCTTTGATCAAACTCTTTGTAGATGACTCCAAAATCAGAGCTAAAGTTGAAGAGAGCAAAGTGAAAAATGTGAACAAAAAGAAATCAAAATTCCAACAAAAACTAGAAGACGCAATGAAAGTAGCCGATTCTAATAAGAAAAAATAAATGAAAAAAGAGCCTTTTAAAAGGGCTCTTTTTTTTGTCCTTTTATCTGAATTTATCCTATTCCTTAGCTTTTACTTCCAGTTTTCAGGAAATGAATCACTAAAAGATCAGCTTAGAAAAGACTACTTGACAATTGACCTAAAAATGTTAAATAAAGTAAGCTGAATCAGAGACAAAAGCTTGCTATCAAAGCAAATAGCCCTCATTCCCCTATTGGAAAAGTGCTATTTCAGCTATTTGCCAACGGGAAAAAAAAATGGAAATAAGCCATAAAAGCGCTGATTTTGCTTAATATTGAATTCAAAATCTCAAATTAAACCAACATGGGAAAAATCATTGCAATTGCTAATCAAAAAGGCGGTGTAGGAAAGACTACTACAGCGATGAATTTAGCAGCAAGTTTGGCCGTCTTAGAGTTCAAGACTTTAATTATTGATGCTGACCCACAGGCTAATACTACTTCGGGACTAGGACAAGATCCTAAGGAAATCAAAACCAGCATCTACGAATGCATGGTGGACGGGATCGATGTGAGGGAGATTATTACGAGCACTTCCATAGGTAAATTAGACTTGGTTCCCTCCCACATCGATCTAGTCGGTGCTGAGGTGGAAATGATCAACATGGAAAATCGTGAAGAAAAGATGAAGGATGTAATCAAGGACTTAACTGCTGATTACGATTTCATCATTATTGACTGCTCTCCTTCACTGGGACTAATCACAATCAATGCATTGACTGCAGCTGATTCTGTAATCATTCCTGTACAATGTGAATATTTTGCATTAGAAGGATTAGGGAAGTTGTTGAATACAATTAAAATTATTCAGACTAGACTAAATCCAAATCTTGAGATCGAAGGTATTTTGTTGACGATGTACGATGTACGTCTTAGACTTTCCAATCAAGTGGTCGAGGAAGTACAAGTTCACTTCAAGAATATGGTTTTCGATACCATCATTCCTCGAAATGTAAGATTGAGTGAAGCTCCTAGTTTTGGTTTACCCGCCATCGCTTTTGATGCGGATGGAAAAGGCGCTATTGCCTACATGAATTTGGCCGGAGAAATTGCTGAGCGCAATGGCCTTTCAAAAGTGATGAACCAACGATGGCAGATCAACAACCCAAAAAGAAAAAAAGTGTACTCGGTAGAGGCTTAGGTGCGTTGCTTGAAGATAGTCCTGCAAAGCATAAACCTGAAGAAATTTTACCTGAAGTGGTAAAAGCTGGGATTTTTGAAATTAAACTTTCTCAGATTCAAGTCAATCCTTTTCAACCTAGAGTATATTTTGATAAAGAGGCACTTCTTGAATTGTCTGAATCGATTAAAGTACAAGGGATTATTCAGCCAATTACAGTACGGAAAATTGATACAGATGAGTACCAGCTGATCTCAGGTGAACGAAGATTTCAAGCTTCCAAAATCGCTGGACTAACTCAGATTCCAGCTTATGTCAGAACTGCCAATGATCAGCAAATGCTGGAAATGGCGCTGATTGAGAATATCCAACGGGAAAATCTAAATGCATTAGAAATTGCACAATCTTATCAGCGGCTACTTGCTGAATGTGATCTTAAGCAAGAAGAGCTTGGGGATCGAGTTGGGAAAAATCGAACTACTGTCAATAATTATTTGAGACTACTGAAGCTACCCCCAACTATCCAGGCTGCAATCAGAGATCAAAAGCTATCCATGGGTCATGCGAGAGCATTGATCAATGTAGAAGATATTGATAAGCAACTTGCCATTTTCAACAAAGCACTTACAGAGGAATTAAGCGTCCGAAAGGTAGAGGCTCTGGTGAAAGCATTGAACGAAGGACAACATGAGGTGAAAAATACCTCTGAACTAGACCCGGTCAAAAAGTATGAGATCAATAAACTTCAGCAAAAATTAGCTTCCCACTTCGGGACAAAAGTTTCACTAAAAGCTAATCCAAAAAACAAGGGGGAGATCAAAATCCCTTTCAACTCTACTTCTGATTTGAATCGAATATTGGAAATATTGGAAATTATTTGATTTTGAAACCTGCAGCTGTAAACGCATTCAAACCATTTCTAATCCCTTTGGTCACATTGGTTTTTTTCCTTTTCTTTTCTTCTCAAAATAGCATTGCTCAGCAAGCTGACAGTACTAGAAAAGAGAAACAGGAAAAAGCAGATTACTCAACCCTTCCTAAAAACCCTAGAAAAGCCACTATTTTATCAGCTATGCTTCCAGGCGCAGGACAAGTTTACAACGGGAAATCTTGGAAGGTTCCAATCATCTACGCAGGGCTAATCACTGACATTTACTTTATCGGATTCAATAATTCAAGATATCAAGTATTCAAAGAGGCTCTGATAGCCAGTGATAACGGAGATCCTACCGACTTCCCTACGCTAAACAGAGATGCACTGGTCCGAAATATAGATTATTGGAGAGGAAACCGAGATCTTAACTATATACTTCTAGCAGCAATCTATGCGCTCAATATTATTGATGCCAACGTGGATGCTCATCTCTCAGGCTTTGATATTTCGGACGATTTATCTTTAGGAATTGAGCCCAAAATTGAAAACTTTTCAGCAAGCAACAATTCCCTGGGTTTCGCTATAAAATTGAAATTTAAATAATGAGAATACTACTATTAGGCTATGGAAAAATGGGCCAACTCATTGGCAGACTCGCAGAGGAGCGAGGCCATAAATTGGTCGGTAAAATCACCATTGACAACGTAAGCGATTTAGATCTAATCAATCCAGAGTTAGTAGACGTAGCCATAGAATTTAGCCAGCCTGAAGCAGCTGTTTCAAATATTAAATGGGCCATTGACAAAGGCATTCCCATACTTTCTGGCACCACTGGATGGTTGGCACACAAGCCAGAGCTAGACCTACTGGCAATCGAGAAGAACGGGGCCTTTTTCTACGCTTCTAATTATAGTATTGGAGTAAATATTTTCTTCAAAGTAAACCAGTATTTGGCAAAACTAATGAATGAAACTTCCGGCTATGAGGTAGCAATCGAGGAGATTCATCATACTGAGAAAAAAGACGCTCCCTCAGGAACTGCTATTACACTTGCTGAAGGGATTATTGCTTCGCACTCCATCTTTTCAAACTGGCATTTAGGAAAAGCTAAAAAGGAAGATGTGAGTAGTTTACCTATCTTGTCCAAACGAATCGACCCAGCCCCTGGAACTCACAGCATAAATTATTCTTCCGCCGTTGATTCTATTGAAATTACGCACACCGCTCATAGCAGAGAAGGTTTTGCAATGGGAGCAATTCTAGTAGCCGAGTGGATCCAAGGAAAGAAGGGCGTACTTTCTATGGATGATTTTCTATCTTTCTGAACATTTAAGTAATCATGAGTAAATCAAAAATGAAAAAATCTGCTGTCCGAGAATGGGCAGATGCACTAGTTTTTGCTGTTGTAGCGGCTAGTTTGATCCGATGGTTGCTTCTGGAGCCTTTTACGATCCCAACGGCATCTATGGAAAAGTCTCTCCTTGTTGGAGATTTCCTTTTTGTAAGTAAAATGCATTACGGAACCAGAATTCCTAGGACTGTGATTCAGATGCCTCTTACCCATCAGAAAATTTGGGGCACCGAAATCCCTTCCTACAATGATGCGATTCAACTCCCATATTATCGACTTCCAGGTTTCTCAGATGTGGAGCGTAATGATGTGGTGGTATTTAATTTCCCTACGGAATTTCAATATCCGCCAGACTTAAAGACTAACTATATTAAGCGAGCCGTGGGAATCGCCGGTGATGTGATTGATGTCAAAATGGGAGATCTTTTGGTAAATGGGGAACCAGCTTTTAAGCCTGAAGAAATGCAGTATTCATACGATGTCATTACGAACAGACCGCTTAATACCGAATTCTTCAAAGAGTACGGGATCAATCAGGAAAGCTTCGGAACATTCACCAACGGATCTGGCTATGTGGTATTTGGAGCTACTGACGAAGTCATTCAGCGTCTTGAAGCTTCTCCAGTTGTCACTTCAGTCACTAAGCGGATTCAGGCGAATGGCGGCGAAGAGGGCATATTCCCAGACGGTCTACTTATGGGTTGGAATAGAGACAATTATGGTCCTTTGAAAATACCTGCAAAAGGGTGGACCATTGAGCTAACAAATGAAAATGTGGTGAAGTATGGATCCGCCATAGAGCACTATGAAGGTTTAGAAAACGTAGAAATGAAGGAAGGTCAACTCTTCATTGATGGAGTAAAGGCTGAAAGCTACACATTCAAGCAAGATTATTATTTCATGATGGGAGATAATCGTCATGATTCATTGGATTCTCGTTATTGGGGATTTGTACCAGAAGATCATATCGTTGGGAAGGCATGGTTTCTGTGGCTGTCACTCGATAAATATGAGTCCATGTTCAACAAAATTAGATGGAATAGATTCTTTAAAGGAATCGAATAACAGTAAAGGCCTCGGGAAATCCCGAGGCTTCTTTTTTACCAAGCTATTGGTGTTTTACCAATTGAGATCAAATATTCATTTGCTTTTGAAAAGTGTTTTGCTCCAAAGAACCCTCTGTAAGAACTTAATGGACTAGGATGAGGAGCCTTCAGAATCAAATGCTTTGAGGAGTCAATTAGTCCTGATTTCTTTTGGGCGAAGCTTCCCCAAAGCATAAAAACGACATTTGACTGAGTGCAATCAATCACCCGGATGACTTCATCTGTGAATTCTTCCCAACCTTTTCCCTGATGAGAGCCTGCCTCATGTGCCCGAACAGTGAGCGTTGCATTTAGCAAAAACACACCTTGATTTGCCCAGCGGGTTAAATCTCCATTGGGTGGCATATCAATGGAAAGATCTGTCTTGATTTCTTTGAAAATATTAAGCAAACTGGGAGGAAATGGAATTCCAGGTTTAACTGAAAAGGATAACCCATGGGCTTGTCCAGGACCATGGTAAGGATCTTGGCCTAGTATGACCACTTTCACCTGATTCAGTGGACAGAAATTAAAGGCATTGAAAATATCTTTACCAGCAGGAAAAACCATTTGCGTTTGATATTCGTCTTTGATAAAATCAACTAACGCATTGAAGATTTTTTCTTTAAATTTGTGATCCAAAGCCTGTTTCCAGGACGGTTCAATCTTTACGTTCATTTAATTTGTTGAGTTTTCTATTTGAAATTGTATATTTGTGTTTTTAACCTACAAAAATAATGGTATCAGCTGTTACTGAAGGAGTCCAAGTAAGTGTCGATGTTACTTATCAGGCAGAATTTTCTAGCCCTCACCAGCATCATTATGTTTTCACTTACAAGGTAACAATTGAAAACAAAAGCACCCAAACCATTCAACTTTTACGGCGTAAATGGGAGATTTTTGATGCTGCAGAGAGTCACAAAATAATAGAAGGTGATGGAGTGGTGGGCCAACAGCCTGTTTTAGAGCCAGGTGAATCACATAGTTACGTTTCTGGGTGTAATCTTAAATCTGGTTTGGGAAAAATGCACGGAGTCTATTTTATGGAACGTATTCATAACGGAAAAAGCTTCGAAGTAAAAGTCCCGGAATTCCAGATGATAGCAAATATTTTCCATAATTAATTTGGTTAATCGTTTATTCCCACTTTGGTCATTTTTTAATTATTGGCTTAAAAAAGAGGATAAATTCTCAATTCATTCCCCCTTATTATTCAAAACTTACAGGGAATTATTCGATTTCATTTCAGCGAAAAATCATCTTGACTTAGACATTGAAGAATGTCGAAAATCACTTCTAGATTCAGATGAAGTCATTGAGGTCTTAGATCTCGGGGCAGGTTCCAAGAAGGTAAATACTCGAAAAAGAAAAGTCTCAGCTATCACAGAATATAGTACCAGTAGCCGTAAAATATCTCAACTCCTCCAGTACTTCTGTAGTCTCACTCCAGCTGTACAGGTAATCGAACTGGGCACCTGTGTAGGGTTAAACACTAAGTATCTAGCAAGAGAGACCAACGGATGCCTTGCTACATTTGAAGGTGCCAAAGAACTTGCTCGAATCGCATCTTCAAATCTCACTGAATCCAACGTGAAAATTGTCGTCGGAAATATATCAGATACTGTTCCCGAATACTTGTCTAAAATTGATCTTGTAGATTTTGCCTTTATTGATGCAAATCACACCTATTCTAGTACACTTAGTTCATTCAACTTATTACTTAAAAAAGTTCACTCAGGATCCATAATCGCCATTGGAGACATTCATTGGTCGCTACAAATGAAATCAGCTTGGAATGAAATTATTGAATTACCGCAAGTTAGATTGAGCTTGGACTTCTATGAGGTAGGTATTTTATTCTTTGAATTTCCAGGACAAAAAGAACACTATGTATTAGATTTTTGAGTTTTTCAAAATGAAAAACAACTCTGAGCCAAGTCTTTCAGGAATAGAATTGTAACAGGGAGCTAAAATCTCTATTTCAAAATGCTGCTCAAACAATTCCTGATATTCTTGCTTTGATCCACCGAAAGGAGGACCTGGAAAATCAAATTTTCGATTAAATAAAACTCCCACGAGCTTGGCTCCAGGCCTCAAGAGTAACTTCATTTTAAGCATGTAATCACTTCGCATCTTTGGATCGAGGGCACAAAAAAAGGTTTGCTCGATGATCAGGTCATATTTACCCTCATGCTCAAAAAAATTCTCAAGATGAATAAATGATTTTGGAAAATCCGGATTCCTTAGACTGAAATCTCGGATTGGCTCTTCCACATAGTCAAGCAAATGAGCGGAGCTAAACCCCAATTTTATAGCAGATTCTACCTCATAAGCGTTCCCAGCCCCGGGAAAAAGCATCTCAAGGCCCTTATTTTCAATTTGGTCTAAATATTGCAGGATAGTTTGGGATGCAAAGCCAATATTCCAACCGGTCCTACCTGTCTTGTATCGATCGGACCAATAGCTCTCATCTAAAATCATCATAATCCCTACCAAATTAATTTGTTATGAACTCAGAATTTGAAAAAATTCCAGCACAAAAGAAAGACCAAGGCAAAAATATTATCATCATTGTCCTAGTCCTACTAGTTATAATCAGTGGAATAAAATTGTACACTGACTTTGTAGATAGAACTAAAAAATCTGAAGAAATCCTGATTCTTTCCACTGAAAATAATGAGCTAAATAAGCGATTAGATTCTGTGACTTATCAGTTGGATCTCAGAATTCAAGAAATCGAAAAACTTGGCGGTGACATTAAAGCCCTCGAAGAGGTAAAGAATCAATTGGTAGCTGAGCGAAATTCGTCTCGGCAGAGATCAGCTTCTGAAATCAATGCATTGAATGCAAAAATTATTAGCTCAAATAATCTAATTGAAGAGAAAGATCGAGAGATCTTAGAACTGAGAGCAGCTAACCAGCAGCTTTTCTCTGAGAATCAAGATCTACGGACTACGCAAGCAGAAATAGAAGAAGAGGTAGCTGAATTGAACATCCAAAAAGAGAGTCTGCAAGCAAAAGTAACTGTAGCCTCAATGCTCAAGGCTGAAAACATCAGTATTGCAGCAGTAAACTCGAAAGGAAAAGAGCGAGTGGAAACCACCAAAGACTTCAGAAACCGATTTATAGAGCGTATCAAAGTGAGCTTCAATATTGCTGACAATAAGGTCGCAGAAAAAGGCCCTAGAAATGTTTATGTCCAAGTTCTTGGACCAAATTCACAACCAATATTTGATGTGGCAAAAGGATCAGGAACTTTTATGCTTAATGGTGGTGAACAGTTTTATACTGTAAAACAAAATATGATTTTTGATAACTCAGGTCAGGAATTAACTTTCTATTACGAAAAGGGGTCAGACTACATTTCTGGCGAACACGTAGTGAAAATCTATCTTGATAATTATCAAATTGGCTCCAAAAGTTTTACAGTTAAATAAATAAAGCCTCCTTCGGGAGGTTTTATTTTGCCTTCCCACGTCTAGATTTAGGGAAATATTTGGAAAACAGCTTAGTTTCTTCTACTTTTGCGATCTGTTTATTCAAATTCTTAAACACATTATAAGATGTTCCAAAGAAATTATGAGACGGTATTCATTTTAACTCCCGTTTTGTCTGATGTTCAGATGAAGGATACCGTCGACAAGTTTGTAAACTTGTTAAAAGAAGAGGGGGCAGATGTTGTAAATGTTGAAAATTGGGGTCTCAAGAAAATGGCTTACACCATCCAAAAGAAGACGACTGGTTTCTACATCATGGTTGAGTACAAGGCCGATCCCACCATCATCCGCAAGTTCGAATTAGAATTTAGACGAGATGAGAAGGTAATGAGATTCTTGACTACTGTTTTGGACAAACATTCAATTGTTTACGCCGAAAGAAGAAGAAAAGGAGAGTTCAACAAAAAAGTCGAAGTTAAGGAGGAAGCTGCGAAATGACACTAGTAAACGAGCCAATCAATAGAGGCGAAATCAGAAAGAAGTATTGCCGATTCAAGAAGCACGGCATCAAATACATCGACTACAAGGATCCTAATTTCTTGTTGAAGTTTGTAAACGAACAGGGTAAAATTCTTCCAAGAAGATTAACTGGTAACTCTGCAAAGTTTCAGAAAAAAGTGGCTCAGGCCATCAAAAAAGCAAGACATTTGGCTTTGTTGCCATTCGTAACCGATGGGTTGAAATAATTTCTTGTATCGTCCAATCACAAAAGAACATTACAAATGGAAATCATTCTAAGAACAGACATCAAAGGTCTTGGTTATAAAAATGACTTGGTAGACGTAAAACCAGGTTACGGAAGAAACTATCTTATCCCTCAGGGATTTGCAGTTTTAGCAACAGGTTCGAATAAGAAAATCCTTGCAGAAAACATCAAGCAAGCAGCTCACAAAGCAGAGAAAATCAAAACTGAGGCTGAAAATATCGCGGCTAAAATTGAAACTCTCACTTTAGAGATCAAAGCTAAAATTGGTGAATCAGGTAAGATCTTCGGCAAGGTAACAACCTTACAAATTGCTGATGCGCTTGCTACACAAGGAATCGATGTCGATCGTAAAAAAATCTCTATCAATACTCCAGTAGATGGAGCAGGTGATTTTGTAGCTGATGTTGATCTTCACAGAGAAGTGAAAACCAAAGCGAAATTCGTAGTAGTAGCTGAATAATTCAGTGCTATTCAAACATAAAAAAACCCGACTAGATCGGGTTTTTTTATGCACTTTACTTTGAGATTAATTCAATGCTTTCTCAAGTGATTCGATCAATTTCTTAGACACAGCCTTGCTGTTCTTCTCTCTTGCTTCTTTAAACAATTCTATAGCTTCTAATCCCTTTTGGATTACTCCAGCAGGGTTTTGATCATTCTGGAAGCTCACCCAGCACCAAGACAACTCAGCAGCTAAAGTCTCTCCACCTTTTACCTTTTCTAATTTTTGAACCGCCTCAGGAAGCATTTTCTCTAATTTTTCTACTTGCATAATTTCAAACGTTTGGTAGTTTAATTACTGATTTCTCAGCAAAACTCATAAATTATTCTCGATAATACAATCTAACAAGCTATAAATTAACACAATAACAATATTCAATCGATTGCGGGAAATAAAAATGAGGTTTTTAAATTAAAAATTTTCCCATCTTTTCATTCAGAATTTTATCAATTCGAAAGTTATGGCAAGACCTGCTCACAAAAATAAAATATGAATACGTCCTGCAACACTTTTGTTAAACACTTCGATAGCTCCGCCTATCAACAATAAAACTGCAATGATGAATGGTGAATTTTTCATAGCTACAATTTGAGCTGGATGATCACTTTATTTGTAAACAAGTCAAATGCTTTCATTTTACTCCCTGCTCATTAATTTTAGTCATTGAATATCAAATGATTATGGGATTTAAAATTAAAAAAACTAAAAATTCAAGTGTTTAGTAACGTATTATATTGCCCAGAGAGGAGAAATTCTTTTTTTAAAAAAATTTATTGAATTCTATTATTCATAACTAAATTATGTGAGCACAAATCCCTTTCAAGGCGGAGAACCTTCATCCTATAAAAAGAATCGGGATTTTTTTCTTGCTGATCTCAAGGCTTTTATTGAATTATTAGAAAAACTTTAAACCTTGGTTTGGAAAAAAAGAAGCAAGATTCTACATTTGTGACACTTTAAGAGATACCCCACAGGTAATTTAAAGAAAACTGGCTTATGGTGTAACTGGCAACACGTCTGATTTTGGTTCAGAAGAGTC
>Ga0136655_1001512_pt1 | contig 10354 bp, 6 predicted proteins | sample CPBDNA_2_FD_94863 | JGI IMG/M metagenome (GOLD analysis project Ga0136655, IMG submission 94863) | Freshwater to marine salinity gradient microbial communities from Chesapeake Bay, USA - CPBay_Spr_15_0.8_DNA (version 2) | ecosystem: Environmental > Aquatic > Marine > Coastal | place: USA...
AAATCCCCATCAAACTGTAAATATTGCCCTCAAATTGAATAAGAGCAGAAAGAACTTGAATGTTACCCTGCTCTTGCTTCGCAACCATAATTATTGCTGGCAAACCATTGATCGTTTCTTTCCTAGAATCGACCATAGTCAAGGTATATTTTTGCAGAATTGCATTAGCAGCCTCCTCTACGGTTGCTCCAGAGGCTAACGTAAGCATCATAATGGCATCGCCGGATTTGGGTGCCATTTGGAACTGTTGGGGTGAATTTTGATGTGCCCAGTCTGCAGGGATAGGAAACTGGATTTTCAGCACTGGATGATAGAAAGCATTGTTCTCCACAAAGCCTTGCTTCGGGTCTTCCCCTAGGATCAGTCCGTCTATTTTCTTCAGGTAACTATCTCGGTTTACTGCAAATTCAGTCATTTTAGACTTTTGTTGCCAATCAATAGCCAGTTTTTCAACAGTAGCATTTCGCTCTTCCGGGGATGGGTGTGTAGAAAGAAAATCCGGTATTTCACTGGCTCCGGAATTTTCCTGTTGCCGCTCTAATGTTTCAAAAAAGGTTGCCATCTCAGTTGCATCATACCCGATTTGGGAAGAATAGTCCACACCTAATTTATCCGATTGCCGCTCCGCGTCTCTTCCGAATTTCAATAAAGCCAACTGCATTCCCTGAGACAAGGGCTCTACGAAATCACTGAGCTGAGGGACTAAAATGATCCCTGCGATAAGACCTAGCTGACCAAGAATCTGGTTTCGCTGCTGTATCACTGAATGCCTAGCAGTAATGTGCCCAATCTCATGACCCAGTACTCCTGCAAACTCGGCTTCATTATTGAAATGTGCCATAATCCCTCTCGTGAAATACACATACCCACCAGGTACCGCAAAGGCATTAATTACTGGGGAATCCACGATTTTGAACTCATAAGCCAATTTTGGGCGGTGTGAGATCGCTGCCATTTCCTTACCCTTAGCAGTAATGAACTCTTGAAGCTGGGGATCTTCGTATAACCCAAAAAAGGCTACAATTTCAGGATCTGACTGCTGACCCATAGCTACTTCCTGTGCTTCAGACATTAGCACAATTTGCTTTTTCCCGGTAACAGGATTGATTGCGCAAGCACTTAAGGCCAAAAGAGTAAATACCGTACAAAGGTTAAGTAAGTCTCTGAGAGTGTTCATGGGAAGATCAGTTTTTAGCTTTTTAATAATTGGGGGAAATTTCGTTCCAATTTATTTCCTAAATGAAATTAATTTTCTTGATCGCTTATAAAAGGGATACATTCATTCCCTATTGATGACTCAACTCGAGGTGGATCTATTGAAGTATGAGACAAATAAAGTGATTGACTGATTTTTCAAAGAAATAATCCAAGGTCATAAATCTGAGGAAATATCAATTCATCCAAAAAAAACTACTGGAGCATTTGTTTGATTTTGGTGAAAAGGGGTTGAGTAACTCTCTAAGTTATTCAAGAGGAGGTTATCCAAACTTATATTCAGGCAGATTTTATCTTTTCAGCTGTAATAGGCAAATCATAAACCCGCTTACCGCAAGCATTATAAACCGCATTTGAAATTGCAGCTCCTGTTGGCGGCATAGAAACTTCTCCTCCCCCTTCAGCAGGTTTATCTAGTCGATTAATCATCGCTACCTCCACTTCAGGGATTTCACTAAACCGGAAAATTGGATAGCTCGCCCAATCTGTGCTCGTTATTCCATTTTGATCAAAAGTCACTTGCTCTTTTAGTGTCCAACTGGCAGCTTGAATCATTCCCCCTTCGATCTGGTTTGTAATCCCATCCAAATTGATAATTTCTCCAACATCTACGGCAGCCCACATTTTCTTGATCTGGACAATTCCCGTAGACTTGTCGACCCAAACTTTAGCAGCTACAGTAGAATAAGCTGCTGTATTTTTATACCGGGAAAAAGCAAAACCAATTCCTTCACCATCATTTAAAATTTCGGAGCTACACATTTCTCGGATCTTATTAACTACCGCAATTGCCCTTTCGTCTTCCAAATGGGCTAAACGGAATTCCAAAGGATCTTTTCCTACCTTTTCGGCGAGCACATCCATAAATGACTCAATCGAAAAAATGGTGGTATAGGAACCTAGACTTCTCAAAGAAGAAACGCGCAATGGTCCATCAAAGTAGTGAACATTCACTTGCATATTTGGAATGCTGTAATAAGGATCAGCATTTCTATGGCCCCCGGCCAAATACCCTCTCGCTTTTAGTTCGATTGGGTTTTCTAAATACCTAGTATCCAAAAGCGTTGCAGCATCATTATTTGGCCGCATGCTATGAGAGTCGGTCCACACGTCCGATTTCCAGGCTTTGATCTTTCCATCCTCGCTCAAACTTGCCTCTAATTCCATGATCATGGCCGAACCAAAGGGATCCCATGCATGCTCATCTTCTCTAGACCATTGAACTCGAATATGCTTACTGGGATAATTCATAGCTAGAATTGCCGCATCCGCAGCGGCATCATCCGCAGTACTATGACCAAAGCAGCCAGCTCCTGGAACTGCGATCACATGGATTTTTTCTTCATCCATTTTGAGCATGCTAGCTATCGCACTTCGCATGGGATAAATGCCCTGACTATGTGACCAAATATGAAGGATCTCTCCATCATACATGGCAATCCCACAAGCAGGCCCCATAGATCCATGTTTTAAATAAGGTTTTGTAAAAGCAGATTTGAATGTCTCCGTACTATTAAATCCCTCACTTACATCCCCATCATTCCTAATGCTTTGGGCATGGTCTGCTATAGACTTAATATGAGTATAAATGTCTTTTTGATCGGGGAATAAAAAACTTTCAGTCCATTCCGAATGATTTCTTAAAAAACTTTCAGCCTTTACTGCTTGATATTCTCGTTCAGTAATCACTCCAACAAAGCTGCCGTTGATGACGGTTTTAATGACTCCCGAAACTTCAGCTGACAATCCACTTTTATCCAATTTCATCAACTTTGAATGGTATCCTTTCGGTCTCAAAACCCGCGCATGAACCATACCTGGGAATCTCATATCCTGGATATAATATGCTTCAGCTCGAACCATTTTTTCAATTTCAGTTCGGGGAATAGGTTTACCTACATACCGATATTCAGTATTTACTTTTAATGGAACAGGAACCGTGACTTCCATATCGATCTGGGCTCCATCCAGTATTTCTGCAAAATTCAAAGACTGATTACTCGTTTTGGTATTTACTTTTCCATTGTAAAAAATCAGGTTTTCAACTGGGGCATTCAGTTTTATACTTGCCAATTCCAATAGTTTTTGTCTGGCAGTAGCTGCTGCATATCGAACAGACATGGCACTGTTTGATATCGAACCACTTCCAGCGGTATATCCTTCATCGGGAGTCAAGCCTGTTTCCGCTAGGTGAACTTCTACTTGATCTAATTCTAGATCCAATTCCTCAGCTGCTACCTGACAGATCGCCATTCGGATTCCCTGACCCAATTCCACTTTTCCCGAAAAAACCATCACTCGACCATCTTCCAAAACCTGAAGCCAAGCGTTCACTTTGGAAGCATTACGCATGCTCCCGGGAAAGTCACCATTGTAATTCATCCGGGCAGCGACAGTTGGATCCTGTTTACCGAAACAAGAATTTAGCAAAGGAAAACCAACACTGAGATAGCCTATATTTCGAAGAAATTTTCTTCTAGACGTTTTGGGTAGATCGATCATGGTCCTTATTGGTTTTTTACAGCTCTTTTGATCGCCTTAATAATTCGCGTATGGGTACTGCAACGACACAAATTCATTTGCAAAGCGTCCTTAATTTCCTCCTCACCTGGATTGGGATTTTTATTTAACAAACCCACTGAGGCCATCACCATTCCATTCAGACAATAGCCACACTGGGCTGCCTGTTCTTCTACAAATGCCTCTTGGACTGGATGCAATTTTCCATTTTCACTTGACAGTCCTTCCAACGTAATCACCCTAGAAGCACCTATAGAATCAACAGATCTCACACAGCTAGTCACTGCATTTCCATCTACTAGCACCATACAACTTCCACATTGGGACAGTCCACAGCCAAACTTCGGTCCATTGAGTTCAAGGTAATCTCGAAGCACATAAAGCAATGGTGTTTCGGGTTCAGCATCAACTACTTTCTCAGAACCATTAATATGAAGAGTGTATTTGGGCATAGGGAATAGCTTTGATTTCTAAGATAGGGAAATGGAAGGTTATCTCCAGAAAATTTCAACTTCCAATTTTTAACAAAAAAAAACCGAGCCTCTCAGCTCGGTTTTCAATATCTAAACGCTACAAATATTAATCTACGAGCGATACAGTAACTGAATCACCCTCTTTGGTCACTTTAGCTACTCCCTTTCCAGTAAGGCCTTTCATCGCTACATCCCACTTTTTACCGCTTAGCTCTGCCTTCAACTTCAAGTCAGATAAAGCCACTGGAGATTCTGCTTTCAACAATTCGAAAATGATCTTCTCTTCTTCCGAAAGATCTACTTGCTTTTTCTCAGGACGCATTTGAGGGAAAAATAACACTTCCTGAATAGTTGTCTTATTAGTCAATAGCATGGTCAATCGGTCAATTCCGATCCCCAAACCCGAGGTTGGAGGCATGCCGTATTCTAAAGCCCGAAGGAAGTCCTCATCCATGGCCATCGCTTCGTCATCTCCTCTTGCTGCCAATTTCAACTGCTCCTCAAATCGCTCCCGCTGATCGATTGGATCATTGAGCTCGGTATACGCATTGGCGATTTCTTTGCCATTCACAAATAATTCAAAACGCTCTACTAATCCAGGCTCAGTTCTATGCTTTTTCGCCAAAGGCGTCATCTCAATCGGATAGTCTGTGATGTATGTGGGTTGAATAAGATTCGCTTCCACTTTGGCACCAAAGATTTCATCAACCAATTTGCCTCTGCCCATGGTATCATCGACGGCGATTGCAAGTTTCTTACACACGTCACGCAGTCCGGATTCATCCAATTTGCTTACATCCACTCCTGCATATTCCTTGATGGAATCGTACATCGTCAATCTTCTGTAAGGACCAGCAAAATTGATCATTTTGTCACCCACAGGGATTGTTGTCTTGCCGTGGATTTTCTGAGTCACTTGCTCGATCAGTTCCTCCACCATTTCCATCATCCAGATGTAGTCTTTGTAGGCTACATAGATTTCCATGGAAGTGAATTCTGGATTGTGAGTACGGTCCATGCCTTCATTTCGAAACATTTTCCCAAACTCATAGACTCCATCAAACCCACCGACAATTAATCTCTTCAGATATAGCTCATTCGCAATACGTAAGAAAAGCGGCATATCCAAGGTGTTGTGATGGGTTCCAAAAGGTCGAGCTGCTGCGCCACCATGGACGGCCTGCAAAATCGGGGTTTCCACTTCAAGCCATCCATGATCGTCGAAATAGCGACGCATTTGGGAAATGATTTTTGATCTAGTCACAAACGTGTTTTTCACCTCAGGATTTACCGTCAAATCCACGTAGCGCTGTCTATATCGCATCTCAGGATCGGTGAAACCATCATGCACATTTCCTTCTTCGTCTCGCTTCACGATTGGAAGTGGCTTGACAGATTTAGAAAGCACCGTCATTTCTGTGACGTGAAGTGAGATTTCACCGGTTTGTGTGGTGAAAATATATCCTGTCAGCCCTAGGAAATCTCCGATTCCCAAAAGCTTTTTGAAAACAGCATTATAAAGCGTCTTGTCTTCTCCTGGACAGATGTCATCGCGACGAATGTAGAATTGAAGTCTTCCCGAAGCATCTTGAATCTCTCCAAACGAAGCCGAACCCATGATTCTCCGGCTCATCAATCGACCAGCGATCTTGATATCCTTATAATCCGTCTTGCTGTTTTCGTAGTTGCGGTGAATATCTTCTGAAGTCACGTTAATAGGAAAAGCGGCTGCTGGATAGGGATTGATTCCCAACCTCATCAGTTCTTCTCGATCCTTACGTCTTTCTAATTCCTGTTCGCTTAAAACTTGCATTCTATGTTATTTGAAATTTGTAATTCTTTTATATTGTCGGGTGTCAGATGACCGAAGTCTGGTGAATACCGCAAACCAGCAACTTCACCTTTCATCCTACTACCTCACACCTTTCACCTTATACTAACTAACATCGGTCACCCGACATCGGTCATCAAGCAATTATTTATTTTTCCTCCTTTTCATCTCCCGCTTGATCAACTCAAATTCTCTACTACTTTGACCTGCAATACTTGAGTTCTCAGCTGCTCTTCGAGTCAAATAAGGCATCACTTTTTCGACCGGTCCATAGGGCACATATTTCACGACACGAAAACCCGCATTAGCAAGGTTGAATGAAATATTATCACTCATACCGTATAGTTGGGAAAAGAACACTCGATCAGAATTTGGATCGATTCCATTCAGATTGATCAATTGGGTCAAGAGAAGATTGCTATTTTCATTGTGAGAACCAGAAACCAAAAACACTCCATTTTCCAAGGTGTAGTTTAGCGCTAAATCATAATCCCGATCTGTTGCAGCTTTATTTGGTTGGATTGGACTTGGATAGCTCATTTCTTCAGCTCGATCTCGTTCCTTTTCCATGTAGGCTCCGCGAACTGGCTTCGCTCCAAAGATATACCCTCTTTCCTTTGCTAATTCGTTTGCCTTCTTCAATCGCTCCAAAGAGTCTTGTCGATACATCTGAAATGTATTATAGACCACACAGCGCTCTTTATTATATTTCTCCATGGCTTCATAAGCCAAGTCGTCAATCACATTTTGAAACCAAGACTCCTCAGCATCCACTAAGATTTTTAACCCCAGATCGTGAGCAGCTTTGCAAAGCCGATCTACTCGAGCCTGTGTTCGCTCAAAAGCTTTAGTATCTTCCGGATTCAACTTCTCTCCAGCCTGGATTTTCTCCATAATATGGTAATCTCCGAGTCCGGTCACCTTAAACACTCCAAAAGGCATGTAATCAGTCTTGGCCGATTCCACTAAGGTCTGATAGATCTCTTCGGTGGTTTTATCATAGCTGTCTTCGTCTCCTTTTCCTTCTACAGAAAGATCTAGAATACTTTCGATACCGAAGGATTCGAGCTTTTTACAGGCTTCAATCGTCTCAGCGATTGTTTCCCCTCCGCAAAAATGCCCAAACATGGTTTGTTTCATCAATCCCTTGATCGGAAGACCTAATTTAAAGGAGATATTAGTAAGGGAAATCCCGAGATTGGATACGAACTTATTATTCAAAAGCGCAAAAACCAGATATACTTTCCGGAGTTCAGCATCTGTTTTGGAAGCAAAGGCTACTTCCAGGTTTTCAAAAGAAATATTGGATTTTACTGGCATTTGGGGCGAATAAAGTGTCAAAGATATCAAAAAAACAGGTTGCGCTTTAGTTTTGTTGCGAATATTGAAAATTTGAATTTCTTGATTTAATTCGCTTTGAGTCTAAGTCACTTCATTCCTAAAAGTCAGGTGAACAAACAAAAAATTTGGTCAGAATTTAATTTATCTACTTTGATTACTTCCATCATTAAAAAAAAATCATTTATTTATTTTCAGAATTAAATAAATAAATCGTTAATGAAAACAAAATTAAAATCTGTTTGCATTGTTTTTTCTTAGAATTTTAGATAAAAATCAATGAATAGCTGAAATAATTATTGAATTGATAAGTAAGTAGCGGATAATTAATTTTGTTTTTAAAAAGTACCCGCTTATTTTTGACACATGTTATTTGCAGCAGCGATTTATTTTACGTTCTTCTATTTTTACTTTCGAAGCCAAAATCGAATCGGAGCTGTGTATTGTCTAGCCAAAAACTAAAAGAAAATATAAACACAAAAGCCCGGTTCGAAAGACCCGGGCTTTTTTTATTTAAAGCTCAGTACTATGAAATCACACAAACAAATTAAAGATTGGGGTCTCGGATTAACTACTCCATTGATCATTGCAGGGCCATGCTCCGCTGAGACACCAGAGCAGATCGAACAGATCTGTAAAGAAATGAAAGAACAGAACATAGTCCCTCAACTTTTTAGAGCCGGGATATGGAAGCCTAGAACTCGCCCCGGATCCTTCGAAGGTGTGGGTGAAGAGGGTTTGAAATGGATGGAAATCGTCCGTCATCAACTCAATATCCCTATTACAACTGAAGTAGGAAATGCTGCTCATGTGGAAATGGCTTTGAAACACAAAATAGATGTACTTTGGGTAGGAGCTCGAACTACTGTGAATCCATTTGCGGTGCAGGAGATTGCTGAAGCTCTTAAAGGAGTTGATATCCCGGTCATGGTGAAAAACCCGATGAACCCAGATCTCGATCTTTGGATTGGTGCTCTGGAGCGTTTCCATGCCGTAGGAATCGATAAGCTTGCAGCAATTCACCGTGGCTTCTCTGACGCATACGATAAGCGATTCCGAAATAAACCAAATTGGTCAATGCCAATTCACTTGAAGCGCTTGTGGACTGGCATGGAAGTAATCAACGATCCTTCTCACATCGTAGGAAAAAGAGACGGATTGCTTGAGGTTGCTCAGCGTGCAATGAACTTTGGCTTGGATGGATTGATGATTGAGACGCACAATGATCCCGACAAAGCTTGGTCCGATGCAAAACAGCAGGTGACTCCAGCGGCTTTGAGAGAAATGATCAATGCGATCGACTTCAAAGAACCAATGGAAAGTATGAAGCCTGATGAGCGTCTGCAAGATTTGAGAAGAGCCGTAGATCACATGGATGATCAATTGCTGGATATCCTTCAGGAGCGATTTGCAATGATCGATCAGATCGGATCCCATAAGCGCGAGCATCATTTAACCGTTTTTCAATCTGATCGATGGAAAGAAGTGATGGAAAGCAGAACTCAAAAAGGAATCAATAAGCACCTGAGCGAAAAATTCATGAAGGAGTTACTTTATTGCATTCATGAGGAATCTGTGAAGCGTCAGGAGAAACAACTCCGCGAGGCTAGCCCAATCAAAAAATAATTTCATTGTAATGAGTCAGATACCGGCAAAGGAGGAATGTTTATTTCTCCTTTGCTTCTTTTAAATTAAATTCGCTCATCGCACACGTTTTTCTTCAGTGAATCCAATCCTCTTTTCAGACCATCCCCAGCAAGACCTTCAAGCGCTTTTAGCCAGCTTGGACTATTCCAAAATCTTCATTTTGGTAGACTCCAATACGCAAATGCATTGCCTGCCTATTCTTTTTCCTGAATTGAAAACTGAAATCAACTATTTCGTAATCAGTCCAGGTGAGAAAAATAAAACCATTACAACTTGTATGGAAATCTGGGCCGCAATGACCGAAGCCCAACTGGATCGAAAAGCCATTGTACTAAACCTTGGAGGTGGAGTATTGGGAGATATGGGAGGCTTTTGCGCCAGCATTTACAAACGGGGAATTCGATTTATCAATATCCCAACCACCTTACTTTCTCAAGTAGATGCGAGTGTTGGCGGTAAATTAGGAGTCGATTTTCATGGATTGAAAAATCACTTGGGCGTGTTCAACGAACCAGAAGCTGTTCTCATAGCTCCAAAATTCCTAGAAACACTTCCCGATCAAGAACTTCGATCAGGTTTTGCAGAAATCATCAAGCATGGATTGATTCAGGACAAAGCTTATCTCGAAAGTTTGAGCATTCAGAATTGGAGGGACTCCGATTGGAAAAAATTGATCAAGCACTCTGTGGAGATCAAATCAAAAGTCGTTACTGAGGACCCAAAAGAGGCAGGTTTGCGAAAAATCCTGAACTTTGGACATACCATAGGGCATGCTTTTGAAACTTATTATTTGGATGGAAAAAAGCATCTGCTCCACGGAGAAGCAATCGCCGTAGGAATGATCTGTGAGGCTTGGCTTTCTCATCAAAAACAAGGACTTTCCTCTGCTGAATTACATCAAATAAGCCGCACATTTTTAGCGATTTATGGGAAAATTGAAATCGAGGAAAAAGAAATTATCCCAGTTTTGGATCTCTGTATTCAAGACAAAAAAAATGAAGGAAATACCTTGATGTTTTCGCTGTTGAATGAAATTGGAGATTGCACCTATAATGTCTCCGTCTCTAGATCAGAAATAAGGGATTCGATCAGCTACTATCAGAATCTTCCCATTGCTTAAACTTAAATATTGAAAATCGATACCATGGAAATCCTTCGCCTTGCGCAGCAATCCAACTTTGAATCTGTCACCATCCCATTACCCTCATCCAAAAGCGAATCTAACCGAGTATTGGTAATCGACGCTTTGACGAAGGGTGAAAATCGGATCTCAAACTTAGCGGAGGCTCGCGATACACAGACCATGATCAGTTTACTGGAAAAGAACCCA
>Ga0136655_1001513_pt1 | contig 10354 bp, 4 predicted proteins | sample CPBDNA_2_FD_94863 | JGI IMG/M metagenome (GOLD analysis project Ga0136655, IMG submission 94863) | Freshwater to marine salinity gradient microbial communities from Chesapeake Bay, USA - CPBay_Spr_15_0.8_DNA (version 2) | ecosystem: Environmental > Aquatic > Marine > Coastal | place: USA...
CAAGCATTCTCAGGGCAACTTGTTCACAACCGGAATTCGAGTCAGTTGAATTGTCGAGCTGTTCGGCCGACCCGTTCGCACTTTGTGAGGCCATGCCTGGCTAAGAACCTAATGGCTTGTCAGAGTGAAACGGTGAATCGAATCCGACTTCACCATCCATCTGAAGTGAATACTGGCTTGCATAGGTATTGAACCCAATTCCGTAAATATCTTGTCGGTGAATTGTTTCCTTCATGAGGTCCCTAGCAAAATCGAATTCTTTAATCGCTATCAAATATTGGATCTGAGCCCACATGGCCATACCCTCATAAATGAGAGAAATGTATTTCTTTCCATAGTGCTTTTCGATATCGGAGATCTCCCATGCGGAGTACTGCCAAATGTGCGTTAGTTCATGGGCCATCGTTGAAATGGCGGCCATTCGAGGCGAACCGTTTTCAATAAAAAGCGATGAACCTTTCGCAGAGTTGGTTGCATATCCAAGCACGCGTGCATCAACACCGGATGTTGGTGAGAATTCTTCATTTGTATTCTTGGCAATTTGTTTGGCGTTCACCATTTGAACTTCACGTACCGGAGGTATTGAGATCCCAAAGATCAATTCCATGTTTCGAACAACGCGCTCGTATTCGTAGACGAACTGTTCTTCTGTTGCCAATTTAGTTCGCGAACACCGGATGCAGCGCTCACGGCCGTCACGTAGCTTTTCGTACTCCCCACCCATCAAGCGTGTGAAACAGAAGTCACATGCTTTCCCTGCGCCAGGCATATCCAATTGATCTGTGTCCTGCTCATTCAAGATCGCTTCACGGGCTTGGTGCAACTCACCATTTCCGAATCCCAGTGAGACAAGGTAGTCGTAGGTCTGTTGTTGTTCAATTTTCTCACTAGCGGGTAGGCCACCAAATTGTAGAAAATCACTCCTTCTCATTGACATCTCCTAAGTCTTTCACTTCAACTTCCCCTTCACCGTCAAAGTCTTCAGAGGCCCCAGGCTCTTCAAGTAGATCCGAGTCTTGATCCTCAAGGACTCGTTCAGTCAATTCTGAAACTTTCGAGTCAGGTGCCATATCACTCACATCGGATGCCAAATGGGAATCATCAAATGCTACGAGCATTTCAACGGGTTCACTTTCCACGGGAGTTGACGGTTTCACCTCAGGGGTTGCATCCTTTTGCTTTGCAGGCTTTGTGCCACGTGAACCACGAATCCTGCGAATAAGTCGACGCCACCATGAAACCTTCAAAATCGACTCTGGAATTTCGGGTAAGACAAACTCGGGCTTTGTGTGAGTGGGTTCAGGTTCGGGAGGGTAGGGAGTGAGGTTCCACTCGAGGTAGTCAGTAATAATTTCGAAGAGCCTTTCCCAGTTTCTTTCAACTGCTGAGACCAGTCCTAAGTCCATCATGCTGTCTTCGACAATGAAGATTGAATCATCGGAGTCTTCGACCACTAAGTTGGTCAAGAGGACTCCGAAGTCTTCCTCGTGATCAGGAGTCAGAGCACTTACGTATTGGTACGAATAAGGAAAAGTGGTCACGAACAGTTCATTGAGCAATAAAGTGATGGTTTTTCGAACAGAGGGCGAAATTCCTTTGAATCGCAGTTCCAGTAGCGACTTACGTTGGTAATTCCTTTCAGGAACGCCCGATATAACCACGTGGCGGGCTTTCGCCAAGGAAGAACGATCTGAATACTCAAAGTAGCCGTTGGTTTCCACTCGAATTGTTGCAACTGAACGCACAATCTCTAAGGTTCCCATGTTGAATGCGGTTCCGAGCGAATCCGTTGTTAACACGTCTGAAATGTGATAACTGCGATCTTGGAGGTATCCTCGACGATCCCTAATGTGCTCAGCCGATCTACGAAGTACGACACCCTCACGCTGCGGATCAGGACTGATCCCTTGCACTTCGTAGAACTTGCCGTCGTAGGTGATGAACTGTCCAGGTAGCAGAGACTGAAAAACGTGGTCAAAGAGCAATGAACCAATGACGTTTACATTCTTCTCTTCGTCTTCAACGAAGAAATATGCGGGGCGAAGCGCTTTGGCGACCGAGTCCATGTTGGTACCCGAATAGAGTCCGTAGCGCGTAACTCTGCGACGGTCTGCTCGTTCGTTGTCCACCAGTGTCGACTTGAGAAACTCTGGGTCGATAACGCCTGTATGGGCTTGTATTGCAGCCCTTAATTTGCGCAATACCTCTGGCTCAGACTCAAGCCCTGTTGGGTCAGTTTCCAAAATCAGAGGAGGCAGTGTCCAGTCAGCTAGTTCAAATTCACGCGAAATTTCCTCGAGGGTGAGATCCTTGACCGCCATCTGCATGATTAAACGAAGTACCAAATTGCGTTCGGTTCGAGCAAAATCGGGGACTAGTGAGGGGATCGCTTTCGCGTCGATTGCAAAGAGAACTCGATTATCGACCATGTAGTCACGCAATAGGTACTGCTCGGAAATGAGATTGATAAAGCCAACAGACTGCGCACGTGTTGCATATCTCCGTGTTGTTTCGAAAATATTGGACATTTCGTCTTCGACTACTAGGAAATAGTTTTCGGCCTGGGGCAACCCCCATGGATTCGCGGTAACAGTGAAAGATTCCTCAAGAGCACTCTGCGAAAGTTCCATTCCGGCAAAGCGATTGATAGTCCCGTAATACTGCTCGGCAATCCACTTCATATCGATAACGGGAAAAACCTCACCACCAATCCAATTGACTTCTTTGACGTGATGTCGCCAAGCCACAGACGCAATTTCGGTTCCAACCCCGAGATAGCGACTTACACCGGGGAGGATAGAGCTACTCATGTGGTCGCCTTCTGGCTTCCAAATCATTTCTGAGCTAGCACCATGAGGCATGGCGGCCGCCACTACCTCTGAGAGACTTACTTTGAGCAGGTGCGAAAGAGAGTCAACTAAACCGTCATGATTTCCATCAAAGACAGCGAAAGTTTTAGGTGCCCCCCGTGCGCAGAGTGAAAACACTAGCGAAAGCCCAACCTGTCCCGTAGCGAGCATTCGTGACGGTTCAGCCAGAATCACAAACTCGACCTGCTCAAGGAATTCAGCATTCTGTTCGAGCAATTCTCTATTGTGAATATCGCCGTAGCGCAAGACACCAACGTCAATGCCGGCGTGACCTGCAGAAACAAGAATTTCGGTTTGCCAAAGATCGGGTACACCGGTGACATCTTCGAGTCCCTGAACCATCCAATCGACGAGATCCGTTGAGATTGAGTCCCGACCGGCCACGATCAGACACTTCTTAGAGTGCAGCAAGTTGTAATACACGGGCAGAGCCAAGTACGGGGTCAAGTCACGATAAAAGGGATTACTTATTACTTGGCTTGAGCCCTTTATCAAGCTCATGGTGCTATCGACCAAATTCACGTCTAAAACGAGACCAGTATCGTGGAGTCGCTCGAAGTAGCCCCCCACGATTCTTTCCATTTCGTTACTACTTCTGGACAATTCACCAACTCGGAAGCCCGAGTTGAGCGCATCCCCTGATGAAGGCATTGCTCCGTCGGACAACACGCGGCTGGGGAAAGTGCGCCGCAAAACTTCCCGTAAAGCTCCGTAGTTGGCAATGCTTCGAGCGGCGTCCTTTTCGCCCCCGATTTTCTTTATGTATTCCTCGCGCGTGAGGCCGTCTATAGCGAAATAGAATTCCCCCACGACCAGCGCCGCAATAACTGGGAAAGAGATGCTAGAAAATCCAGGCCAGTCGGCGAATCGAATGGCCAAAGTGATGAAGACAAAAACAATCGCGACAGATACCCAATAGTAAGTTCTCCAAAAATCCCTCAGGTTACCGAAACGACGTGACACGAACCACACACCAAATTGCGCATCGTATTCGTAGACGCGAGAGACCAGGCCGTTACCAAACTCTCTGGAACCGTTGAAAACCCTTGAGAAAATCGGTTTCACAAGAATTTTGATGAATAAGAAAACGGTGAGAACCAGAATATTCTCCCAGACCAACAATCTTGAGGGTGAATCAATGTTCCCAATAAACGGTATCCACTCATTGATTTTTTGTAATATTTCTTGAACGTAACCATTGAATCGAATCAGAACAATAACGGCGATAATCGAGTAGATAACCGCGATACCTGGTATCGGAACTTGTCTCACTCGAACAGGACGGCGTGTGTTTGCGCCCGCGACAGAAAAGAGGAAGGCAACTACACCAAAACTCGCCAAAGCTGCAGTGAGAATCTCAATCACTTGAAGGTCAATTCTGGATCAACATCAGACTGTTCTTGATCTGGCACTTCATGCTCATCACTGCTCACGGCCTGGTCAAAAAGTGGTATCGGAGAGACACTTAATCCGGTAATAAATTCATAGGGCGCATTCAACATGTCACCCGTGTCGTTGAAGTCGAGTAACGAATGTCCTGGGTTAAGAAGGAAAAGTCTTTTGACAACCCCTCCTTTGTCATGAAGTAGGTCACCGTTAGTTTCCAAACCCTTTTGAATCAGCACAGGGTGGCCAGTACTTCGAACAATTTCTTTCTTATTATCCATGCGCGTTGTAATCCGCTCGATCATGTTCATGATTTCGGCTTCCCGACGCTCATCGGCAATTCGTAATTCGTTGTCTCGGGACAAAATCGCTCGCCCGAATACATAGGTGTTGAGTTGCGTGAGGTAATCGCCAAAATTCTGCGCACCTGATTTAACACTATTGACTTGTGTCTTCAGACCCTCGTTGAGCTTGTGTAGCAATTTGACCAATTTCCACCTCATGGCAATTAATGCAATGAAACCTGTCGTGAGCAAAATTGCGAGAATGGCAATGCCCACCAGCAACGAATAGAGAAAGGGCTCAGAACCACTTTGCCAAGCCGAAATTAGATAGGGCAGCAGCCCTGCGGTCCAGCCCAGCATGACTAGCCCAAACGCCCCTGCGATTGTCGCCCTCGTCATGCGTTCAGACAAAGCACTGCGAATTTTGGTAGCGCTCGATTCGATTAGACCGGTGAGCTTCTCTTTGTTCAAGATTTCGGTCGTTGCCGGCTTTGACAGTTGTGACACCCTGCTAGCCAACTCTTGTTCTAGTTCGTCACGCTCAATTCTGTCTAACCGGCGTTCAGGCAATTGACGACCGATATCTTGTGACTTTGCATCAATCACTGCCCGGGACAGAACCCTTCGAGGTTGCCTAGCGAAAATTGACACTGAGACCCGTAATTCTTCATAGGACTCGTTCCATAACTGAGATTCGTTGTTGGGGAGATCAGTTGCTAACCCAAACCCTTTTGTTGTGACACGAAGTTCTTCGCCGTTTAGCTGGTCAAATGGCACCACAACCGTCTGACTTTTGAGAATTTCATTGACGTCCGAGACCTCTGGTTTTGGACGCTTTCTAAGGAGATTTTCGAGCTTTTCCTTTGCACCCTCTAGAACGGACAAGTGCTCATTGAATACGTTGGCCAATTTAGACCCATCGAGTCTTATGCCAATTTCGTGGAGTCGTTCAGCCTGAAATGAACTGGCAGGCAAATTATTGGTGGCCAATGTGAGCACACTGAGCCAAAATTTAAATTCACCCATTTCAAATGCTGTGTGGTCTTCGGTTTCCAGATCAAATACCCCGAATCGACATGAAGATGGGTAGTCATTTCTTTCCACAAATCTCGTCGGCACACTATCAATATCTAATTCCCATGACTTACGCATTTGCTTCCGCGGATTGTCAGCTACAGGCTCTCGCGGAGCAACGAGTACTAGTTCAAGGGGTCGTTCTTGGCGAAGCATGTATTGGGTTGAAAGTTGCTGGTGGGCCTCTTCTTCGTCGGGAGAGTAAACCTGTTCCGTGTATTGCATGCGCACATCGTGTTGCAGAGGCAATTGAGTGAGGAACAACTCTTGAGCTTCCGACTCAGAATGACCTTCCTCGATGAGTTTGCGGATGTATCCGCTCTTGCTTACTCGGCCCTTAGATGTGGGATCCCTGAAACTTGGATCTGGTTCGAAAGACTTGACCCCCATCTCCGGGTAACCGAGGACCATATGGGTCAAACGAATGATCGGATGGTCTGAGACCTCCAAATTCAGATATTGCGGCGCTTGTCCTTGCACTTCTTTCATCAGGTTGTCTTTGAAGTCAAATGGGTTCTCAGGATCACTAACTAGTGATCCTGTTCTATGTTCTGAACCAGTGCCAATGACGAGGAGTCTCCATTCACGCTTTCCTTTGATTACTTCTTTCAACCCAGGCACAGCATCATTCAACGTTGCCGCGCTCTGCGTCTGATTCCAGTCGCAGAAGGCTATTGATTCATCACTGATGAAAGGGTCGAAGAGCTCCTTCCAGTTGTCGAAGCGCTCTAACGCCCATTCACTGAGCAAAATAACCGTGAACACAGAAACCTTCTATCTACTGGAACCTTCTGCCTACTGGGAAACCGTGAGGCTTTCGAGATAGCTGTCTACTGTCGATGCCAGACCGCGAATTCGATATTCACGCATTGACTCCACCAGAGGTTTCAAGATCGTGCGCACTTTGCGCCCGAAAATCTCTCCTTGAACCTCTTTGTAAAGATCAATATGCGACTGGAACTCATTGAATTGTTCTCTCAATAGGTTCTCAATGGTTGGAATCACCCGTTCAGGTTCTTCTAGCCGCTCGATTTCATTGATGCAGTAGGCGATGATATTTGCAGACAGACTCCGCAGCGAGCCTTCGAAAAGCTCGTCTTTAGGTGCCGAGATCGAGTAGAACGCCGGGACATCAAAGATTGTCATCTTTCGACCGCGAAGCGCTGGAACGATTTCCGGCAATTCACCTAAATGGATACCGGCTGACAGAGATCGTTCAATAGGGCTGCCTGAGAAATTCGCCGTATTATTCTCCTGCATGAAATCCTTAAGAAGCCAATCGTTGGCTTCGCTCACTTCGGTTACTGCAACTGGATTAATAGTCAGTGCATCAAGCACTTCATAGAAGTGATCGCAGGGAGTCCCGTTCGTAACCATAAAATCTTGATCTACGCCTTGGTGCGGGGTGTATCGATACAACCGGTAGTCGCCGTACACCAAATCCCACTTGATTGTTTTCAGGATCAAGCCAGATATGAATGCGTCATGGATCGCCCTTTGCTGAATCGCCTGATATCCCTCATCAAGATCGGGGAGCGCTGCAAGAGTGTGCCAGCGTCGATCGATGTGTGGCGTAATTACGCGAGTTTCACTCACTGATGGCTTGATTTGTGACACCAATTGGTAATAGGCAGAGAAGTAGGAACCGGCCGGGCGACGGTCTGTCTCGAAATCCCGAGCTGGCGCGTATTTGGACAGGTCGCTGGCCCTAATTCCATACATCGCGTTATAAAACAGAATTTCTTGGGGACTAATATCTTCATCCTTCTCTCCACCGTAGTTGCCCAAGTGCTCAGCGATGAGTGACTTACGTTTTGGATCAGACTCTCCCTCAAGGTCGGGGTTGTAGGCACACGCCTGGATAGGATGCCGTTCCTCACCGAGAGGCTGTTCAAGGAATGGTGCCGCGAGATTCTTCACTTTGTCGATTTCGTCTGTAACGTAATGAGAAACTTTGTGTTCCTCGAAGTTCTTGGTTTGTGATTTGTATTCACGTTCCAGGGCCTCAATAATGTCAAATTCAAGCTGAGCCTGATGACGACGAGAGACGTCATCGCGGAAGAATCCAATGATTTTCTCGTTGTAAAGCTCCTGGAAGAAACTCCCTTCCTTATCATCGGTCAACATGGCATATTGGCGAACTTTGTCGTATATGCCAGACGAAAGATTCGAATCGATTGTCAGCACGCCCCCGGAGTACGGCATGCTCTTATACATGTAGTCCAGTGCATCAGAGGATGCGAGTACATAACGGGTTGTTGATCCTTTTAGATTGTCGAATTTCGTTCGGTGCATTTCAATCTGGGTGTGCAATTTGGAGAGATTTGAATCCAAGTTGTTAAACATAATTTCAAAGGATTCGCAGAGATCTTTTACGTATTGAATTGCTTCCTGCAACACCTTCGCGTAAACGGTCTCTTCCCGAAACGAATCAACCTTGGTTACGTAATTCTGAAAATTCCCTGCCATCTGTTGTAATTCGTGGCTGGGCTTCCGTGAAAGCTTAGACTTGAAACTCTGCTTGCGGGTCACGAACTGCTCGGGACCTTCGTATTCCTCACCGCCTTGAACCGCAAAGGTGGCCTTTTCGAATGCCGCAAAAAATTTCTCAGTCTTGCCCAAAGCAAGATCTACTCGATGTTTTTCGGCTTCAAGGGATTGCAGGGTTTGGTAAAGGAAGTAGCGGCTTGAGACCGGATGAATGAAGGTCTCCACGGTCTTTGAACGTAAATAGGTTTCCAGCTGATGATCCAGACGGTCCCCTGTAACTGAATTCTTTTCTGCACGGAAGAGCGAATACGCGATCACACCCGCGGATTCATCAGTTTTTTTCTCAACTGTTTTGAAATAGACGTCGATTTCTTTGTAGACAGCCAAGTAGTCTTCAGGTTCCTTCGATTCAAACAAGGCAGCAATTTTGCTATTGGCATTGCGCTTCCGGTTGTCATCGCCTGCTTGAGCTGACTGTTTTTTCACGTGGATCCGAAGTGCAGTCAAATACTCATTCCAGCGCTCGCCGATAAGGGTGATGCCGTCTTCGTCGTAAGCCAAGCATTGATTCTTAATCGAACGTGCGAACGGATCCTTGTTTTCAGCTGCAGCGTCGACCAATTGCACGTATTCACGTGACATCTGAATGTCTTTGCCAACAAAACCCTCTTCGTTTTGCTTGGCAAGAGCCTCACGCTTTTCCTTAATCTGTTCGTCAAACTTCAACCATTGCTTTGATAGTGCTAGGTCAGTCCACTTGTAAGCAACAAAGTCTCGAATGTGCTCCCAAGGGTAGACAAGTCGAGAAGCACCTGCTCCTGCATAGCGATTTCGTCCGTCGTTGAGGATTACTTCCCGCAGGACATTGTCCTCACGCGAATTGGATTTCTTTGACATCGGGCCAAGTGACTGGGTGTAAATGCAAGTAGCCGCATGATCCTTATAGCTTTCGAAAGAGTCCAATGCCCCACCAGAGGAGTTGTTTGCGTCGAATAGAAAGCAGAAGTCGTAGGGCATTGAGCTGATTTCTTCGACACCTTCGGCCGCTACACGGGGAAATTCAAAAGTGAGATTTTTATACTGCTCGGGAAGAGTGTTGTCACCTTTCATGAGGAAGGCGTCAAGCTCTCTCACCGCTGCGTAGGCGTTGACTTGGAGATTTCTTTGTTCTTCAGTTGCTTTAATGACGGTGAAAAATACGTCAGGCTGAACAAAAAAGCCGCGAGTGATCGCTTTCGCTTTTGGGTACTTGGTACGCAGGTAGTTAGACAAATACATGGCAACAGGCAAAAGCAGGCCTGAGCCGGTGCCACCTGCCAGTGAGCTAGCGATAATCACGCGAAGGGCTTGCTCTTCCTGATCCTTGTCTATCCGGAAAAGATGATCAATTGCCTTGTGTAATCCATCAAGGTTTCCACCCTTTAGTGTGGTGTCGAAGGCAAGACGAGATATAGCTCGGACCTGCGCGGCGCCTTCGGTCAGAGTTTTGCGGTTAAGCATTTCATTGACAGGGAACCAATTGTCCCTTGCATTTGTATTGACGTTGAGGTACTCGCCGACGGTACTTCTGGTTGACGTTTGGACGGTATACATACTTGGACTGCGCCGCTTGATTCCCGACAGGTCGTTGATGTCCGTGTCAAATGCCACAAATGCGATCCGGTCAGACTGAGCGCGGTTTGTCTCTTGGATCTTGGCGCTTACCTTCTCAATAATCTGAGAACCAGTACCACCCAATCCCAAGATCAGTGTTGGTGCAATTGGCATGTCGTACCTCCCGTTAAACACCGCTAGTGCGGTGTGCTTTCAATTTGATCTCTATTGGCTTGGCGTGCAGTCGTAAGTCATTTGTGGTGTTGAGGCAGTAATAGTTGAGTTTGCTCGGAACGTTGGTGGTCGCTTTGTTTCTTTGTCTATTGGATTTCCATTAATTTCAACGTTTTCTTTTTCACCGATGGCCTTATAGTTTGTGACTATCATGCTCTTTCCTGGACCAGCTTTGAGTTTGAAGGCCTTAAACCCTGATGTTCCTATGGGCACATACGTCAACGTTCCAGTATCTGCGACGAACGGTAATAATTTGCGTCCCGAATTGGGTCTGAACTTTCCGCGCTCCTCGACCGGTGTCGTTCCCACCTGGTTAGGAGTTCCCGAAATCGAAGGGTTTTTCTTCATGTTCTTAGGGAAACGTTTCTTGAAAAGATAGCCCGCCAACAAAATGAGTCCGAGCAGGAATAACAACCACTTCCA
>Ga0136655_1001514_pt1 | contig 10354 bp, 9 predicted proteins | sample CPBDNA_2_FD_94863 | JGI IMG/M metagenome (GOLD analysis project Ga0136655, IMG submission 94863) | Freshwater to marine salinity gradient microbial communities from Chesapeake Bay, USA - CPBay_Spr_15_0.8_DNA (version 2) | ecosystem: Environmental > Aquatic > Marine > Coastal | place: USA...
AGTAGCTCACCTCAAATGATGCGACCATCCCAGCAAAGGCTGCCATCGCGCCGACAAGCATAAAGACACCAATTTTGGTCCACATCACGTTGACACCCATGAGCTTCGCCGACGTCGCATTGTCACCAATGAGGAACACGTGCGAACCAAACCTTGAGCGGTTGAGCAAAGCCCACAGGAGGATGGCGAAAATCACAACCCAGATGAATTGCATCGGGATTCCGAAGAACCACCTACCCACCAAAACCTGCCGGAGGGGGTCCATCGCAGGATCGGTAAGGGGGAAACCACTTCCGGACATTGCCGCTAGTTCTAAGCCTCTGAACAAGAAGCTTGTCCCGATGGTGATGACCACCGCAGGTATGCCCATCTTGCCCACGAGATAGCCGTTGAAGGCTCCCGCCAGGGCTCCTGTAACAATGGCGGCAAGAAAGGCCATTCCCAAAAATCCACCGTTTTGGAAGACCCAGGTGAACGACACCATCGATAGGGCCATCACCGCCGGGAAGGAGAGGTCTATCTCCCCGGTGATGATCACGAACGTCAAGGCCAAGGCAATGATCAGGAACAACGGCGTCGTTGACGCAAACGCGAGATAGATGGAGGGTTTCAAGAAGACCACCGGCGCCGAAATCAGGAACAGCAACCAAATGAGTACTCCGACGGCTCCGATCCCTATTTGAAGCCCAAATCGACGCCACACCGACGGCGGCTTCGAGCGATCGACCTTTTCTTCTTCTGAGTCAGCCCGGGAGTCCCCCGATGGTTCTTGGGCCAAGTAAGTTTCATCAATTGCCACGTTATGCGCTCCAGCTTCCGGTACGGGCCAAATGTTGCAGGCCTTCCATCAGATTTTCAATCGGAATTTCATCCTTGACAAGACTTGCGGCGATCGAGCCCCGGTCGAGAATAATGATGCGATCCACCACGGGATAGACGTGGAAAATGTTGTGGTCGATAAATATCGCACTCTTTCCAGCCTCCTTGATGGAGCGGATAAAGTTCAAGGTCTTCTTAGTCTCTGACAGCGACAAACCCATGGTTGGTTCGTCCAAGATGACGACCTCCGCATGGAAATACAAAGCTCTCGCGATAGCAACACCCTGTTTCTCGCCACCCGACATCGTCATGACGGTATTTTCGGGGTGCACAGCATTGGAGGTGAACCCCATGTGCTCGCTCATCAGCCGGGCTGCTTCTCTTCGCATCCCCGCAACGTCCAACAAACCAAATTTGCCTCGACGCTCGCGACCCATAAACATGTTGCGCCAAATTGACTGCTGATCACACAGCGCGCGTTCCTGATAGACGGTCTCGATGCCGATGTCACGAGCTTTGTGGACGTTCCAGTCCTTCAGAAGCTCGCCCTTAAAGTAAATCTCTCCACCGGGATCAGGAGTGTGGAATCCCATGATGGTTTTGATGAGAGTAGATTTCCCGGCACCGTTGTCGCCGAGAAGTCCGACAATCTCGCCTGCATTGATGTGGAAATCGATGTCCTTGATGGACTGTACTTCTCCAAAAGTCTTACTAACGTTCTTGAGCTCAATTACTGGTGTCACGACCGCGGTGTCGCTCATTACAGTTCCTCCTGACGTGGGGAAGCTAGGGGCCACCCGTAACGGGTGACCCCCAGCATCTCGATGGTATTTGCTAAGGGTGCTTAGCGGATTTCAACCGCAGCCAACGGTGCAACAGCTGCCACGTTGTCCTGGGTTACGAATCCAGCACCAGTGTTGATGAAGAGTCCGGAGAAACCAAACTTTTCAGTCAAACAAATGTTCAGGATAGGAATGTAGCCCTGAAGGAAAGGCTGCTGATCAATGACCAGGTCCGTGTAGCCAGACTCGATAGCGGTGATGGTTGCGGGAGAGACGTCAAAGCCTGCTCCGAACACATCATCCGCGCCCTTCCCGGCTGCGGTCAGGTAGGTCTCAAGAGTTGCAGTAAGACCACCGTGGTCGGTGACAACTGCCTTGATTCCCGGGTTAGCTCCGAGCAAACCAACAAAGGTCGGAGTACCGGCCTGAGGGTCAGCGTTGGTAGCCTGATCGATTTCTTGGTAGACCACGGTGAGGCCAGCCTCTTCGAAGGCGTCAATTACACCCTGGGTCCTGTCGCCACGACCTGGCAGAGACACGAGACCCCAGACGAGAACCTCGTCACCTGAAACCAGACCAGCGTCCTGGACAGTCTTGGCGGCGAGATCGTATCCGGCGTTGTAGTTGATTGCTCCGACGAAGCCACTTCCCTCAGCCTGGTAAGCAGCAAAGGTGTCAGGAAGTTCAGTGTTCAGGGTCGTGAAGATAATGCCCTTCTCGAAAGCCTCATCAGCCAGTTGCCCCATGGCGTCTTCGCCACCAAAACCATAGGTAGCGATTCCGTCAATGTCGGTTGAAAGAGCTTCTTTACCCTGAGAGACGAGCTTTGCAGCGTCCCAGTCAGAGAAGTAGTACGTTACGTCGGCTCCCAGGTCAGCTTCAGCCTGCTGGAAACCGTTGTATACGTTGTTGGCAAAGACACCACCCTGTGGGCCACCGGGGAATGCAGCAATCTTCACACCGCTGCACCAGCCAGTTTCGCCAGAGGCAACAACTTCTTCTGTTGCTTCGGTGTCGCCACCAGCGGCACTTGTGTCTTCCGTGGTGGTGGCAGTTGTACATCCAACCGTCGCCAACAGCAGCGCCGCTGAGATGCCGACAGCTAACCTCTTCTTGGTAGCAAGAGTTCTCATGAACCTTCCTTTCAAATACGAAGGTCCGGAATGGACCTTCCGTAGGAGATAGTGTGTTGAATATCAGACAAGATGTCAACTTGATTCCTATTAGGAATAGTTTGCTGTAACCGAATAGTTATAGATTCATTGACACAAAGCCGGTCGTCGACCGATACTTTTTTCATCCTAGCCTGCAAGGGGCGCTAACCTATCTGATAAGCTGACCATCGGAGAGAGGAGTTGACGTGACCAAGAGTGTGGGCATCGTGATGCGTCACTCCGCTCCGGTGCACTCTGTCGGCAAATCAACATTTCAGCTAGTTTCAGAGCTACAGAAGGTCCTCGAAGCGCTCCCTATTGGAGCCAGTCTTCCGGCTGAAGCGTCTCTTGCTGAACAGTTTGGTGTAAGCCGACTCACTGTGCGAGAGGCCCTGAAGGTCCTCGCGGGACGCGGCCTCGCCGAAATCAGGCAGGGTCGCAAAGCTGTGGTTACCGAGCCCTCGAGTGAGGTCATTTCGAGCATATTCGTGTCCTATGTGCGACGTGACCCCAGTGCTCTTTTGGAACTCGTCGAAGTTCGCCTAGCTCTCGAAGTTCAAAGCGTGGGACTCGCGGCCCGTAAGGTTACGCGAGCCGGACTGACGGCCATGGAGTCATGCCTGAGGGCTATGAAAGAATCCGCCGACATTCTCGTCGATACCACTAGCTCAGGCGAGCAGAAAACCATCGCTCGGGCTGAATTTCAAAGAGCAGACGTAACGTTTCACGAAGCTATCGCCCTGTCCTCGGGGAATCGCATGTTGGCACATGTTCTCGAAGCGCTTGAAGATTCTCTATTGCGGGCATTTGATGCGTCTTTCGAAGGCCACGCCTCTCGGGGTGGCTCCGCTCTCGATCCCTACTGGGCGCACCTCAAAATATTTCAGTTCATTGAAGCGCGCGACGCCAGGAAAGCTATGAACGCGATGCGTGAACATTTGCAGCAATCAGAAAAAGATTTGAAGGCTTATTTGGCCAAGGGCACCGTCGCTCTGGACAACGCTGCGCGTGACGAACCCCCGCAACCCAACCCATCACTGAGAGGACAACAATGAAGATCACGGGCTTCCGAACCATAGTGGTCGGTGCACCATGGCGCGAACTCACCATCGTTCAAGTTCAGACAGACGAGGGAATCACCGGACTTGGTGAGGTGCGGATGGTAAACAAGACCGACACACTCCTCGCTGCCATCAACGAATTGGGTGAACGCTACGTCATCGGAATGGACCCTTTCGATGTGTCTCGTTTAGCGTGGGATATTCAAGTGGCCGAATATGGGCTCCCCGGCGAAGTGGGCCAATCCGCTCTCGCTGCTTTCGACATCGCTTGCTGGGATGTCATGGGCAAAGCTCTGGGTCAACCAATTTGGAAGCTCCTCGGGGGTGCCTTCCGTGACGAAGTCCCGGCGTACGCCAATGGTTGGTACCAGGGTGATCGGGACCCCAAGCTCATTGGGAAGATGGCCAATAAAGTCGTGGAGAGAGGCTATCGAGGCCTCAAAATCGACCCCTTCGGTGCCTCCGCAAGCGCGCTCAGCCCAGCCGAACACAGAACGTCCCAAGACATCCTGCTCGCTGTTCGAGATGCCGTTGGCCCGGACGTCGAAATCTTCGTCGAAATGCATGGTCGATTCACCGGTGCCGCGGCCGCGAGAGTCGTTGCCGATGCCGAGAAGATTGAACCGGGCTGGCTGGAAGAACCTACTCTTCCGCTCGATCTCGGCGGTTTGCGACAAGTGAGGGCCGCGACCACGTACCCGATTGCCTTAGGTGAGCGAATTCACCACGCTGCAGAACTCCGTCCTTTCCTAGAGGAGAACCTGGTCGACATCGTGCAAATTGACGTCACCCACCATGGCGGGATCACCGGGTTCATGCGGCTCGTTGGCTGGACTGACGCTTATAACGTGCAACTTGCGCCGCACAACGTGTGTGGACCCATTGGAACGGCAGCCGCTCTGCACTGCTGCATCGCCGCTCCGAATGTCAAGGTGTTAGAGCATTTCAACGACTTCGCTGACCCTTGGGTGCACGACCTCGTAACCGACGCACCTCGTGTCGACCAAAAAACAGGAGCGTTCGCAAAACCCATGAAGCCCGGGTTGGGTATCGAGCTCAACGAAGCTGTCGCACTCGAACACCCGCGCACTGGTGGCCGGTTAGCCCTCTACAACGAGGGTTGGGAAAAGCGGCAAGACGTAAAGAATTACGTACCGTGAGGATCGCACGGATAGGCGAGGTGGGTCATGAGCGCCTCGCGATTATGCCCACTGAATCCAGCGCCATCTACGTCGATGACGTTGTCGGTGAATTGTCCCGCGACACATTGGGAGCGGGAGCGCTCGAGAAACTGTCAGCACTGGACCTCTCCGGAAGACCAGTGGTCGAGCTGACAGATGAACGCATCGGTAGCCCGATTGCTCGCCCGACAAAGATCATCTGTGTGGGTCTGAATTATCGAGAACATGCGCGAGAGTCCGGGGCAGACATTCCTCAGGAACCCGTCCTGTTTATGAAGTCTTCCGACACTGTGCAGGGACCTTTCGATGACATTCTCGTCCCCCCGGGCAGCGCCGCAACGGACTACGAGGTGGAGCTCGCGATCATTATTGGAGCTCCCGCCCTTTACCTCGCCAGCGAGGAGGAAGCGCTCGGGGTCATCGCCGGGTTCGCCATTAGTCAGGATGTCAGCGAGCGTTACTGGCAACTTGAACGCGGTGGGCAATGGGATAAGGGCAAGTCTTTTCCCTCGTTTAACCCCCTCGGTCCCTACCTTCTCACCCCAGACGAATGGAATCCGAAGAACAAGAGAATGTCCTGTTCGGTCAATGGCGAATCTCGCCAAGACTCCGCAACGTCGGACATGATTTTTGGCGTAGGCGAGATAGTTCGGTACATCAGCAACGTGATGGCGTTGAGCCCCGGTGATGTCATCAACACCGGGACCCCTCAAGGAGTCGGATTCGGCTTCACACCGCCCCGCTATCTCTCTCCCGGTGACACAGTAGAGACAGCAATCGAGGGCTTGGGAACCCAACGCGCTCAGGTATCGGCAACAGCCGGTCCGCACAAGTAAGAGGAGACCGCGTGACAACGTCCACCCTGCCCCTCCAGGGCCAACTGGCCCTCGTGACGGGGGCCGCGAGCGGAATAGGCGCCGCAACAGCTCACCTATTGGGGTCGCGCGGGGCCCAGGTTGTTCTCGTGGATCGCGACGAGGCAAAACTCCTCGAACGACACGCAGCATTGGAATCCGAAGGAGTCTCGGTGTCCCACCATGTCACCGATATTTCGCAAGCCAGCGATGTGTCTGCGCTGCTCGATTTCGCGCGGAGTCAGGGAACCCCGGCAGTACTGGTGAATTCTGCAGGAATCACAGGTCCCCTCGATCGAAAAACTCATCAGCTTGATATTGCTGATTTTGACACGACTTATTCAATCAATCTCAGAGGAGCAATCCTGCTCACGATGGCGGTCCTGCCCGACATGGTCAAGGCTGGCTACGGAAGGATTGTGCACGTTGCTTCCATTGCGGGAAAAGAAGGAAACCCCAATATGGCGCCCTACAACATGGCAAAATCCGGTCTGATCGGCTTTGTGAAGGGGTGTGCTAAAGAATACGCAACGCATGGTATCTCGGTAAACGCCATCGCTCCCGCGGTGATTCGCAGTCCCATGGTCGAAGGCGAGCCCCCAGAGCAAATCGAATACATGCTCGGAAAGATTCCCATGCACCGCATGGGCGAACCCTCTGAAGTTGCGGAAGTCATTGCCTTCGCGGCGTCACCAGCCTGCAGTTTCACCACCGGCTTCGTTTTTGATGCCTCTGGTGGACGAGCAACCTACTGAGGCTGATGTGGTGTTCCAGTCCGCCCACGACATTCTTGACGCCTCAGGAATCTCGAGAGTCGATGCAACTTTCCGCCGGATTACGGGAGGTGTCTCCTCGACAACATTTGCTGTCGACCTCCCCGATGGGGGTCTCATCATCAAGCAGGCACTCGCGCAACTCGACGTTGCCGAAGAATGGACCGCAAGTCCCGATCGAGTCGTCGCCGAGGCTGAAGGTTTGACCTGGTTCAACCGCCTCACGCCCCATCACGTTCCCCAACCCATCTCGGTGGTGGAGCATCTCTATGGACTCGTTCTCCCCATGGCTCCTCAGCCCAGTCCAGACCTGCGAACGGTTCTGTTAGAGACCCCCGATCAGTGCGATGCTAGGTGGCCCTCGCTTCTGGGCAGCATCCTCAACACATGGCATCTGGCTGATTACCAACCTGCCTTGGGCTCCGCTCTGGATGACACCTCGCGCCTCGTCGATTTGCGCATTAATCCGTTCTATCTCGACATTGCTGGGCGATGGCCTGACCACTCCGCCAGAATCGACGAACTCGTCCACGAGCTACTTTCCGTCAAGACAACAGTGGTTCACGGCGATTTCACACCCAAGAATGTGTTGTGCCTTCCGGATGGCAACCTCTGGGTTGTGGACACAGAGGTTGCTCACATCGGTAACCCGGTTCTCGACACGGCATCGATGGTTGCCCACCTGATTCTAAAAGGATTTCTCTACCGGAACGACGAAGACACCTCCACATATCTTCACCTTGCTCGCGACAGGTTTCTGGATTCGCTGGCGCCAACTAGTCGCCCCATCAGCTTGGGCGCACATATAGGGCTTTTTCTTGCGGTCCGAGTGGCCGGAAGAGCCAAGGTCTCTTATCTCGATGAATCCAGCACACGCGATATTGCTGTCATGGCCCATGCCCTCCTTGAGGGTGCCAACCTAGAGAACGAGTGTGAAGAATGGCTCACCTAATTCGTGAAGTCGCCTCCTGGGAGGCTCTAGATTCCCGGGGGAACCCGACTGTCGCTGTGAGAATTGTGACGGACACCGGCGGTCGCGGTGTGGCGCTCGCACCCGCTGGAGCCAGCGCCGGAGGACACGAAGCACTGTTCCTTCGTGACAACTCTGGACACTATTCGGGCCTGTCCGTGAGGGGAGTTATTGCGCGATCAATTCCACTCATTCAGGACGTCATTGTGGGGATTGATGCCGATAATCCCGAGTCTCTCCACAACGCTCTGACCTCTGTGGATTCGACCGCGGACTGGTCAGTTCTGGGGGGGAACGTCACCACAGCGATCACGATTGCCGCGTGGCTCGCGGTGGCCAACGCTCGCGATCTTGCACCCTGGGAGGTTATGGCAGGTTGGACAGGAAGCACTCCCTCACTCCCGGTTCCGATGGTGAACATTATCTCCGGTGGGGCTCACGCCGATCGGGCTGTCGATATCCAAGACATTCTGACAATTCCGCTATCCGCTACCACTCCCGAGGATGCCATTGAATATGTCTGGCGGGTGCGGCACGGGACCAGTCAGGTCATGCGTGACCAAGGGTTCTCTACCTCCCTCGTCGCCGACGAAGGTGGCCTGGCTGCGGGCTTCGCCAATAGCGAAGCAGCTCTTGCCACCGTCGCCGAGGGAATCCAGAGAGCGGACCTAGCGTTGGGAACGGATGCCACTCTGGCTCTTGACATCGCGGCTAATCAATTTCACTCCTCAGGTTCGGTTTATGAGTTCGAAGGAAGTACCGTCTCGAATCGCGACATCATTGAGATAATCGCGAAATGGTGCGACCGTTTTCCTATCGCAAGCATTGAAGACCCACTCGCCGAAGATGATGATTGGTCTGTTGCGTCACCTTTGCTGGGCGCGTCGCAGGTAGTGGGTGATGACCGCTACGCAACATCGTTGACCCGACTTGCCACCGGCATCGAGCTAAACGAGGCCAACAGTGTGTTAATCAAGCCAAACCAGGCCGGATCTCTGTGGCACACGATGTCGGCCGTAGCACTGGCCCAGAGCGCAACATGGGGCACTATCGTGTCAGCACGCTCGGGAGACACCGAAGAGCACTGGCTCGTCGATCTTGCTGTGGGCACTGGTACCGGTCAAATTAAGGTGGGATCGACTATGAGGTCGGAACGAACGGCGAAGTGGAATCGGCTGTTGGAGCTCTCGGCGCGAGGCTCACTTCCCTACTCAGGAAATAACGAAAGGTAGACGGTTCATGAAAATATCGCAGGTAGAAGCCCTAATTCTCCGCCAAGGCACTGTTGATGCAAGTAGAGCTGACGGTGGCCAGGATGGTCTCCTGATTCGCATCACGACCGACAATGGCCTCGTCGGAGTGGGGGAAGTAGATTCGTCGCCCGAGGTATGCAAAGCCGTGATTGACGCGCCGCCGTCGCACTCCATCACGAGCGGCCTTCGCGAACTCTTGGTGGGTCAAACCCTGAAAGATCCGCAGACGATGTGGGACTACCTCTACAAAGGATCTATTTACGCAGGACGCCGAGGGGCAGGAATCCACGCCCTGAGTGGAGTAGATATGGCGTTATGGGACATCTTCGGAAAAGCACAGGGTCAACCGATTGCAGAGCTCTTGGGAGAAAGCCCCAAGACAGAGATTCGAACATACGCATCTCGTCTCATGGAGCGAACTGAGGAGCTTGTCAGGCAGACAGTTGCGGAGAGCAAGGAGGCTGGGTTTAGTGCGCTCAAGTTGGGCTGGGGCCCCATCGGTGAGAGCCGTGAATTAGATCTGCGCCTGATCCACGCGGCCCGCGACGAAGCAGGGACAGAGATGGAACTGATGCTCGACGCTGGTTACGGCTACGGACACAACGTCGAGGATGCCGCTTACATTGCCTCCGCCCTGGCAGAGCTTGACTACAAGTGGCTGGAGGAGCCCTTCTTCCCCGACGAGATCGATGCTTACTCTGCCCTGACAGCGAAGAAGATTGTTCCCATTGCTGCCGGGGAACAAAACGTGACTCGATGGGAGTTTGGAGAGCTCGCTCGGGCACAGGCTCTGGACATTTGGCAACCCGACATTGCTCGTTGCGGAGGAATTTCTGAGATGGTCAAGATTGCGGAGGTGGCCGAGCGCCACGGCGTTCGGGTGGTCCCACACGCCTGGAAGTCTGGAATCCTGAAGGCCGCGTCACTTCACGTGAATGCCATCCTTCCCGGTGAGAGAGTTCAGGAATGGTCAACCGCCGATAACCCGCTGTCGCAAAACTTGGTCAGCACCAAGCAACCCGTCATTGATGGATGTGCGCAGGTTCCCACAGCTCCGGGGCTCGGTGTCGACGTTGACGAGAACGTGGTGGCCCAATTCCTCGTTGTAAGCTCCGGTGGGCACTAGGGAGGACCTGTAATGCCAACCAGGACCAAAACACTCGATGTCCTCACACTCCTTCGTGAGTGTTTAGGGGAACGCGTCGTCGTTGACCCTGCGCGACTCGCTGAGGCACAGGCTGATAAATCCGGTCAGGTCAGCCACGGACCTCCCCTCTGTGTCGTGGAGGCTGACAGTACCGACGATGTCGCACACGTTCTTCGCATTGCCCACGAGGCGGGGACTCCTGTCGTCACTCGAGGTGGTGGCAGTGGCCTTGCAGGTGGAGCCATCGGAAGTCCCGGCGAAATTGTTCTCTCCCTTGCCCGCATGAATCGGATTATCGAGATCTCGCGGGAGGATCGTTGGGCCGTAGTTGAGGCTGGCGTTGTCAATCTGGACCTCAAC
>Ga0136655_1001516_pt1 | contig 10350 bp, 6 predicted proteins | sample CPBDNA_2_FD_94863 | JGI IMG/M metagenome (GOLD analysis project Ga0136655, IMG submission 94863) | Freshwater to marine salinity gradient microbial communities from Chesapeake Bay, USA - CPBay_Spr_15_0.8_DNA (version 2) | ecosystem: Environmental > Aquatic > Marine > Coastal | place: USA...
AAGGCAAAACGCCTCCCGCTCGTTACGCGCTCGGGCCCTCCGATCCAACAGACTTGAAAACCCATATCGCAAGCCTATTGGATTTTTATGGCACCAGCCGAAGTCTTTATCGCAACACGCGCTCTTCTGTATCCGGGCTCCCAAGGAGATCTTTACATCCCCATCCTTTAATGGCTCAAGACTCCGCTACGGAGCTCGAGCAGGCACTGTATCCAGAGCGATACGCAAACGATCATGACTGGCCTTCGACTCACCCTAAAGTGGCTTGGCTCACTCAGTTTCTGCGAGCGAATAAACGCGAGAAAGTGCTCGTTATCTGTGGCGACGCGTCGGTCGCTTTGGCGCTTGAGGATTTCCTGCAGTTCCGTCAAGGTATTCGATCGTCGGCCTTTCACGAGCACCTCGATCTTGTTGAGCGCGACCGAGCGGCAGCCTATTTCCAGCAGCCAGAACAAGGTGCTCAAGTGTTGGTCTGCTCTGAAATTGGCAGTGAAGGCAGAAATTTTCAGTTCGCTCGCCACTTGGTGTTGTTTGATCTGCCCTTGTCGCCTGATTTACTCGAGCAACGTATCGGTCGACTGGATCGTATCGGTCAGCAAGGCACCATTCACATTCACGTACCGTATTGTCAGGAATCACCGCAGGAGTCCCTGTTCCGGTGGTACGCACAAGGTCTTGAAGTGTTTACCGAACACTGCGCCGGCGCCGAATCTATTCACCAGCAGTTTGCGGAAAGGCTGCGCCAATATCTTATCGCCCCAGCAGCAGATCTCGCGTTTCTGCAGGACGTCGCGCAAGCGACCGAACAGGTGAAACAGACGCTCGCCGATGGTCGCAACCGGCTGCTTGAGCGACACTCATTCGATCCAGACCGAGCTGATAAGACAATTGCCGCCATACAGTCTAAAGACAGTGATCCCGAGCTACTTGAATTCCTCGAGCTTGCAGGCGACGTGTTACAGTTTGAACTCGAAGCTCACTCAGAGGAGACTTGGATACTGAAGGCCTCTGAGCAAACTCATGAAGCCTTGCTAGTTTATTTTGACGATGAAAGTTTCACAGCGACAATCTCGCGTACGACCGCAGCAAGTCGCGAGGACTGGGCATTTCTCACCTGGGAACATCCCTTTGTGCGCGATATCCTTGAGATATTCACGACCGATACTGTGGGGAGTGCCAGTTTTGCGCGACTCGCGCTGACAGCCGTGCCCGAGGGCACTTTGCTTCTCGAGGCCGTCGCGGTGACGCGCGTGAGTGCACCTGCTTATTTGGATCTACAGCGGTTTTTACCGCGGTCTCCGACTCGTTTCGTGGTCGATATCAAGGGTCGAGATCTTGCTCAAGCACTGACAGCCGCTGTGCTCGATACGCGGTTAGAGCCGCTCGCCAACAAAGCTGCCGCCACAATTATTCGCCAAATTCGCCCTGAGTTAACAGAACTCATTGCCGCGTCAGAAACTTTGGCAAAAAGCGCTGCGGAACAACAGATCGCACAAGCACGCACTGAGTATGAGGCTTTCGTTCAAGCTGAGCTCACGCGTTTAGAGCGCTTGACTCAGGCGGGCGACATCACCTTCGACCAAGACAAAGAGCGTCTTAAGAGCGATCTCGAGCTTGGCCTGAAGGCACTATCGACAGCGACTAACGTAGTTTGCGCTCTTCGCTTAATCGCAACCCATCATTAGCGATACCAGATGGGTGACGAGTAGGCGCGTTCTTGAATCATTTCAGGAAACCCTGAATCGGCGAGTTCAAGTGCACGAGCATCCAAGCTCGAGTGGCGCTCCGAGGGTACCTGTAGCACCCTAGCATAGTAAAACGCGGAGACCTCCGGATCGAAACTTGGATCTGACCAAATCACGCTAAATGCGGGGGTCCCAACGGCGCTAGCGACCTCAACATCGATCACCTGCTCATGCGTATTGCCATCGGCATCAATCCAACCTTTGACCACTTGCACACGCTCTAGGGGTTCGCCCACCGGATCTTGGGTCGCCATAATGGCTAACCGGAACTCAGCTCTACCGTCAGCACTTAGGGTACTGCCCATCGGCGCAGCGAGCGCACGCAACTCTGCCACCGCTGTGCTGCTGTCGAGATTCACCTGCTGGTCACTGGCCAAAGCATACATCTGCAAGGCAATTCTCGGTCCCGTGGTCGCGTAGACTTCCTTGCGGCGCATGGCATCGATAATCGCTTCCCGTGTGTTCGACTCAGCCCACACGGCTGCAAGACCGGCAGCTGACATTGACCAGCCACTCGGGCCCGCATCGTCGCCCCATTGGGCCTGTTTTCGCTCTGGTGTTGAATCGAGGGCCATTTTGCCATGGAAGTTATCTTCCTCGGCGGACGCTAAGCCGGTGTGTGAATCAGTCGAGCCGATAAAACCCAGCGCGTAAGGGTTAACACCTGTTTGTTGTTCAAGGGTTAATCCTCGTTTTAAGGCGCTGCGCAAGTAATCGCCGGAGTGCGCCTGATAGGGCATATCGCGCCCCCGTGCGAGGTAATGCGGATACAGTTCATAGCCTGCAAAAGGATCATTGGGGCTCAACTCTGGATGCGCTTCTGAATCACCCTTAATCTGAGTAATCTCGGCGATTGGTTCCCACTTTGCACGATTGCGCGCATACGCCTCATCGATTGGTGCTCCGCGCAGGGACTTGGTATCAAACATCCAGCCTTTTGACAAATTCGAGTTATGAGGAATCGAGATAAATCTCGCACCTGTTGAATTTTCAGCTTGCTCAAGAAAAGACCAAAGATCCTCTGGAAATGGCGAATCGTTGAACGAAAAAGGGAAAATTCGCGTCGCTTGTTCAGCATTGGCATCGGTTACCACCACCCGATGAAGGTTGGCGCCACCCGGTGTGCCAGTCCACTCCCATCCGATCAAGGCTGTAAACTCGCCGGGCGAGTTGTAGCGATCTGCAATGGCACTGATATCTTCCCAAGCATTGATCTTCACACTGGTAATGTCAGGCATCAGTGTATTCGCTTCGTAGCCTGTGCCTGCCAATGCTGCAGCCGTTTCACCGGGATCCGAATGCTCTGGTAACAGCGCACCAAAAAACTTCAGACTGGTATCGTTCTTTACCGATCTACGCAACAGCCAAGCGGTAATCTCAGCACCGATCCAGTCACGCCACCCCAAGTCAGCATTACTGCCACCGTTCTCATAAATATGCTTGATAACACCCATAAACTCGGCATGGTCACTCACCACCAAAAAATCGAGTGGTGTCTGAATCTGCACACGCGCCCTATGAAAAGGATGAATCACTGGCTCACCCGAGGCATAACGGTAAGCTGTCGCCGGATCTGCCGAGCGATTACCATTGGTGTAAGCATCGAAGGAATAGCTGGTGTGTAAATGGGTATCCCCCCACAACAGCTGCTTCTCTTGCGCCATTGCACTCACACTGGTTAAGCATATGCCGCAGAACAGCGGTGCCCATAACTTGCTCATGGTATTCTCCTTATTGTTGTCTTCATCCTGGCGCGCTTGCTAGTCGCTGAGGTCTATCCTAATACCAGCTGCACCCAAGGCGAGCATAATGAGTTTTCGCGTGTCATTCGGATCTATGACTGCATCGATCTCTAAATGTGAAGCGGCCTCGGTGGCTTTACCAATATCGTAGAGCTGGCCTACCAGCTGCTCAAACAAAGCCTGTCGCTGCGCGGGATCAGCAATCGCTTCCAGCTCTTTGCGGTATCCCAAACGCACTGCGCCCTCAAGACCCATACCCCCGAATTCCCCAGTGGGCCAGGACGCGGCATAACACGGTGCAGCAAAACTACCGCCGGTCATCGCCATCGCCCCCAAACCATAGCCTTTGCGCAAAAATACCGCGACCAAGGGCCCAGAGAACGAAGCGCCCGCCTCAAACAGTGCCGCCATTCTGGTGACCGCAGCTTGTGCCTCACTGTCAGGACCCACCATAAAACCGGGCGTATCGGTTAAGGAGACCAACGGCAGATTAAATCGCTGGCATAACCGGTACCACCGTGCCGCTTTATCTGCGGCCTCGGCATCCACTGCCCCACCCAACTGCTGACAGTCATTTGCAATCACACCCACCGCAACGCCGCCCAGTCGAGCGAGACCCGTAATGACACTTCGACCATAAACACGACTCATTTCAGTAAACGAGTCTTGATCAACAATCGCTTCAATAATAGGACGAATAGGATACGCCCACCGCCGATCTGCAGGGATCGCATCGCGGAGGGATAGCGCGCTCTCCGGTGCTCGATTCGGTATAGCGCCTTGAAAGTAACTCAGCACCTTTCGAGCCGCTAGGGTCGCTTCTTCCTCGTTCTCGACCAACACATCGATCACACCATTGCGGTACTGGCTCTCTGCTGGACCAATATCGGTCGCCTTGAATTTTCCGATTCCACCGCCCTCAATCATGGCGGGGCCTGCCATGCCAATCCAAGATGCGCGGGTGGCTATCCGGATATCACCGGCTCCAAATAAGGCGGCATTACCGGCAAAGCAATAGCCGTGGTTCACCGTAATTCTGGGGACCCATTGACCTAAACCCGCCCAATCGCGAAACGAAGCAATATTCAAACCCGCGATCTGCGTCTTGACGTCCTCATCCCCGGGCCGGCCGCCGCCGCCCTCGGTGTACATAACCACTGGTAGGCGACACTCGCGCGCTTTCGCTATGGCTCGGTCGAGTTTGTGATGATGAAAATATCCCTGAGTACCCGCAAGAACCGTATAGTCATTAATAATGACCACCGCCCGCGAGGCCTCGCTCCCAACGAGGTCGCGATTAATACTCGCGAACCCGGTAATGATGCCATCTGCAGCAGTTTCAACCACCAGTTCTTCAATCGTCTTGCGAGTGCGTTGGGCAGCAACAGCCAATTGCCCCCACTCAACCAAGCTGTCAGCGTCAATCAGCGCAGCTAGATTTTCGCGCGCTGTTTTTGATCCACGGCTGTGACGAGAACTGACCGCCTTAGTCCGACCTTCATCGAGAGTGGCGGCTAGGCGAGCTTGTAAAGCCTTCAATTCAGGTCTCGGTACCACCTTGTTGTCATCTGACATGTCTTTAGAGTCCTAAATAAGGTCCATAATCGATCTTCTTGCTGAGCTAAAACGACTCTAGAATGCCGTCATTGAATGGCTGTGCGTGCAGCCTCAGTCTGCGATGACTCGCTGTATTAGCTCGCCTGTCACTGCAAACGCGATCGTTATCCTCGACACAGATCACTACGGAATGACTTCCGAGAAGGGATTATCGACCGGTCCATACAGGATCCCGGCGCTCAAAAAACGCCATTGCACCCTCTCTCGCATCATCGCTAGCCGTGCAGGTACGTTGCAGCTCAGCCTCGACCGAAATGGCCGTACCAAAGTCGCATTCCATTGCCGCAGCAAGCGCCTCCTTGGTGCAACTGAGCGACAGTGGTGACTTCTGAGCCAGCGCATTAGCCCACTCTAACGCCGCACTTTGCACTTGATCATCGGCGACGACTTTATTCACCAGTCCCAGCTCAAGCGCTTGTGCTCCTTTAATCTTGGTGCCTTCGATCATGAGCTCATAGGCTCGCTTACGGCCAACAGCTCGCGCCAGCAGCCAAGTTGAACCGCCATCCGGCACTAACCCAATTGCTGTAAACGCTTGATAGAGGTACGCCTGCTCGCCAATAACGGACAAATCACAGGCCATTGCAAAAGCGGAGCCAATCCCCGCAGCCGGCCCGTTTATCGCACTTATCCAAGGCTTATCGGCCTCGGTAATGGCCAGTAAGGTCGGTTTGTACTCGTGATTCAGCTGATCGTCGACTCTAAAGTTATCGCTCGGCTGTTCCGTTAAGTCTGCACCTGCACAAAAGGCACGACCGGCGCCGGTCAATATACAAACTCGAATCGCCTCATCGTCGTTCACATCGCGCACAGCGTTGAGCAAATCACGACGCAAGTCACGATTAAATGCGTTGAGCTGTTTAGGACGGTTCATGGTGACTCGAGCAACTGGCCCCAGGCGTTCAACGGTTACTGCTGAATATTCGTTCATAAAGACTCCGGCCTTTCTCAGGCAATACTGTTGTGTTCTTTTAATTGAGCAATCTCGTGGATAGCAAACCCCATCGCCTGCAAAACACGATCCGTATCTTCGCCGATACTATGAGCGCCGTGCGCAATTTCAGAGGGTGTTCGAGAGAACCGTGGTGCTGGCGCGGGTTGCGTTACACCGTCAACGGTTTGATAGACCTCTCGCGCTTTATTTGCCGGATAATCTGGCGCTTCTTTGAAGCTCAAGACTGGCGCAAAACACACATCTGAACCTTCCATGATGTGACACCATTGATCTCGTGTCTTGCTCCGAAAAACATCGGCAAGAGCTGCCTTCATGACCGGCCATTGTTCCTGTTGGTGTTGATCACGAAATGCCTCGGGATCAACTCCAGTTAATTCAAGTAACAGTGCATAAAACTGCGGTTCAATTGAACCAATGGACACATAGCCTCCGCAGGCACATTCGTAGGTGTCGTAAAAGTGTGCCGCTCCGTCAAGCATGTTCGACTCTCGCTGCTCAGCATTCCAAGCCCCAAGCGCTTCAAACCCATGCATCATCCACATCAGTTGCGCCGCACCATCCACCATGGCGACATCGATCACTTGTCCACGACCCGACTGACTACTCTCTAGTAAGGCGGCAAGAATCCCGTTAACCAACAACATTCCGCCACCACCCATATCGCCCACCAAGTTCAACGGTGGCACCGGCTTCTGGTCTCGCCGACCTGTGGCGAAGAGTGCTCCAGTCAAGGAGATGTAGTTAATGTCATGCCCGGCTGCTAGAGCCAATGGTCCTGTTTGGCCCCACCCCGTCATCCGGGCAAATATCACCTTCGGATTTCGGGCTAAACAAACGTCTGGACCAATACCAAGCTTCTCGCAAACGCCAGGACGAAATGGGTCTATCACAACATCTGCGTTCTCGACCATTCGCAAGAAGGTATCAACACCTTCCGGCGCTTTCAGATTCACGACCACCGACTTTTTACCGCGCGCCGACACATCCTTCATCAATTTTGGATCCGCCCCACCTTTCCGATCGATCCTGATCACCTCAGCACCCATATCGGCAAGCATCATTCCGCCCATCGGAGCGGGACCAATCCCGCCGAGCTCTAAAATCGTGTACCCATTCAATGGTCCCATTTTACCTCCCCTATTGCATCTGGCAACCCAGTGTTAAAACGTGAATCACCCAGACTTACTTCCGCTGATCAAGGTCCGTCTAACTGAGTAATGACTAAAAATTTTTGGTGTTGAACGGTGCGTAATCCGAGCCTAGGCAGTCTCGGGAGATAATAATTTTCATCACCTCCGAGGTCCCCGCGTAGATAGGAGAAATCCTCGCATCAGTAAACTGGCGACTGATTGGGTACTCATCCATGTAACCCGCACCACCGTGCAACTGAACACCAAGGTCAGCTGCTGCGACCTGTAACTCACTGGTCACTAACTTCGCTTTAGCCGCATCGACAGCTGTCAAACAACCTGAATTAAACGCCACAACGCATTGATCTACATATGTTTGAGCGATATCTAACTGTGTTCTCATCTCGGCCATTTTGAACTGCGTATTCTGAAAGCTAGCGAGTGGCTTGCCAAAGGCGTTGCGCTGACGCACATAGTCATACGTGAGATCCCAAGAAAGCTGTGCCGCAGCCAAGTAACCCGCGGCACCTATGAGGCGCTCCTCCGCCAGCCCTTCCATGAGATAAATGAACCCTTTGCCGGGCTCACCAAGCACATTTGCTTTGGGGATCTTCACGTCATTAAAGAAGAGTTCGGCGGTGTCCTGCGCCTTTAAACCCATCTTCTTAAGATTCCGTCCACGCTCAAACCCGGCCATACCGCGCTCAACCATGAAGATGGTCATGTGGTGAGGGTTGTTATCTGGATCTGTCTTGGCTGCCACAAACACCAGATCTGCATTGATACCATTAGAAATATAGGTTTTAGACCCATTCAGGACCCAGTGATCCTGATGCTCTACCGCCGATGTCCGCATACCGGCTAAATCGCTTCCTGCATCGGGTTCGGTCATCGCAATCGCCATGATGCACTCACCTCGAACGGCTTTTGGAAGGAATCGCTGACGCTGCTCCTCATTGCCAAATCTGGTGAGATAGGGTCCTACCAAGCGGGAATGCAGCGTATTGTACCAATCACCGCAGCGGGCATATGCAGTCTCTTCAATGATCACCTGCTCGAATCGGAAATCTTCGTCTCCCATACCGCCATACTGTTCGTCGGGCCACACCATCAGAAATCCTTGTGCGCCGGCGGCTTCAAAGGCGCTACGATCTACTCGCCCTTGCTCCCGCCAGGTTTCCATATGAGGCGCAATCTCGGATGCTAGAAATTTGCGATAAGCGTCTCTAAACATCGCTTGTTCTTCAGTAAATGATCTCGGTAACATGCGCTTGCACTCCGTCAGTCAATACAATGAAACAGTACGGAACGATAAGAGACCCACCTTGTGGCTGCAATGACACATAAATACATGTAAATTGACAGTATCTAACAAAAACACGTCACGAGGCGACCACCATGCAGCGCAAACTCTCTATACCCGTTGAATTCGTTCATGCGACGCTGGCCAACACTGCCCGAGCGGGAATAGATGCCAATCAACTTCTCATTACCAATCGAATTTCGCCGCGACTGCTTCTCGAAACCAATGCGCGAATCTCGATGGAGCGATTTGCTGACTTGCAAGCACACACCATGGTCGCCATGAACGATGAAAGCCTTGGATATCACCTACAACCGCTCCCGCTCGGTACGTGGGAAATGATGTGTCACGCTACCTTATCGGCGCACACTTTACTGCAAGCCTTGCAACGATTCTGCCGTTTCTACCAGCTGTTCGGACTCAAACTTCGGGTCGACACCCGCAGTAGTCAGCGCCAAATCACAGTGAGTATTGACTCTGAAACCCTCTCACAGATGAACAGTGAGTACCTTGCGCATTCATTGCTCTTCCACTGTCACCGCTATTTGAGCTGGCTGGGAAATGCCTTCGTCCCAATCCACAGTGCCACACTCAACGCGCCACAGCGATTTTCACAACAGGACTATCACCGAATGTTTTTGGGCGCACCTGTTCGCTTTTCCGACCAAGCAGAACTTAGGCTGAACCGGCGCTCTTTGATGGGTGGAATTGAACAAAATGAGCTCTCACTGCGACACTATCTGCGCCACCCTATGCTGATGATGCTCACCCAAAGTCACACCGCCAGTGGCTGGGCTGGTCGCGTTTACACAATTCTCCGGCGACAAATTAATGCACCGCAGGAACTCAATGCAGTGGCCGATGAGCTCCAGATTCATCCTCAAACACTGCGCCGGCGCCTCGACGCCGAAGGCACCTCGTTCAGCGAGATACGAGCCTTCATGCGTCGCGATTTCGCCCTCCACCTACTCGGTAAGCAGGGCTTATCGATCGAAGAAATCGCCTATCGCACAGGGTTTTCTGAGTCAAGTGCATTCATCCGAGCCTTTAAAACCTGGACCGGCGTCACACCCTATACGTATCGCAAGGGCCTCTGACGCTACTGCGCGTTAGCGACAGCCAGTGTGTCCTGCAAGGTGCGTTTTACAAACTTACCGTTGGCATTGCGCGGCAAAGGATCCTGTACAAACCAGATATATTTAGGTGCCTTGAAAGCAGCGAGTTGCTGTTTTACGTGGTCTCTCAGAGCATCGGCGCTCACACTTTTGCCGGGGCGCAGATACACCGCAGCGCCCACCTCTTCTCCCAGTCGATCATCTGGAACCGAGAACACCGCACATTCAGCGACGGCATCATGAGAGAAAACTGCATTCTCTACTTCAGCGCAGTAAACGTTCTCACCGCCACGAATCACCATGTCTTTGGCTCGATCAACTAAAAAGATACAGCCGTCCTCGTCGATATAAGCCACGTCTCCAGTGTGCAACCATCCGTCGGTCAGCGACTCTGCGGTGGCCTCGGGGCGATTTAAGTACCCCTTAATCACATTTGAACCCCGAACCCAAAGCTCCCCGATCTCACCGACACCGAGGGGCTGACCGTCGGCATTGACGCACTGAGCCTCAAGTGTGGGGACAGCACGACCACAGCTCGCTGGTTTACTGACAAAAAATTCGGCACCGAGAGAACTGATGATCCCCGACGTCTCTGTCATTCCATAACCCGTATTCGGCTTTGCTGACGCCATCTCTTGGTCAATCTTGTGAACCAGATCGGGCTGCAGGGCCGCCCCGCCACCACCCATCGACTGCAAACTGCTCAGGTCATAATTGTGAAAGTCTGGATGCAGGATAATCTC
>Ga0136655_1001519_pt1 | contig 10342 bp, 10 predicted proteins | sample CPBDNA_2_FD_94863 | JGI IMG/M metagenome (GOLD analysis project Ga0136655, IMG submission 94863) | Freshwater to marine salinity gradient microbial communities from Chesapeake Bay, USA - CPBay_Spr_15_0.8_DNA (version 2) | ecosystem: Environmental > Aquatic > Marine > Coastal | place: USA...
AAAAGGATTCGACGCCCTGTCCCGGAGGCCAGTGCGTGGACGAGGTCCTTCTTCGCCTCAACGCTGGGGGTCTCGAACACGTGGTGGGTCATCTGGACGACGGGAGAGTTCTCCTCGTCCACCGCGTGCATAACCTCGTTGTGGAGAAAACGCTCCACGAGCTTGTTCACGCCGTTGTCCAGAGTTGCCGAGAACAGCAGACGCTGGCCTGAGGAGGGAGTCGCCTGGAGAATTTTGGTGACGACGGGCAAGAAGCCCAGGTCCGCCATATGGTCGGCTTCATCCAGCACGGTGATCTCAATGGCGTCCAGGTGCAGCAGGCCCTGGTTCATCAGGTCCTCCAGGCGCCCTGGCGTTGCCACGACAATCTCCACGCCATCGCGGAGTGCTTGAACCTGGCGGGTTTGTGACACCCCACCAAAGATGGTGGTGACTCGGAGGTTCATGGCTTCTGCGAGGGGACGCATTGCCACCGTGATTTGAGTCGCGAGTTCGCGAGTCGGAGCGAGCACGAGGCCGAGTGGGTGGCCCTTTCGCCGGGTACCCCCGGAGAGCTCGCCGCCGAGCCTTGCGACCATGGGAATACAAAAGGCAAGGGTTTTACCCGAGCCCGTCTTTCCTCGACCCAGCACATCCTTGCCGGCAAGGGTGTCGGGAAGAGTGTCGACCTGGATGGGAAAGGGGGAATCAATTCCAGCCCTGGTGAGGGCTGTCACAATGCTGGCGGGCACGCCAAGCTGCGAAAAAGTATGCGTGTTCATAGGTGTGGTGCTTTCTGGTGATGATGTTCATCACGTTGTGACAGGCAGAACCTGACTAGGGGCGAGCACATCGAGTGATGTAGTCGTTCGCCGTATGAAAAGTGTCAACCACGCTGTGGTGAGGGAGCGTTCTACGACGCAGGGAACAATGACTTGTTCACCGATCCCTCAACACTAGTGCACTCCCTCGCCGGTTAGCGAGCCTGGCCGCGAAAATTCATGGGTTGCGACGGGACTCCTGTGCTCTCGCGAGCTCTGCTACGGGGTGTCAGTGGTGAAGAGCTCGCCGAAAAAAATGCCGAGACCACTCACGAGGGCTGAGGTTGCCCCTCCCAAGGTGTCGAAAATCCCGGCAGGGTCTACCTCCCTCGTATCTGAGTGATCAGAAGCCGGACTTAAGGGGGAAAACGAGCCCTTGAGCTCCTCATAAAGATCGTCATTAGACAAGGCGACAGCTGAGAGCCGAGGTGCGTTTCCTGAGATATCTGTGTCAGTGGAGGGAGTTTGTGGTGAGGATGATGCGTCAACAGTGAGCGTAATCGCCGAGGAAAAATACTTTTCCACACCATCTTCGACGACATAGACGTGCAAGCGCATCGTGTAGGTCCCTGGTTCTCGATAGGAATGGGATCTGGGTAGTGAAATAGGGCGCCTAAGATCGTTGGCGTCGCCAAAGACGGCGCCATCACCGTATTCCATGTACACAATGTTCGTAAACGCTAGAAAGCCAATGGCCGCCAAGCCCTCCTCAAAGTGAAAGAGTGTCGCCTCTTCAGCGCTACTGGGAGTTATTCCAAACGGTGGTATTCCCGCGCCCTCTTCCCCGGGTCTTGACTTACCTGGCGCGGCAGTGCATTCCCAGGGGAGGGGGGCAACGTTACAACCAACGCCCGCGACAACCGGTTCTCCCGAACACTCGACAGGAACTGCGGGTTGGCCGTTGGGCGCGAGCCCATGGTCCAGGTCACAAAAGTCCTTAGGGCGGTCGCCATCGCGAAGCTCGCGAGTAGCGGGGCCGGCGACGCACGGGGTGTTATCCGGGACGTCGTCACACAGAGGCAGGTGCTCCTCCATAGGTTGAGAGGCCAGTCCCCAGTCTTGTCCATAGGGTTCGGACGCAACTGCAGGTGACAGCGCCGAGAGCGCCAGCACAACGCTGGCTGACACTACAGTGAGTGCCTGGCGCTGACTCATTGTGCGCCGATGCTTACCCGCCAAGGCTCGCCAATTATGACACGTATTCTTTCGAGATAAGCGCTGCCAGGATTGGCACCGCTTCTTCCCAGGTGATGCCATAGATTCCTTCAAAAGCTTCCTCGAAGGGAATGTCGTTGTAGCCAATGCGGGTGAAGAGATTCATGGTTGACTCAACTCCGCCGATTGCCGCCAGGCCCTGTGTGGCGATGTAGCCGAGGTGATAACCCAGGGCATACTGGTATCCAGCCTGGCACTGAGGCTCTTGAGATGTCCTCAAATAGTCCTCCGCAAATTCGACAGTCACTTCCTCACTGAGGTTCATAGTGACGGTGAAGTTGCCCAGTTCATCAGCTGATTCTGGGTCGTACAGGTAGGCGCCCGTCCGAGCGTCCGAGGGCTCGAATTCTTCAGCTGTGTCGAAAATTAGTACGAGCTCAGGAATCCTGGCCGTGCCTTCCATCAGGAAACACGGCACACCGACAGCCATCCCTGACCACCTTTCTCCAAGGAATTCATCTTTGAACTGGCGCTGTTGGACTTGGTGGGCATATTCATGGTTAATCGTGGACTCTTCGTGGACAGCGAAGCTGGTGTATGCGCTGCGGGGTTCTGGACCCAGTGTCGCCGGAAGACTCCAAATTCCGTGCCAGCTGCCTGCGTCCATCCTCGGGGCAGAATTTTGGCGGGTGCCCTGTTCGGGGCCCTGGTTAGCGTTTCGCATGACTGTTTCATATTCGGGCTGATTTACCTCGGGATCGCTCAGTACCTCGACCGCCCATTCCAGATCCTCATAGGGGAAAGCTATGTAAGTCTCTTTGTCGGGCTGGACTGTGTTGGCGTAAAGGGCAAAGAGGTCATCGAGCCAAGAATCTATGTCCACGTAGTGAATGTCATCAAGGTTTGGGCTGCGATAAAACCTGTAGGGGATCTCGTTGTAGCCCTCTATTTGCTTGTTGCGCTCGATGGTGGCGTGCACATCGTCGTAGACGATCTTGGATATCTCGTCGGAGCGTTCCACCAGGGTGTCCCAAGTGACCGGAACTTCGATAGCGGGCGGGATGGGTTGAAAAAGTTCAACACTCGGTTCGGGTTCCACCGGTGTTGGTGTTTCCTCGACCACTGCAGAATCGGTTGTGTCAATCGTAGCCACTTCCGCAGCAACGCATCCGCTCGCGATAAGTGTGCACGCCGCTATCGAGAACCATTTCCTCATGTCGCCATTCCTTAGTTGGAGGACTAGCGAGACCCGCTACCTCGTAACGGTATCCCTCCGGTATTACTGGTTGGGAGGAATGTTCCGGGTGGAATGGTGTGCCAGACCGAGAAAACCGAGTCCACTCTCTCCAGCTTCACTCGCGCTCGGGATAAACAGGTTTACGGTCAGCACGGTTGTGTCCCCTATTCGCAGAAGGTTCCATCCCGAAGAGACTGTGTTCAGGAGGTCAGAGCCGACCCCGGGTGTTCTCCTGGGGGAGGGCCCGCTGCCGTTATCCTCCACTCGCACGTGCACGGTGTTGCGGTTAAGCATCGTGACCGTGATGTCAATGTCAGTCGCGTTGCCATGGAATATCGCATTATTGACGCCCTCGCGGATGACTTGTGAGCAGGCGTGCAGAGACGCCGGAGATTTCTCGAGAACACGGAGGACCGGTTCGCCCGTGTGGGCCCTCAGTGTTCCTACTCCCTCCCACAAATCCTCCAGCGATTCAAGGAACTCAGGCAGAGACTCAGCCCTCTGCGTGGTCACGAGATTGCTCAGAGTCCCCTCGAGCAGCCTGACGAGATTCTCCGACTCCTCCGCGCGCGGTGAGGTACTTTCGAGCCGGAGTCGCACGGAAATCAGTGCTGATTGAATCGGGCCATGGACCATCAGAGCTGCCTGACGCTGCAAGTGCCATAGCTCAGTGTTGAGCGCCGCGTTGTGCTCAACGATTGCTCGTTGCGTCTGTTCTTTGCTGCCGATGACATCAATGTGACGAGCAATCAAAATGCCGCCAATTGCCATTGCTGGACAGATGATCGCAATTGTGGGTGCTGCAGCGGGGAAAGTGGTCAGGAAGCCCCATGTTTGGTACGCCAGAAAATCTCGGGGGATAGTGGTGATGACCGCGATCGGCAGATACGTCAGGCCTGCAGATATCCCGGCTACGGAGAAAAACGCGAGGAGAGGGTTAACCCTCAGGACGCGAGGAATGAGCGCCTTGATTGCCCAGCCCAGAGCCACAACGAGCGACACGAGTACCCCGGTAAAAACAAGCAGATACCCCGATTCGGGCCAGGTGAGGCTGAGATCTCGAGCCCACACAATGCTGAGCCACGCCGCGGGAATTGAGCCCAGGAGCAGAGGGTGCACCGCGTTCCTGACCGAAATAGGTTCAAAGAAGCTCAGTCGTCGAAGTTCCGATGGCCGCGTCGTATGTGGTTCATGGGATGTAATCGACGTATCGGTGATGAGTTTTTGCGCAAACGGTCGGAGCACACCACTAATCGACGTGTGGATTTGAGACGAAAGCTCCATGCTTCGCGCCTGTGTCAAAGAGCCCTGGGTGAGGAGGTTCACCACCTTCTCGATTTCTGGAGCCACAACGCTTTGCACTTCAGCATCCAAATTGTGCTGCGCCGATTGCTTTTTTTCGAGAACCGAATTTTGTAATCCGACGAGCTCTTTGTTCGCGCTATCCAGTCCGAGCTCCAGTGTTTTCAGCCTGGACAGAGGAGAAGCCCAGACCACAGCGATAATTCCTATTCCCACGCTGAGTATTAGGCTCTCCGGGAACTGAGAGTAATAGGAGCCGCTGGGGGGTGGGGGTGCAACAAGAGTCTTGAAGAACACCACCGCGTAGGGGACTGTGACGTAGGTGGCGAAGGCGATAGCAAGTCGAATGAGGGGAATCTTAATTATCCACGCCAGAAATTTTGCGGTCCCGACGAGCCCGGTAACGGTCGCGAGCCAGATCAGCTCCCAGACCAGAGGGTGAACTAACCCACCCGTTAGGGGGGCGTCGATGGCACCCGCTTCGACCGTGAGAGGGCGAATCAGGTACCACATTGCCACATAGAGCCATGGGGTCAGGTTGTCGAAAGGGAACCCAACCCGCTGCCTCTGAGCGGCTGTGTCGTCCCCGTGGGGCGCATCAAATTCTTCACTCATGAATAGGCCTTGAGAAAACTGGCAGCGGAAGTGTTGCGTTGGCTTTTGCTGTCGAGGAGAACCTCGGAGTGCTCGTCTTGTATCCGGCGGAAAATACCCCGCACAGCGCGCTCCGTGGTGCCACGCTGAACCGCAATGTCTGCGGTACTGACACCTCTCGAGACCTGAAGCAGAACCTCGTACTGGGACTGGGAGAGCCTAATCCCCTCGGGTCGCGTTTCCCCGATGGGGCGGGGGCGGAGGCTTGGTTGCAGGCAGGCTTCAATAACCTCGCGGACAGCCTCGACATTGTCCAGATCGAGCTTGTTGATATAGGCCACGTTGGTCGGCAAGTTCTGGGTATTGGTGATGCCTGAGTCGCCCTCGGAAATACGGGAGAGAAAAACGGTCGCAACGTGCGGGTGGGTACGGGCCATCATTTTCGCAAAATCGAGACCAGTGGGCCCGAAGCCTAAGTCAATATCGACAATCGCCAGATCAGGGTCATTAAGCCGGAGGTACTTCTTGCCCTCCGATGCGTTCTGCGCAGTCGCCACATCAAAACCAAAACCCTGGAGCAGGTTTTCGAGCAGAACACGCGTGAGCGAATCATCCTCGACAATCAAACCTCGACGAGGGCCTGGCCCGCGGGGATCGTCGTAGCTCACCATTAGAACAGTAGTCGCGGTCACACAGGGCTTTCTATGGCAATGTTCCAAACGGGACATTGGACCCTAACCCTGGGACCACATTTCTATCCTGAATCCCGATCATGTTGGCTAAATCGGAGCGGGCTCGGGTTTAGATTCTTCAGCCCGTGACGCCCGGTCGTGCCTGGGCCTTCGGCGCTCTCTCTAAGCTCGGCCGAGCACCTGCGCCGGAGGGCAATCGAAAGGATCGCGAGCAGCGAGTCCGACGCGGTTGAGATACGCCACCACGATGCCGTAAGACTGGAAGAGTCCGGTCTCGGTGTAGGAGATTTTCTTTTCTGCGCAGAAGGCTCGAACAATCCGAGCAGCTTTGGCAAGTTTGGGTCTCGCCATACTGGGGAACAGGTGGTGCTCCACCTGGTAGTTGAGGCCTCCCATGAAGTGGTCCATGAACAGCCCACCACGGATGTTGCGACTGGTCAGAACCTGGCGACGAAGGAAGTCGACCTTGATGCCCGCAGCGATCTGAGGCATGCCCTTGTGGTTGGGGGCGAAAGAGGCCCCCATATAGACACCAAAGAGGGCCATGTGGACGACGAGGAAGACTGCTGCGATATACCAGGGCATGAGAGCCACCAGGATGAGGGGATAACCGATGTTGCGGGCGAGCAGCAAAGTGATTTCTGTTCCGCGGTGCTTGAGTGGCTCTCTGCTGAACACTCGCTTGAATGCTTGAACGTGAAGGTTCAGGCCCTCGAGAGTCAGGATAGGAAAGAACAGCCAGCCCTGTCTCTTCACGAAAGCTTTAGTGAAGCCTGACGTCTTTGCGGCTTTCTCCTCTTGGAACATGATGAAGTCAGACTCGATGTCGGGGTCTTTGCCCACTGTGTTGGGGTTCGCGTGGTGGCGAGTGTGCTTGCCCATCCACCAGGAGTAGCTGATGCCGACGACGGCGTTTGCCAGGATTCTTGCGGTGTTGTCGTTTGCTTTGCCCGAGCTGAACACCTGACGGTGGGCCGCTTCGTGAGTCACGAAGGAGAACTGGGTCATGATGATTGACATTGCTGGTGCCAACGCAATCTGAATCCACGTGTTGCCGAGGAAATACATCCCGGTCAGCGTGGCCAGAAGGGACAGCGAGAGAATCACAATGAGGGTGATGTAGTAGGTGCGAGAGCGACCCAGGAGGCCCTCATCCTTGATTCGGGCCAAGAGCTCAGCGAACTCTGACGTGTAGGAGTGGGGGCGGGGGAGCGGATGATCCAGTACCGCGTTCGACATGGGGTTCCCTGCTTGTGCTGACTTCTCAGCCGATGAAGAACCACGATGTTGGCCCCTAGATGTTTCGAACGTATCAGCTGGAGTCCTTCGAGAAGCTGAATGGAGACATGACGCGAGGTGAACTTATCCACAGCTTCAACATATATACTGTGTATATATAACGGGAAAGAGGCAACAATGTCCGATGTGGTGAGGACACGGTTTTTTCGCAATGGCGGCAGTGTTGCCCTGCGGATACCCGCGGGGTGGTTCGACGCTGAGCAGGATGTCACCTTGGTGAGAGACCAGCGAACGGGAAGGGTCTATGTGATCCAGGGTGACGCCTTTGACCCCGAAGACTTCTTTGACTTCATGCGAGATGCTTCTTATGTCCGAGACCCCGCTCTGGAGGAGTTGTCCCGTCGGGATGATCCTCCCAGGCCCTCAGCCTGGGACTACGAGGATTCTGCGTGATGTATCTCCTCGACACGGATACCTGCAGCGAACTGGTGATGGGCAACGCCGAGGTTTTTTCTCGAGTAGATGAGCTCGACCGAGACGCGTGGTGTATCAGCTCGCTTGTCTATGCGGAGCTCCAGTACGGGCTAGAAAAAGGGAAACTCTTGCCTCGCTCCAAGGACTCTCTTCGGAAGTTTTTGGGCTCCGCGCCGTGTGTCTCCTTTGGTTCTCAAGCTGCGGCTGAGGCCGCCATGGTGCGGGCTGAGCTGGAGAGACTCGGGCGGCCTTCAGGGCAGATGGACTATCTGATTGCCGGACACGCTCGCTCACTCGGATTAACACTCATTACCGGCAACACACGGCACTTCGAGCTGGTGGGGGGTATCCGGGTGGAGAACTGGATTCCCTCTCGTTAGGAGACCCTGACCTCGTGTAGTTACTCATCAAAAACCCGTTTCGCTGCACTCTGAATCCTCGCCGGGGGGAGTACCGTAGAGGAAACCCCAAGGAGTGCAGCAATGGCAAAGCCCGTAAGAACCCTCGACCAGAAAATCAGCCGACTGAGGACCTACAACGTTGTGGCAGGTTCCCTGCACCTTCTTCAAGCAGTGGGTTTGGGCTACGTGTTGTTTCTCCTGGAAGACCAGGTCACCTATGCGGTGACCGCTGACTACTTGGCGGGCCCTCCCGGTGTTCCCCTTCCTCCGGAACGGGTAGAGCTTTTTGACATCAATGTGGGAATCGGTGTTGTCGCCTTCTTGGCCATGTCCGCGTTCTTCCACTACCTGATTTCCTCGCCGTTGTTCTTCAAGCGTTACGCAGCAGGACTCAAGCTCAACCGCAACTACTTCCGCTGGACTGAGTACTCGCTGAGCTCCTCGGTGATGATTTGGCTAATTGCTCAAATCACCGGAATCACAGATATTGCTGCCCTGTTCTCGATTTTTGCGGTCAACGCCTCGATGATCATGTTTGGCGCTATTCAAGAAAAGTACGAGCAGCCAGGCTCCGGTGGTTTCCTACCCTTTGTCTTTGGGTCGATGACCGGTCTTGTGCCCTGGATTGTCATCCTGATTTACTTCATCGCACCCGGCTCCACCTCCGGTGTCGAGGCTCCCGACTTTGTTCTGGGGATCATCATTTCGCTGTTCTTCTTCTTCAACACCTTCGCGATCAACCAGGCGCTGCAGTACCACCGGGTCGGTGGGTGGAAGGACTACCTCCGCGGCGAGCGGATGTACATCACACTGAGCTTGATCGCTAAGACCGTCCTCGCCTACCAAGTGTTTGCCGGCGCAATCATTCCCGCTCTGACCGACTAACTCGATGTCGGAAGCAGAGGACACACTCGCGACGTTTCGTGAGCGCCGAAACCTGGCAGCGATTCAACCCGAGGGCCCTCTCGCGCTCACCAACACCCAGTGGGTGGATATGGAACAACCCATTTGGGGCGTTCCTGGAACGTGGGCGCCACGCACTGACGGCGGTTCGGGCCTTCTGGTCACCGCGGAGGCCTCAGAGGGCATCGTCGTGGACGGTGTGACTGTGGATGGCCAGGTCAGTGTTCGAGGTAAAGACGATGAGTCTCCCTCCACAGTCGTGTTTAGCGACACCGTGAGCGGACACGTCATCGCCACCGAGGGCGCCTACGCCCTGCGGGTGTGGGATTCCCAATCAGAGGGCATACAGAATTTCGGTGAAGTAGACGCTTTCCCGTATGCGCCCCAGTGGGTCATCACCGGAACGTGGACAGAGATACCCGGTGGGACAAGTGTGGGGTTTGAGCACCTGAAGGACGAGGGTGTTGTGCGGGATGAGGTAGTTCCCGGCGAAATTACCTTCCGCCACGACGGAGCGGACTACAGCATTGCCTCGTTCAAAGCGGGTCGGGCACTCCAGCTGGTGTTTGCTGACGCTACTAACGGTGGCTCCACGTACAGCGTGGGACGGTTCTTGTTTCTTGCTCCCAACCCCGATGGTTCCATCACCTTGGACTTCAACTACGCCATCTTGCCGCCGTGTGCGTTCTCCTATGCGTTCAACTGTCCTCTACCTCCCACGCAAAACAGGTTCCCCTTCGCTATTGAGGCGGGGGAGAAGAACGTGCTCGCCAAAGACGGCTCCCTGCTGCATGGCTGAGTACCACACTTGTAATTCTTAGGGTTGATAGCGCATACTGGGACCCGGTCTTGCGACCGAATCATGCACTACTCGCGTTATTCCGCGGTCGATGGGGAAGTCGAACCAACGGAATAGGAGTAGACGATGACAACCACCCGTGCTCGCGGTGTGCTTTTTGTGCACTCCTCACCGCGCGCTCTCTGCCCCCACCTCGAGTGGGCGATTGGTAGCGCGCTGGGATACCCCGTGAACTGCCGGTGGGAGGACCAACCCGTACTGCCAGGAACATTGCGGGCGGAAATGGAGTGGATGGGTCCGGTCGGCTCCGGTGCCGCCATCGCCAGCTCTTTGCGCGGTTGGGAGCACCTTCGCTACGAAGTCACGGAGGAGCCCACACCGGGCTCAGACGGCGGCCGCTGGATGCACACGCCTGATTTGGGGGTGTTCTTTGCCCAGACCGACTCGAGTGGCAACATTGTGGTGCCCGAAGATCGCATCCGTTATGCCCTCGAGGTGGCGCAGGGGAATGCTGACGAGATTTCACGGGAACTTCGGGTTGCCCTGGGGGGCGCCTGGGATGACGAACTCGAAGCCTTCCGCCACGCGGGCGACGAACGCTCGGTGGTGTGGCTCCACAGAGTCGGTTAGGCCTGCAGGCCCACTTGGGTCTGGGTTGCCAGCGTCCTCTTCGAGCGAAGAAAGAGGGCGGAGAGAATGTAGGCGACCACGCTCAGCACAGCAAGTGACACCAGCGCGCCGATAAT
>Ga0136655_1001523_pt1 | contig 10333 bp, 11 predicted proteins | sample CPBDNA_2_FD_94863 | JGI IMG/M metagenome (GOLD analysis project Ga0136655, IMG submission 94863) | Freshwater to marine salinity gradient microbial communities from Chesapeake Bay, USA - CPBay_Spr_15_0.8_DNA (version 2) | ecosystem: Environmental > Aquatic > Marine > Coastal | place: USA...
GAGAACGAGAGAGCTAAATCAGCCTGCAACACTACAGGTGCGTACCTGGCTGAAATGCTCACTGATCTGTGCAGTCGCTTTGGTCTCGATGCGGATGAGCTAAACTACCAAGTATTCCTCACTGGCTCAACTAACTTCCGTAACGATGTGGCAGTGACAGCGCCCTACAAGGGTAATCGTAAAGCAACACCTAAACCCAAACACTTACAAGCCATCAGGGACTACTTGGTGACACAGTGGGACGCTATCATATCAGACAATGAGGAAGCTGATGATCTGATAGCCATATGGGCAACTGACGATGAGGCAGTAATCGCTTCGCTGGACAAAGATTTCGATCAAGTACCAGGACAGCATTACAACTTTGTCAAGAAGGAGTTGTACAACGTAACGGATAATGAGGCAGTGAGGTTCTTCTACACTCAGTTACTGACTGGCGATAGAGTAGATAACATTATTGGACTTAAAGGCATTGGGCCAGTAAAGGCCGCTAAGGCTCTAGCTGATCTCACAACTGACATTGAAATGTATAACAAGGTGGTTGAAATGTACGATGGAGACAAAGTACGAGTGCTAGAGAACGCTAGGCTGTTGTGGCTACGTAGGACACCCGGTGAGATGTGGGAGGCACCAGAGTGAAGCGTAAGAGTCCCACCAAGCGTACTGGCACCAATGTCCCTAAGGGGTTTGATAGCTGGCTGGAAGTTGATCTACATGACCAATTAAAGAACTGTGCGTATCACGTTACACAAATAGCCTATGTGCAGCACAAGAACTACTTCCCAGACTTCCTGTACGTTGACGAGGCAACACAGCGGGTGTACCACATTGAGGCTAAGGGTCGCTACCGCGATAATGCAGAAGCACGTAAGTATCTGGATGTCAGGGAGTCATTGAAGGACAACGAGGAGATAATATTTGTCTTTCAACGTCCTACAACGTCAATGCCTGGTGCTAAGAGGCGTAGTGACGGTACTAGGTACTCAATGCAGGAGTGGGCTGATAAGCACGGCTTTACGTGGTACACCAAGGATACTATACCAGTACAATGGACAAGGAAGAAGTGATGACTAAACATTTAGTAATTCCTGATGCTCAAGTCAAACCAGGTAACAGCGTTGAGCACTTGAGTTGGGCAGGTCAGTACGCAGCAGACAAAAAGCCTGATGTTATTATTAACTTGGGCGACTGGTACGACATGCCGTCACTCAGTAGTTATGACGTAGGTAAGAAATGCTTTGAAGGACGCAGATACCAGAAAGACGTTGAGGCAGGGAATAAAGCGATGGATGTCTTTATGGCACCTATCGTTCAAGAACAAGAACGCCTAAAAAGAAACAAACACGCTCAGTGGAACCCTCGTCTTGTCTTTACACTAGGCAACCACTGTTATCGGATAGAAAGGGCTGTTAATGACGACCCCAAACTAGAAGGGCTGTTGAGCTACGATGACTTCAATCTTAAAGACTATGGGTGGGAAGTTTATCCTTTCTTAGAGCCTGTTATTGTTGATGGCGTTGCCTACTGTCATTACTACACTTCAGGCATAATGGGACGGCCTGTGCCTAACGCTAAGATGCTGTTGCAGAAACAACACATGAGCTGTGTACAAGGACATGTACAACTACGTGACATTGCATACTCTATGAGGGCAGACGGTAAAGCAATGACTGGGTTATTTGCTGGCAGCTTTTATGACCACGATGAGGAATACCTTAATGCCCAAACAAATCGACACTGGCGAGGTATTTGGATGTTCCATGAAGTCAATGAGGGTAGCTTTGATGAACTTCCTATTAGTATTAATTATCTCAAAAAGAAATATGGAGGTGGAGAATGAAAAAGGAAGACGTTCTGAGAAACCAGCGTATTTCCAGGAAAGCCAACGGTAATCTACATACGCGCAAATATGAAAAAACTCGGAAAGGTTTTCTTATGCGTAAATACCGAAACATGACGAGCAGGGTCATAGGCGTTCAGCATTTGAAAGCTCACTTATACAAAGGCAAAGAGATTCTTAATCGGGAAGACTTTTATGAGTGGGCTGTAAACTCTTTAGACTTTGACACATTGTTTGAGAACTGGAAAGAGGGCAACTATGATCGAAAGCTCTGCCCTACAGTAGATCGAATTGACGCTTCTAAAGGATATACCGTTGAAAACATGCAGTGGATCACTCACTCTGAGAATTCTCGCCTTGGCGCACTAAGCAGGTATGGCCAATGCTAACCTATTCTGATATACTCGACCGCTTAAAGCAAGTAGACGAAATATCATTACTGGAAGTATTGGACATATCCAGTGAGGAGATAGTTGATCGCTTTGAAGACAGGATTAGAGAACGTATTGATTACTTGATGGAGGACTTAGAGGATGAGTAAACTAGATACAGTAACACCAGCAGAGTGGGACAGGATGTTTCGTAAGCGTGACGTACCTAAGTTTGAGGTAACAGAAGCTAACGTATCACAACCAACACACTATAACTCAGGAGATATTGAGTGCATTGACGCAATAGAGGCCAGCATGTCTAAGGATGAATACGCTGGCTATCTTAAAGGCAACACGTTGAAGTATCTGTGGCGCTACAAGTACAAAGGCAAACCCAGGGAAGACTTGCTGAAGGCTCAGGTATACTTAACGTGGTTGATAGCAGAGGTGACAGAACAATGAAACTAGATGAGTACCAACTACAGGCAGAAACATTTGCTATGTTCACTGAGCGTATGTACCCTGTTGTATCGTTGATGGTAGAGGCTGCTGAACTCGCTGATCTGTTCGTTAAGCCAGTGCTACGTGGTGACAATGTGGCCATTGAGCGGGACAGACTGGTTAGTGAAGCAGGCGATGTGTTATGGAACCTAGCTGTCCTGCTAAAGCGTGAGAACATACACTTACAGGAAGTCGCTGAGGCTAACCTTAGCAAGCTGTCGCGGCGTAAGACTAACGGAACAATACAAGGGAGTGGTGAGCGATGATGGAGACATTGGCATGAAGGACGATACAGCAATACTCATATTCGCTACACTGCTCGGTGTGGTAGGTGTGCTTAGTTTATACCAAGGGTTGACGCTATGAAAGTCGTAGAAGGCACATTCACCAGGAACGCTAAGAAAACAGGCACTGAGTTACTGACTGACGCGATGAAGACCTATGAGGCTGGTGATTTCGATAGCGTAGTGGTCGTCATGGCTGATATTAATAACAGTGGGAGCATTGTATATATGTATGACAACAGTAAGGCAGTAGCTAATGTACTACTCGATGTGGCTAAAGCAGATTTACTATTTGGAGGTGAGGGTTAATGAGCGACACGTACACACTGGACGGCTATTCGTCCTATATCCACAAGTCACGTTATGCTCGCTATCTGCCCAATGAGCAACGTAGGGAGACATGGGCTGAAACGGTAACACGATACGTTGAGTACTTCAAAGGCCGTGGTCAGCTCGATGACGCTACTGCTGTAGAGGTCTATGACGCTATCTACAACTGTGAAGTCATGCCGTCTATGCGTACATTGATGACCGCTGGCAAGGCTCTGGACAGGGACAACATGGCAGGCTTCAACTGCTCCTACTTGGTCATAGACAACCCAAGGGCATTCGATGAATTAATGTACGTACTAATGTGTGGTACTGGTGTTGGCTATAGCGTTGAGCGACAGTACGTATCCAAGCTGCCAGAAGTCGCTGAGGATATGTTCAACACTGATACAACCATCCATGTATCTGACAGCAAGGTAGGGTGGGCCAAGGCGTACCGTGAGTTGATCTCATTACTCTATAGTGGCCAAGTCCCAATGTGGGACATGAGCGGTGTACGCGCTGCTGGTGAGCCGTTGAAGACCTTTGGCGGCAGAGCGAGTGGCCCTGAACCCCTGCACGACTTGTTCAAGTTCACTGTCGAGTTGTTCAAAGGGGCTGCTGGCCGCAAGTTGTCCTCTATTGAGTGCCACGACTTGTGCTGTAAGGTAGCGCAGATTGTCGTTGTTGGCGGTGTGCGTAGGTCAGCACTGATCTCATTGAGCAACCTGACTGATGATCGTATTCGCCGTGCTAAACATGGTCAATGGTGGATTGATAACCCTCAACGTGGCTTGGCTAACAACAGTGCTTGCTACACTGAGAAACCTGACTTTGAAGCATTCCTCAAAGAGTGGGGAAGTCTCTATGAGTCTCGATCAGGTGAACGTGGTTTCTTTAGCCGTGTAGCGTCACAACGACAAGCAGCCAAGAATGGTCGCCGCGATGCAACGTATGACTTTGGCACCAATCCGTAAACGCAATGCGGCCTTGACAAGTAATTGTCATTGAATTAACTATCCTAAAAACGGTGGAACTCCTCAACGGACAATACCGTGCTAACCTTGTATAAGGAAGTGTAACGACTATGAACATTGATCCAAAGCAATTATCTAAGCTTGTTAACTATATGGCTACTTTTGATGGTGGTGTTTATGCGCCCCATAAGAGAAAACCAAATAGTAAAGTTAACTGTAGTTTTGTCATGAATATGCGTGAAGAGAACGAAGACTACGTCATGTGGGTTAAAGAAACATTAGAGCACATCACAGGAGTTAACATCTATTCGCGCAAAGACTGCAACACAGATGGGTGCGCCAGGAAGCCCCAACTACGTCTTGAGTCTAATCGTCATCCTTATTTTACTAAGGTAAGGGAACGAATCTACATTGACAATCATAAAGTTATTGATCCCCACACACTGAAGTTGATGGACGCAGAAGCATTAGCTATTATCTTTATGTGTGACGGTGGTACAAGTTTAGATACAAGGAGCAAAAACCCTCACGCATCTATAGCGTTACATACAAAGGGTTTTAGTCATCCAGAGAACATGGCATTAAGTAAAGCTATCTATGACAAAACAGGCGTTATAACCAACGTCAATCGACACGGAAAGTATTACTTTTTAAACGTGCCAGTAAAGAGTCAGCAACTGTTTTACGAGACAGTTAAGCCTCATGTTCTTGCCAGCTTTGACTACAAGTTCGAACGGATAGCCCCTGTTATTGCAGGGTGGTGATATAGTCTGCTCTACATCGAAAGGTGTAGACCTTGGCAGAAATGACCAAGGCACATATATTAATATGGAGTAACATATGGGTTCGGAAATTATCTTACGTCCCAATCAGGTGTGTAATCTCAGTGAGGTAGTGATACGTCCTGATGATACCCTTGATGACCTTAAACGTAAAACAAGGATTGCTGCTATTTTAGGTACGCTACAGGCAACGTTAACAAACTTTAGGTATCTACGTAACATCTGGCGTAAGAACACTGAGGAGGAAGCATTGCTTGGTGTGTCACTGACAGGCATTATGGATCATCCGCTGCTGTCACATCAGCAGAAAGATTATCGAAAACTAGCAGAGGCATTAGATTCACTAAAGCAAGTAGCAGTAGATACCAACAAGGAGTGGGCATTAAAGCTGGGGATCAACCAGGCAACAGCAGTAACAGCAGTGAAACCGTCAGGCACTGTGTCTCAATTGGTTGATAGTGCCAGTGGGATACACGCACGGTTTGCCCCGTACTACATCCGTAGAGTCAGGGCAGACATGCGAGATCCACTGTGCAAGGTGCTAGAGGACGCTGGTGTGCCCTGTGAGGTTGATGTAACGTCAGCTAGTACTAAGGTCTTCTCGTTTCCTAAGAAGGCACCAGAGGGCGCTGTGTTCGCCTCAGAGCAATCAGGGATGGAACAGCTACAACTATGGGATATATATCAGCGTCACTGGTGTTGTCATAAGCCGTCAATCACAGTGTACTACCGTGACGATGAGTTCCTAAAGATAGGTCAGTGGTTATACAACAACTTTGATGACGTTAGCGGTGTTAGCTTTCTGCCTTATAGCGAGCACACATACAAACAAGCCCCCTATGAGGAGATCACAGAGGGCCAGTATGCTGAGATGTTAGAGGGATTTCCTGTGGAGTTTGACTGGGATATTATTGAACAGTCTGACACCACTGAGGGTGCCCAGACGCTGGCGTGCAGCGGGGCTAGTGGATGTGAGCTATAACTAGACAGAACAATAACAACCTTGACCCTAACTGGCGTTGAAACCAGTTAGGGTTTTTTGTTATTTGCCTGAGTTGACTGCGTTTTTAAGTTGGTTAAACAGTTTAGGATCTTCAGCTTGTAGTCTGTCCAGCATCCCCTTAGCTTCAAGGTTACGATATAAAGCTACCTTCCCGCTTATAGGGAGGTCAGACACAAGACGTTTACGTTCTTCAGAGAACAACATGCCTTCAGGAGCTGTAGTTTCTGCCGCCAGCGCGGCCGCACCAGAAGTAGACGCGAGTGGCCCACGGCTACTCAAAACACCCGCAGCAGAGTCTACTTGACCTCTTAGACCTGCCTGCCATCTTGTCTGCCTCGCTAGCATACGTTGCGTATATTCTTGAGACAGTAAACGAGCACCTACAACACCTGTAGCAAGGCTTGTAGTGATGTTGGCCTGACCCAAGTTAGCCGTCTGTCCTATTACAACAGTGTTGAACAGGTTTTCGAACACAGTAGACTTAAACGAGCCAGGAAGCATCTCAGCCAATGCTTTAGCTTCTTGAGTAGCTTTTTCCACCTGTGAGTCAGCATCTGCTAACTGCAAGGCGTATCTCTCTTTTACTTCTTCAATCTGTGTTTTCAATACTCTCCTGCTTTCAGCGGTTTGTTTCTTGTCACTTAACTGCCTGTTCAATGCAGCTACTTCTTGATTACGCTTAGTCTCGATAGCCGTCTTAGCGTTAACAAGGTTACTGCTAAGCCTTTGTCTTTTGTGTATGGCATCCTTAGCAATTTCTGCTGCTTGTTCGTTAGCAAGATCAATAATGTTTTGTTTGTTCTGTTGACCTATGTTGGCAACGTCTTGGGCTTCACGTTGTAGTGTCCCCATACCCCTAGCAGCAAAACGAGGACTGTACTGCCGAACAGCGTTTAGGTAGTCTGATGCTTCAAAAGCCCCTTTACGAGCGTCTCCACCTGATGCTTTAGCAGTTGCATCATTAACAAAACTTTTAACGCTCCACGCTTTGCGATCGGCAGCAAAGGTAGCTTTCTCTGCTGTACTTAGCCCTTCCTCTAACAAGTCGTGAAAGTAATCTTGTATCCTTGTTGCAAATTGTCTAGTCGATGTGCTTTCATTACTTAGTCCATTAATGGCCCTTCCTATTTGACTACGCATTTGCAACAAATCTTCACCTTTAATGACTCCACTAGGGGCTGTGTCTGTAATAACAGTATCCACGTAGCGCATCACCGAAGACACAATGCCACCGCTTTCCACAAGAGCCAGCTCAGGAAAATCTTTGGATATCTTTTCAATAAAACCAGTAGCTGCTCCTTTGTCAATTGTATATTGCTTACCGTCTGCTACTTTAAAGCCGTGTTCAGACCACATACTGTCTAGCTTACGCATTGCATCTTGAGGGTCTAAAGCACCAAGAGAGTTTATATCATCAGCGGTAGCACCCGGAGGAGAGGCTTCACGCAGGGCTTGTCCACGAAATGAAGCGTTTAAAGCACCAACAGAAGCATCAGCTTCTTTGACTGCCCATGCCCGTGCGGCGCTGCTATCTACTTTAGCTTCCTGCAACGCGGCAAGCTGCCCGTTGTACCTAACACGTTCTTGACCTATAGCGTCTTTAGCAAGTTGTTTAACATTAGCAATTTGCTCGTCAATGTCTAAGTTAAGATATTCTATTTCTTCTGCTGTCTGTTGTCGAATGGATGCACTAGCTAATTTTGTTTTTCTTCCTGCGTCTGCTTTTAACTGAGTACGCGCAGCAACGGCAGAAGCGGGAGTAAGCGCCCTTCCAAATACCTGCCTTGCTTGCTGCTCACTGAGCGAACGTCCTCCGTATGCTTTAGTTACTACGTTGCGGTATATTTGACTCGCCCCGTGTTCAGTAAACATTAAGTTAACAAAGTCGCCTCCTTTACCTAACTGCTGTCCCATTTTAGATTCAGTAGCGAAGTCATATGTTTTTTTGACACCCGCAAATGCAAAAGGAACAGCAGCGGAGATACCCGCAGTTATAAGACCGTTCTTTGCTTTTTCTTCTAGTGTTTCTCCTTCAAAACCAATAGCGCCGCCTTCAGCAGCAGCTACACCAGCGGCAACAGGAATTACCGGATTGATGTTTAAAAGACCTGGTGTGGGTACTGTTGGAGTTAAATTAGCGACACGCGTAGCTAACGGATTAGTTTGCTTATTATAAAAACGAGCCATCTCGTCTAAAGGGCCACTACCGCGTAACTTTGCTGCTTGAGACAGTTCATCACTCCCCGCCGCTACACGTGTTCCAACTCTTGAAGCTACTTCAGCACCGGCTTGTGCTGTTTGCTGACCAGAACGAATCCGTTGAGCATTAGCAAGCAATTGCCCTCCCGCCAAAGAAACAGGAGATATGATAGAACCTACTATATTAGAAGCCATTGCTGTAATAGGGCGGTCTTCTTCAAATCGTGCTACTTCTGCTTCACGCTCTGCGAGTCTCGCTTTAGCTTCACCTGCAATAGTACCGCCCTGCAAATAGTCTGGCTGCAACACAGCAGTAATCGCAGCCTGAGCGTATGCAGCCACTTCATCTTGTTTATTAAGCCACAGCCCATCAATAAACATTCTAGCCGTCATGCCCAAATCTTCAAGAGTAAATTCTTTACCTCCTTCAATGGCCTCGTTATTGGCCTGCATCTGCTCTGCCACATATTGCTCTTGTCGTTCAGCAGGCCCTAAGAGTGTAGGCTCATATGGATTAGTATACCCGACACCGGCCACGACAGAAGCATATGGGTTGTTTTCGGAGATCATTTCGCCTGTAAGTTTATTCTCTACCATATAAACCTCTTATTGATAAATCTTAGGCGTAAAACCAAGAGCTTCTGTTAACAGCCTAATTTCTTGTTGTTCGGCGTTTACATCGCCAGCAGCTCTTGCTGCTGAAATGCGCTGTTGTGCTATATTCATTGCTGAACCATAGTTTTCTTTCTTAGCAATAAAGCCCAACATTGTGGCGTCACCTCCTGAGTTAATTTGCCGTTGTAGATGAGCATCAGCAAGAACAGCAAGGTCAGCAGTTGCAGCTAATGCTTTTTCCTCGCCTCTAAGATACCGTAATACTTCTTCGCTGCTGGCGTTATCGGGTGGAAAACCCTTTTTAAATTCTACAATGTCCCTATCAGTTGCCACACCAGGAGGAAGCGCAGCAACAACGCTGGCATTGCGCGCCCGCAGAAAAGCAGTTTTTTCTTCTTCTTCGGCATCACGTAGACCAGCAACACCCAACGCTGTAGTACGTATATCACTAACGATACCCGACGACTTGCCTGGGTTCGCGAGCATAGACTGTTGTAACTGGCGGTTCCTCACCAGATCAGCCGCCGCTGTTGTTGCGTTAGCGACAATACCGTTATAATTCTTTTCTACTGTTGCGCTAACTTTTCCTGTAACTCGTTCACTTTCAGTACGTGGAACCAGATCGCTTAATTTTCCTGTTGCTGCTGCTATCTCTAAAGAAGCAGGCGTGTATTTTCCTGTTGAAGCAAGGTCAACCATCTCTTGTCTAAAAGTTTTTCCTTCTTTAAGCGCACTGTTATCATAAACAACATTACCTTCTTTATCAATAACGACAGCACCCGCTGATACTGTAATAGGCTTTTTATCTTTATTCTGTAAAGCGTCTTTAGCGACATCCACAGGAAGACCTATTAAGTCTGCTCGGTTTAAGCTAGTGAGATACCGATTCCACGCTTGTCTTTGCTTTTCTGTTTCTCCTATGCCCCGAGCAGCAGCAACATCAGCGGGCTTAATGCCAGCCTGTAACGCAGCTCCCTGTTGTATAGCAGCAAGTTCAGGCGAGACAGTAGAACCTAGATCGCCCAGCAATGAACGCTGAAGTCCCTGACGGTTCTGTGCTGCTGCCTCAGTAGCTCCTTGTCCTGCTGCCTCTAGTGCAGCCATCTGAGCCATGCGTTGCTTCTCAGCCTCAGCCTGCTTATTAGCCCTCATCTGACCACCCAGCCCGCCAATCTGTTGTCCTACACCTGTTAAGTTAAAGTTAGGATTGGTAAGGCTGCTCAATAACCCTTGTGAAAAACTTAATGCCATGATGATTATCCCTTATCGGCCAAAAATACCGCTGATTGAGTCCCAAATACTGCCCACTTGAGTCCCTAAATTGTCATAGTCAAGCCCACCAACGCCACCAATGCTCCCCATAGCGTTGCTCATCAATCCAGTACCAAGCTGTCCCATAAGGCTAGCTTGTCCACTAGCAGCACCAAGCTGTGCGTTAAGGCCAGCCATGCC
>Ga0136655_1001530_pt1 | contig 10317 bp, 21 predicted proteins | sample CPBDNA_2_FD_94863 | JGI IMG/M metagenome (GOLD analysis project Ga0136655, IMG submission 94863) | Freshwater to marine salinity gradient microbial communities from Chesapeake Bay, USA - CPBay_Spr_15_0.8_DNA (version 2) | ecosystem: Environmental > Aquatic > Marine > Coastal | place: USA...
GAGCAGCGATTGCATCCGTGTCAATGTTCTGGATGATTTCTTTCATGTTCATATAGTCAGCGTAAAACTCGAACGCACCCCAACTAGCACCACCGAGTGTAGATAGTGCGGTGACAAGCACCATTGCCTTACCGCCGGTAAACGACATTCCACCAAACTCTATCGTGGTTCCGCTTTCTTTTTCTTCTTCTGCTGCCATATCTTAATTCTCGAACTTCAGTTCTTTGAGACTCTGTATCTAGTTGTAGACTCTCTCGTTTGGTATCAAACCTCTCACTCGCCTTATCAATCATCTCCCTAACCTCGTCTTGCATATTGCGGTTCTGGTCTTCGATACGGTCTACGTTCTTCTCCATACGATTGAAGTCATCGCGTAGGTCGTTCTTAATACTACGGGAGTAATCAATTGCTTCGTCAAGTTTAGTTTCGATCACATCATTACGAGCAGCAATAGCATCCGTATCGATATTCTCAATGATCTCCTTCATGTTCATATAGTCAGCGTAAAATTCGAATGCACCCCAGCTGGCACCACCAAGTGTAGACAGCGCGGTGACGAGCACCATTGCCTTACCGCCAGTGAACGACATTCCTCCAAATTCTATTGTAGTTTTATCTTCTTCTTCTGCCATATTTAATTCTCGAACTTCAGTTCTTTGAGACTCTGTATCTCTGCTTTAAGTTTCTGTACTTCTAGTCGTTTCTTCTCAAGCTCTAGCAAGTACAACGTATTACAGTTCAATCGTTCTTTTGGAGCACCTATGGGTATTGTAATCTTCGCGTAGACTCCCACATCTTTAACTAACCTATTACTGTCATAATTAGCATCTACGATCATGTCAGAACCAAAGTTATTAAATGGATCGTTTTGAGTGATTATCCCCACAACTCCAAACTCGACGTTCGTCGATGATCCAATTGCCATCGAACACTCGACTTGATCTGCCCTTATTCTATCTGACTGATAACCCTGTTGCGACTGAGGCATTGCAAGATTTAACGAATTAGAATCCGCGCGTGCCACAGTGTGTGTCAGCAATCCCAGTATCACAAAAATCCATCTCATTAAATCATTCTCATTTTATTTTCGAGCATATCCTCGACGATATGGAAGTTATTGCTGATCCTTTTGCCAACAACTTCGACTTGGAGCAAATATAGACAGCTCGACTTTTGTCCTGCTGTCTAATAAAAATATCTACACTCTTTCTTGAAAGATACTTTAGGTTGATTATCCTTTCCGCAGTAGCAAAAGGGACTGGGAGAAAATCTTTATCAAACACACCTATCTCATAATACGAAACATCTTTCCTACTGTTGAGCAGCTCCATTCTCGTAACCAGAACGCCCGAAGCATAAGAATTCTTCAGTGTAGGATACGTAGGAGTCCATTGGTGGGCACTTGCGTACCCACACATGGAGACCAACAGGATCATAATATAATAACGCATCGTGTTATAGTGCAATACATTCCGCACTTAAAATTGCGCGATATGTACCTGCGGGAAGCGCAGTAGTATAACCATAGTCTACTCGTGAAGTAATCTCAAACCAAGTACTACCAGCAACCGTCAGATCGACTTCAGTCACGTTTTCGTAAGTTACCAGCGCACTGGAATATGCAGACATGTTAGTGTCAGATACTTGACCGACAGCAACACTGCCAGTCCAAACTGGTATGTCGGATAGTGTTGGATTCGAAGAGAAGGTATTTGGATATGTAATTCTTGCTTTATAAAATGATGCCTGAATAACATCGAATCGAACAATAGGTGTCATACCCCCATCAACGTTGTCTGTGCTGAGTACGCTAGGAGTAGGGTTACCATAAACTCCCAGAGTATCAGTTTGTACGACACATTTTGATTCTACATTACCAGTGATGGGTACATCTGCCGCAAATGCAGGCAATGCATATACAACTGCTGCGATAAATAAAGTTTTCTTGAACATTGACGTTCTCCTGTTTTAGTATTTAATTAGCATACTGTAGGTCCACCATTTTCTGGTGTAAAATCTGAGTTGCCAAATTAACTCTCAAACCTTTTTTAGCATCAGGAAGTTTACTATCAATCAACGCAATTGTTTCTTGATATGTACCTCCTGGTATAGCAGCATAATATGAGGACGTCAAACTATTCGTCGACGTTAACAGTCCGTGCAGTACCAACTGTTCTTGTGATAACGCATCCGTATTCACAATACCCAATAGCACTCCCAGTCTCTCATCATCCTCCCCTCTTTTCTTAGCAAGCATTGTCTTTCTATCTGCTTCCTCTTGCTCTTCTTCATCCTTTAGAGTTTTCTTTCGATCAAGTTCAGCCTGAATATATTGTTGATCTTCTTCATACGAAACTTGGTTAGTGTCAAATTCTACTGGTGTGATATAACCAGGACAATCTGGTGTAGACTGAGGATCAAAACACGGATCGTATTGATACGTATAAATCACACTCGCGTCTTCTACTGTTCCAAATCCATCAACCTGTATTGAACCATTTCCCCAATAAGAGATGTCAATATCATCAACAGGTACGACTTTATTTATCGTATTTCCTGGTAATCCTGACCAGTCATCGCTAGATCGAAAGATATAACCTTCGCCTAGTGCATTCTCATTCTGAACATGAACAACCATATCGTCGCTAGTATTCTTTACTGCGGTGTATCTGTATATGACATTACCTACAGTCAACCCTGCCTGTTGTGGCAGGATATTTGTCATTACCCAGTTATATCCGTTCGCCGCCGAATTTGGAGTAGATCCGTATATAGTATCAGAGTATGAGTAAGAGGAGCAGACCAGCAACGCCAGCACCCCCAAACATTGTCTTAGTACCATTGCTCATTTCCTCATCTTTTGTTTTTCTGTTAGGACGCTGCTCCGCATTTACTTCCCATGCTGTCTTTGCTTCAGGACCAATCAATCCGTCGAACGGACACGGCGTGCCAGCATTCATCATTGCTTCGAACACACGTCCATCTTGACACATCGTGGACACTGCCGCAACTTTCATTCCCATATCATACAAAGTCTTTGAGAGTTTTAACCTTTCACAATTTTCATCAGTCACTTGGGTACCAGTTGAGATACCAAGTATTTGCGTCTGAATCGCACCCGCAACACCGAAGGTACATAAGTCGGAGTTTGATGTATTAATCGTCGGAGTGATCGCAGAAGCAGGAGGCGACTTTAAAGTGGTCGTCGAGTCTGTCTGAGTTCTTATTGTACTATTTGTTATTGAATCCGTTTTGATAACATCGTCTTGTCCGATAGCAAGCGAACACATCGTACACATAAGTACGAAACTAATTACATTTTTCATTCTATTATCCACCTATAAAACTCATTTAAATCACAGTTAGGTCATACGTTCACAAATATCTACTTCTATTGTAGATACTCATGAGTATTTATAGGATTATTTATAAGAAAAAATCGCTCCAAACATCATAACAATTTATAGTAATATTCGGTGTTTGGAGCGATTGCGGAGGTTAAGCAGTCGCTAATTCGACTGCCAGATTTACTGCATTAACTTTCTTCGCTTGGTTAGCACCGAACCAAGCAGATACCATTCGTGCATCAGCAGAACGACCTAGTAAGTGATCCGTAGTGTAAGTCACTGCATTGAGTGCTTGCCACCAAGAACCTTCACCAAACTCAGCACCAGGTTGTGTTTCAATAGCATCGTAGGCAGTCTTTGCAGTACGCGACATTTCTTCGTAAGTATTGACTTGCTTCTTCGCAGTATTCGCAATAGGAAACACATTGTTGAAGTAATTGATCAATTCAGAATATGAGGCACGTTTGTGCGACAGAAACTCTGCCATCTCTTTGTACTGTGCAAACTTCTGATGCGCAATACCAAGATGCTCTTTAACTAGATCTGGATTGAACTTGTTACGGTGATTCAGAGACACCTGATTATTTGATTTTGTACTCAAAGAAAATGTCAACGTATTGTTGCACACAACACGGATCGGCGTAAACCTTACGTTGATTGCCTTACCGTATTGATGTGGATTTGACAACAGTAAGTAAGAGTCAATCCGATCTTCACCGAGAATATCGAATGACTCGTTTACTTTAGCAAGAACCCAAGTGATCTCGCCATTCTTCAAAGAACCAGCAGTATGCATCTCCATGTCGCCTGCGGCGCAGTACTCTGCGAAGAAGTCGAATGCTTCGCTATTCTGGACAGGGTTCCAGTTCTTACCTACGTTAGTTAGTACAGCATTCGTATCTGTACGGATAAGTGCTTCCTGGCCTGTCTCAATCAACTCACCACGAACGTTGATTAATGCAGAGTGCTTTTCAACGCTCCAATCTAAACCTGCTTCTACCATCATCTCACGAGGTGTCAAATCTGTAGATACTTTAGTACCAAGACCATGCCAAGGAACTTGTCCTGCATATGCCATTTGTGCTTTGCCGTTAACTATTTCTAATTCATGACTCATAATATATTTCTCTCTTTCGCATTAATGAAGTGTTATTATAACATAGATAACATGCAATTACAACATTTATTTTACCACAGTTCCTTTCTCTTCACGAATCTTCTCCATTCGATCACGAGCAGCAACCCAGTTCTCAAATTCCATTGGTTTACGAGCATCGCCAAACTTGAGTTTGTTTTGCTTGAATGAATCTGCCAGTGCTTTCTTGAACTGGGTGCCCATGAACTGTCCCACAAGTTTCAACAGTGCTTGACGAAACGAGCGTCCGTGGTGCATATGTCCAAGAGTATGGGATAGCTCGTGTAACAGAGTGTACATATCTAAACCAGAATTGATATTCAAGTACACAGTCTTGCCGTCAGTAGAACCAGCAGTTCTTCCTGAACTGCGCTTCATCTTCACTACCTTAGGATAGTTGTTGAAGAGTCTATTGATATCGTTCTCGATAGATTCTTTCCACATCTTCTCCCACAACTTAGACTTGTAGACTTTCTTGGTGAATTTTTCTGCTTCTGGGACGGAGTTGAATACGGGGATCTGAACAGAGCGTTGGAATCTCCACTCGGCTTCATAGCATTTTTTGCGCTCTGAGTCCCGCGCACCCAGGCCTTCGCCTTTGTTCTGCTTCGTTTTATGCTGGGTGAGATATAACTCGTAAAGAGATGAATCTGTCATTCCCCAGTTCATTATTTTCTCCCCTTGAAACCAAGAGATTCCATCGCTTGAGCAGGACTAGTTTTTTCGCTCAACTCAATATAATCTTCAATCGAAACATTCTTGACGAGAAAGTTAATCCAAGACTTGTATGGTTTAGAACCGTACTTGAATCGCGCAATAAAGGTTGGTTCTGGTTTGCCGTGCCAAGACGGATGACAGTCGGGTCTTGCGATCTCCATGTTGACGCTCTTAGTGTGTGAACCACGGTACATAAGGTACATACCGTCCCAGTTGAACTCTTCTTTGTTAAATCTAGTCATAATCTATCTCTCTCATCAATTTATACAACTATTATACTATGATAAGGTATGTTTTGCAAACATTATTTCGCTATTTAACATGATATATTTTCATGTAGACAAGATTCATCATGAAGTTTCTTCATGTTTTAAGTACGTTGAGCGAACTTTTCAAGCAAAGCCCTCGCTTCTGCTTTCAGGCCGAGTTGATCACATTCCACCATCTTTTTAGTAATCGCATTGCGCTCGGCACAACCTTTACTGTACGCTCTCTGATCATCGGACATGTAGTAGTACCAATCATGAGTTTTCAACATCTGCTCTAGCTTGACTAGATCTTGGTTCATCTGTACGCTCATGCTTGCTCTCCTGTTGCTACGTTACGGAACCCAAAGGTGTCTACCATATACAAGTAGTCAGTCTCAGTGTCTAGGATCAGATCACCCACCGACGTTGAACGACATCGATCAAGTCTCTCAACTTTAGATTCGTCGTTCCATACGTTGGTCAGGTGATACACATGATCCAGACTCTCTGCCTTCACATTCATCACTGGACTGTAGAGATCAAGAGTAGCCTGTACGCTACCGTTACTCTGGACGAAATCGTATCCCATCATCGCGTCGCGATAAGCCTCGAAGGTCTGATCGCCCATCTGACCAAGCTGTGGGGCGGCGTTGGTAAGAACAATCTGGCTAACTACGTATTTGTTCATAATATATCTCTCTTTCATCAATTTATACAAGCATTATAGATGTGTTCTGGTCAAATGTCAATACTTATAAAACCCTCTCGATCAGCAAACCGTCAAGGTCTGCGCCGCATTCTGCGTGGCCACGCAGTCTGCGTGGGAGATCCTATTGTCCTGCACAATGCGAGATTGAACTGTACTTTCATACTGGGTAATAAGGTAATCGAACTGGTCGTAGTGACGAACGCTTTCAGCACTTGCCATGGATATATCCTCATCATCAGATCTTGTATCCATGAACACATCGCTGTCTACATAGTTCCAATCGATTAAACCGTTACTCTGAATGTTCTCAGGGTTTGATACTGCTTTGTTGAATGCTCTTGCAAACTCTGTTGATATAATCATAATCTATCTCTCTCTCATTAATTTATATAAGTATTTTACCACAATCAGATATGTTTTGCAAACATTATTTCGCTATTTAACATGATATATTTTCATGTAGACAAGATTCATCATATAATGCCAGTCATGACGCATTAGTAGCTGCTCGAACATAAGGACCGGGTCCCATTATACGAAACCCCTCTGATCTGCATATTCCATCGCACTTAGTAAATCATCGATGCATTTCGCGCTTGCTTCCACATAAGCCCCATCGCTGAGTTGGATATGCATATCATCCACAATGCATACAACTTCCAACCATTGCTGCTTTCCAGTCCGACGTACAAAATCACCTTCGAATATAATCATAATCTAGCTCTCTCTCTCATTAATTTATACCAGTATTATACCACTGTCTTATATGTTTTGCAAACATTATTTCGCTATTTAACATGATATATTTTCATGCAGACAAGATTCATCGTGAAGTTTCTTATCGATAGGTGTCTGTAAATTCTTCGTTGGTTACTGGTCGACCGTTGATGTAGCACTGAATGTCATCAGACTCTTCTTCTCTCTCTTCAGTCACACCTTCGATGCCAAGAGCGTAAATATCCATCATCAACACGTTAGTAACTTCTACCAATCGCACAGTTACATCAGAAGAAGATACCTTGCCTTCAAATCGATCGATATTAATCTGTTCAGCAAGTCTGTTAGCTTCTTCAAGTAGGAATTTAATTCTATTCATAATCTAGCTCTCTCTCATTAATTTATACAAGTATTATACCACTGTCTTATATGTTTTGCAAACATTATTTCACTATTTAACATGATTTATTTTCATGTTTGCAAAATTCATCATGAATTTTCTTATCGATAGGTGTCTGTAAATTCTTCGTTGGTTACTGGTCGACCGTTGATGTAGCACTGAATGCCATCAAACTCTTCTTCTCGCTCTTCAAACTCACCGGCTTGCGCAGTCACGCCTACGATATACCCGACAGCGCAAATATCCATCAGCAGGTCAGTAACTTCTACCAATCGCACTGTGAGATCGGCAGAAGGAACCACTCCTAAGAATCGATCTGTGTTGATGAGTGTCGCCAACGTTCCTGCTTCTGTAATTAGGGATTTAATTCTACTCATAATCTCTTTCTCTCTTTAGTTTATATGAGTATTATACCATTAAAGTGTCATAGAGTCAACTGATGTTATTAAAATATATCGGTTTTTTTAGACTATTTTGTTATAAGGAACCTCCATGTTCCAAACTTTTACTTGATTATTTCAGACCATTTAGTTACATCAAAACTTGCTTCTGCTGCTTCATCAAGTTTTGGAAATACATCGATGCCTGTTGCTGCTTCGACTGCGTCTACACTAACTGCATACTTGGGCATATCTTTAGTGCTCAGTTTCGCATTTGGAAATATGAACGCAATGGTTTCTCCGTTGGTTGCATTATATACAACCTTCCAAACACTAGTTGGAACACCTACCGCGTTACCGATTGTTAGGTATCCCTCAGCATATATGGTTCCGCTTACCACATAAATGTCTGCACCTTCTGCTGCTGTATTTCTTACCCCAACTTCAAGTATACGCCAGATGCCTCTGTTGTTGCCTGGATCTTGTGGAATCATATTGGTAAGATAAAAACTTTCACTCATCTGTTCATTATCAGTACGATTGTCTGCTGCTGGTGATAAATGACCGCGATCATATGGATGCCCTTTGTAGTCTTCCAACTGGGCTTCTTTATCATCATCCACTAATGGATCAGGACCAAAGTTGTTCTTGCGTTTAGCAGGACCTGTGATGTCTGTAGTATCTAAATGCTCTACAACATACTCTGCTGTCTTAGTATCATAACGATAATGTAGGGCATAATTGCCGTGACAAACGTATTGTGTGTTTGTGGTGATGCTACTGATAGGCGCACCTAATGTTGTGTGTTGCGGACAATTGTCGTCAATCGGATTTGCAAGAACACTACCAGAGAAAACAAATCCCCATACTACTAATAATAACACTTTTTTCATTTTTACATCTCTTGTTGTTGGTTTTTTATTGTACATTATTTCTGTTCATCTTCAACAGGTTTCTTTTCATCGGTATTAATGGTTCGATAATAGACGACGACTTCTTTCAGTTGGTTTACATATCGCCTAATCTCTTGCATATTATAACTCATCAACTCATAATCGTCGACGGTCATAGCAATGAACACCACACTACCGTTCTGCTTCTCCATATCAGCAAGAAACTCTTCTAGATTCTTATCTGATACAACATAGAACATAGGTTCTTTGAGATCGATAGCACGAGGCATGATAGGATGCGTAATCGGCACCTTTACTTCAATTGTGCGTATCTCAACAGGAATCGGTTCTGGTGCTTTTGGAAATTTTGGGAAGTAAGAGCAACCGCTAGTTATCGAGATTATCGATAAAAGTGCTGTCGTTCTCAATAGAGTCGAATACATCTTTAGTACCTTTGTTTATACGGGTCTGGATCAATCCAGGTTTAGCAGCAGCGAGTTTGCTTAGATTATGTCTACGAAAGATGTCGAGGTAGCGAGTCATCTCGCCTTCAATCACACTATTGCGCTGTGTTTGTTCCTGGAGTGCTTCCGATGTCTTTACAAAATTGTTCTGGAGTGCTTCGATCGTTTTGATCTGTTCTTGCTGTCGCACTTCCTGTGCTACCAGAAGTGCCTTTTGTTGCGCCACTTCACCCAGTAATGGTTTATGCATGAACTCATAAAACAGTCCGAACGTGATGCCCATGCAGAGTATCACACCTATCAGTATCTTACTTATCATAATATATCTGCTATTGTGGGATTACGAAATGTTCCCATGTTTTTTTACCCGTTCTATTTCTGCTTTAGTCAATGGGCGAAATGTTCTACGATCAACAGCCCATTGCTGCTTTGGTTTAGTGAATCTTATCTCCTTACCACCCTTCGGCACATAACCAACTAGAAGTTCGCCGTCAGTGATATATATGTGATTTTGAATCTTATAAGATCCCCAATCGGTTGTCTCTTCTAGATAAGTTATACTCATATATCAGTTCTCGACAATTTCCCGCTAGATAGTCCATATACATACTTGTTCGTAACAAGGTCAATGCCATTGAATGAGATTACCTTTTCCTTACCACCTGTCTCTTCGATAACCTTTTTCAATTGACTCAGACTATCCCAATTTTCTTTTTTCATAACATCAATATTTTTCTTTGCCATTATTTACTCATCCTAGCAATTTCTATTGCCTGTTGTTGATTAGTAATAGGAACGGCATTGCTCTTGTGCATTGTGCAGATTCCTGTAATGAAAGTGCCTGTGTACTTATTTATTTCCTTCTTTTTAGTATTACAGGTACCATTGTCATGGGATTTATAAACTGGAGTTTCGCGCCTATAAGGTTCAGAAACAACAAGAGCGCCCTCTGAAGGTGCCCTTGTCTTTGTGGTCCAAGCATTATACGACTTCTTCCGTCCGTTAGGATAATGTCTCATTGAACCGTGTAGCATTATATACGCCCATCCTCTCTGAGTTTAGCAATATCTTTCTTAGAGAGATTCTTGAACTTTCTTTTAGACGTAGACCAAGTACGATATGCTTTTGTGAACCTCTTCTCGACACCACCTACTGGAATATATCCCAACAAAACATTACCTAACGTAATGTAAATATGATTCGGTGTGTTTGGTGCTTGCGACCATACGGTTATTTCTTGTCGGTATTGTTCTGCCATCTACTTAAATAACTCCTCGTAAAGTGCCTCGACATCTTCGAATTCTGCC
>Ga0136655_1001538_pt1 | contig 10287 bp, 5 predicted proteins | sample CPBDNA_2_FD_94863 | JGI IMG/M metagenome (GOLD analysis project Ga0136655, IMG submission 94863) | Freshwater to marine salinity gradient microbial communities from Chesapeake Bay, USA - CPBay_Spr_15_0.8_DNA (version 2) | ecosystem: Environmental > Aquatic > Marine > Coastal | place: USA...
GTTCGTTTTGTGGGGGTGGCAACGGTTCATCCGTCTCAGAAGGGTCATTGCTGTCGTTACTTTGATCCCCCCCCTCGCCATCGCCGCCCAATTCGACAAATGTCTCACCCGCCTCAACCCGTGTGGTGGCCGACCGATAGGCACTGAAAGCTTCGCTCAAAAGGACAAGATCAGCGGCAAAGTCGCTTTCGGTACGCACCACTTCGCGTGTCTGTCCTTCGATCGGAGAGACGATCCACGTTGTGTCTGTCGTGGTGATGAGGGCAATGAGGTTGCCATCAAGGTCGGTCAGTTCAATCGTGCCTACGCCGCCGTCAGGATCGCGGTTGAGTGACACCTGCAATGTGGCAACCCCGTCAACCATCTGGATCTGAACCTGGACGGTTGTGCCCCGAATGCCCATGGTAGCGGTCGGTGTGGTCACCTCCATGTCGCCGGTTTTGGCCACCTGACCTGCGATAAAGACAAAGCCGCCGGTGATCAGGCTGAAGCCTCCTGCATTTTCGCCGCCGTCGGGATCATAAACCAGCGTGTCGATCACCATGCGCGAAGACTGCGCCAGCGAGAATATGGTCCCGTCACTGAAAGTTATCGAAACCGTGCCATCCGCCGCGGTTGAAATGATGTCATTTTGGTAGATCTTTACACCAACTTCCAGATCATCGACTGAGCCATCGCTGCGTTGCACAGTCGAAAGCCCCCCGATGGTTTCGACCTGACCAATCGGCACTGGTGCCTGAACCTGACCCAATTGCGCGTATTGCGCATCCATGCTGGACCCGGCCAGACGGGCCGCAAGATGCCCGGCCAGCACCGCACCATTTGCCGCCACCAGATCAACCGGCGTGGCGGCAGTGAAATATTCCGGCACGACAAGGACGGGAACGCCATCGTTGGACAGAACCAGATCCTGGCCATTGCGCGCAAACTGCGCCTCAAAAAGTGCGACCCCTTCGGGAATGTTGACCGCATCGGGACCTGCCGAAGTGTTCAGTGTACCAAGCGCGACGTATGTGCCGTCAGCAAAATCATAGTCACGGGCCATACATGAATTCCTAAAATGAAATCGTTTTCCAAATAGTGGTCGTCTTAATTTTTGTCGTTCTGGTGCTACTATATCTTTTTATGCCCAAGACCAAAGCGAAGTTGATCACAGCTGCGGCAAAAAAGGCCCTGGCCGGGGCAATTGATGATCTGGTGATGCTTTTCCCGCCTGCTGGCCCTGCGACCTGTCAAGTGGCAGAAGTTTCCATTGCCAAACGGGGCTGAAAAGGGTCGCATGGCGGGATTGAAGATCGCGTTTCGGCCCCCGGCGAATTTGATTCGGGGTGCAATCAATTGAATTTATAGGCTGGCTTTGACATGAGATGGTTTGTGCGAAAGGTGGGCTGGGCCCGTTTTGCAGGTCTTGCGCTTTTGATCGCATTGCTGGCCGTGCGTATCGCCGATCCTGTCTTTATTGAACGGCTCAGGTTGCAGGCCTTTGACACCTACCAGCAGATCAATCCGCGCGAGCGCCTTGGCGCACCTGTCGCGATTTTGGATGTGGATGACCGCAGCCTGGCCGAGGTGGGCCAATGGCCCTGGCCGCGCACGCAGATCGCTGAGATGACGCTGAAGGCGATGCAGGCAGGGGCCGTGGCCGTCGCCTTTGACGTTATTTTCTCTGAGCCTGATCGGCTGTCGCCTGAGAATATCGCGCTGGATAACCCTGATTTGCCGCAGTCCGTGCGCGCAGAGCTGCGCAAGCTGCCGCCCAATGATGAGGTGCTGGCCCAGGCATTTGCGCGGTCGCGGGTTGTGGTGGGACAGACCAGCATGCGCAATGCCGGTTCAGGTGAGGCGGGCGGCCCTGCGCCGCTGGATGTGCCGCATGCTATTCTGGGGCCAAACCCTGACAGGTTCTTGTTGCGGTTTCCCGATCTGATCCAGAACCTTGAGGTGTTGGAGAATGCAGCCGCCGGGCATGGGATGTTTACGGTTCTGCCTGATCCTGATGGCGTTTACCGCCGGGTGCCCGTGGTGATGCAGGCCCAAGGGGCCTACCGGCTGGGACTGTCGATCGAACTGCTGCGCATCGCGACCGGCGGCGAGGCTTTTGCCATACGTTCAAACGACGCTGGTATCGACGGTGTCGTTGTCGCCCGGCAGCTGATCCGGACCGAACAGGACGGCACCGTATGGAATAACTTTTCCCCAAGCAGCCGTGACCGGTTTGTGTCAGCGGTTGACCTGCTGAATGGCACCTTGCCGCCCGGACGGCTGGCCGGGCATCTGGTCCTGGTCGGCACCTCTGCCATCGGGCTGGAGGATTTTCGCGCCACGCCGCTGGGCCTGCCGATGGCCGGAGTTGAGATCCACGCCCAGGTTTTGGAAAACATCCTTGGCAAGTCGCTGCTGTATCGCCCGAACTACGCCATCGGGCTGGAACTTGCCTTTGTGGCGGGCATGTCCTTGCTGGTGATCATCATGGCCCCGATGCTGACGGCGACCTGGCTGTTGCTGGTGACGGGCACGTTGATCGCGATCAGCGCGGGTGGGGCCTATTACCTGTTCATCGACTCGTTGCAGTTGATCGACGCCACTTTCCCGGTCCTGTCGGTATTCCTGGCCGCTTTGCTGATGTTCAGCATCAACTACATTCGCGAAGAGATCCAAAAGCGCGAGATCCGGGGCGCGTTTGGCCAATATGTATCGCCCGATCTGGTCGCGGCATTGGCCAAGGACCCACATCAGCTGAAGCTGGGCGGAGAGCGGCGGGAACTGTCCATCCTGTTTACCGATGTCCGAGGTTTCACAACGATTTCAGAAAGTTTCAAGGAAGACCCCACAGGGCTGACCGCGCTGATGAACCGCTTCCTGACGATCATGTCAGACGCGATCATGGACAAGAACGGAACGATCGACAAATACATGGGCGATGCGATCATGGCCTTTTGGAACGCCCCTTTGAATGAGGTGGATCATGCGCGCCTGAGCTGTGCAGCGGCCCTGCAGATGATGGTGGATATCGATACCCTGAACGCTGTGCGGCTGAAGGAAACCGAAGGCAAGGCTGTTCCAATTGATATCGGCATCGGCATCAACACAGGCGATTGTGTGGTTGGAAACATGGGCAGCGACAAGCGGTTTGACTACAGCGCGCTGGGGGATCCGGTGAACCTTGCCTCGCGGTTGGAAGGTCAGACGAAATCTTATGGTGTGGACATTATCATCGGGGCCAGTACCGCCGCATTGGTCGAAGATGAATTTGCGGTCATCGAGCTGGATCTGATCAGGGTGAAGGGCAAACTTTTGCCGGAACATATCTATGCGTTGATCGGGGATGAAAGCGTCAGGAAAACCCAAGGTTTCGCGACCCTCAAGGCCGCGAATGAGGCCATGATCGAAACCTATCGGGGTCAGGATTGGGCTGCGGCATTGACAGCGGCAGAGCAGATGCGTGCCGCCGGGCGCGCCTTGTCGGTTGATCTGGATTTCTTTGCGGCACTTTACGAAGAACGCATCGCGTCCTTTCAGTTTGCCCCGCCCCCCGAAGAGTGGGATGGCGTGTTCGTGGCCACAAGCAAGTAGTCGCGGATCACCTTTCGCGAAGAGCCTCTGCCTGCGCCCGACGCAGCGGTTTGAGAAGGTAGGTCAAGACACTCTTTTGTCCGGTCTGGATGTCGACACTTGCCGTCATGCCCGGTGTGATTGCCAGAGGATCATCAATCGGGCCCACCTCGTTCTTCTTGGTGCGCACCACGACCTTGAAAAACTCGCGGCCTTCGGGATCGGTAATCGTATCTGCCCCGATGCGGGTGACTTCACCGTCCAAAGAGCCGTAGACGAGGTAATCATAGGCGGTGATTTTGACCGCAACCTTGTCGCCGGGTTTGATAAAGGCGACATCGCTGGGCAGAATATTCGCCTCTATCAGCAGGCCGTCATCGCTGGGCACGATTTCGGCCACAGGTATGCCGGGTTGTACGACAGCACCAAGCGTATTGACCGTCAAACGGTTCACCGTGCCCCGAACAGGCGACCGTAGCTGCGTGCGCAGCACACGGTCGTCCGCCGCTTTGAGTGCCTCCTGGACCACGGCCAATTCGACCTGCACCCGCGCCAGCCGTTCGCGCGCGGACAAAACATAAGAGGATCTGGCCGCCGCGATCTGGCTTTCTGCCTGGGCCAGTGCCGCCTGCAGCCTTTGCCGCGATGCCTGTCCCACGGACAGATCGCCGCGCAGTTCAGCCAGTCTGGAATTCACACGAAGCAATTCAATCTTTGGCACGGCATTCTGTGCCACCAGTTCAGAGATCAGCAGCTGCTCTTCGCTGAGCGGCGCGATCATTTCCTGTCGCTTGATCTGCATCGCGTCAAGCTCTGCCAGCTCACTGCGTTTTTGCGCCACGGTGTCCTTGAGCACGGCCATTTCCGCCTCGAATTGTTTGCGCCGTGAATAGAATACTTCGGTTTCGACACCTGTGGCCAGTGGATGGCGCTGGACAAATTCAGGATCGAATTGAAGCGCGGGACGGGTCATCGCCTCGGCTTCCAGTCGGACCTGTTCGGCCAAAAGCGCGGTTTCCTGACGTTTCAATTCGCCCTGTTTGGACTGGAACCCGGTATCGTCGATCTGCATCAGGACCTGACCAGATTGCACATTGTCCCCTTCGGCCACGAGGATCTTTCGCACGATGCCGCCTTCAAGGCTTTGGACAATCTGCAATTGCGACGAGGGGATGACGCGCCCCGTGCCCCTTGTGACTTCTTCGATCTCGAACAGATAGGCCCAGACCAGAAAGCCAAGAACGATGGCCGCGATCATAAAAAGCGGGACCCAGCGGCTTTGATACAGCGCGCTTTGTCCGGCGGCACCGACGTTGTTCACATATTGCTCTTCAACTTGACGCACAAACATCGGTTCAGCCCTTGCTCCCCTGTGCGAGTTGATTTTCCTTCAGCGTCTTGATCACGCTGTCCTTGCTGCCATCAAGCACCTTTCGGCCCGCATCAAGGATGACAAAACGGTCTGCAACAGCGGCCAGTGATTGCCGGTGCGTGCACAGGATCAGCGTGGTGCCGCCCGCGTTCAATTCTTTGAGACGCTCGCAGACAATGCGCTCCATCTCTTGGTCCATCGCATTCGTAGGCTCATCCAGAAACAGCAGCTTGGGGGATTTCAGCAGCACCCGCGCCAAGGCCAATGCCTGCGACTGCCCCCCTGACAAACGGCTGCCGTTTTCCGATAGCTGCATTTCCAGGCCGCTGGAATGGCTGGCCACAAAGGCACCAAGGCCGGAATAATAGAGCGCTTGTTCGATCTCTTCCTGCGTGGCGTTGGGCCGTGCCAGCAACAGGTTTTCCTTGAGCGTGCCAGTGAACAAATCGCTGTTCTGGGGCAGATAGCCGATACCGTCGCGCAATTCTGCGCGGTCATATTGGTTCAGACCAAAGCCATCTACCCGGATGGTCCCCTGTTGCGGTTCAATCAGACCGCACAGCAGTTTGCCAAGCGTCGTCTTGCCCGACCCAACCTTGCCCAAGAGCGCCACGCATTCACCCGGCTGGATGTCGAGCGTGAGGTTCTGAACCGCCGGAACCTGCGTGTCGGGGTAGCTGAAGGTCACATCCGTCAGGTCCAGCGCGGCCGCCTTGACACGCAGATGGGAGCGGACGGTTTGCGGCTTGTCGCCGCGCAATGCCATCATCTCATTAAGCGAACGAAGGGACTTTATCGCGTATTGCAGACGGAACGTGGCCTGCGCGATGGCCGACAGCGGGGCAAGGGCGCGGCCCGACAGGATTGATGCCGCGATCAGGGCACCGATGGTGATCCGCCCTTCAAAGATCAGGTAAACGCCCCAGACGATGATGCCGACGCTGACACATTGCTGGATGAACATGGTCGCATTCATCGAGAAGTTGGACCAGAACCGGGCTTTGCCGGTCACGCGGGCAGTGGCCGCGATTGCGGTTTCCCATTCGCGCTGCATGCTGCCTTCGGCATTCAGTGTCTTGACCGTTTCTGCCCCGCGCAGGCTTTCCATGAGGATGGTTTGACGGCGGCTGGCCAGTTGCACAGCACTTTGCGCTGTAGTGCTGATCGCCGCGCGCGAGGTCATCGCGATGATCAGCACAATCGGGATGGCCAGTGCTGGCAGCAGGGCCAGCGGACCCACGATGCTGAAAAGCACCAGCAGAAAGACAGCGATAAACAGCAGGTCGAAAAATGACACGAACGTGCTGGAGGCCAGAAAATCCTTTACGGTTTCATATTCCCTGATCTGTCCGGCCAGACCGGCAGAACCGCCGGGGCGCGTGAGAATGCCAAGATCAAGGGCGTGGCGGTAGATCGACGTGCCAACCTTGAGGTCGATGCGCTGGCTGATCGTCTCTATGATGGACAGGCGCACGGTGCGCAGCACAAGGTCTGCACAAACCGCGATGCCCACGCCGATCGCGAGGGTCCACAGGGTAACAAAAGCCAGGTTCGGCACGACCTTGTCATAGACATTCATGATGAACAAAGGCAGCGCCAAGGCCATCAGGTTCAGCAGCAAAGAGGCCAGAAGGATCTGTAGCCAGGACGCCCAATGCGCCCGGACAGGGGCCCAGAACCAATGCCCGCCCTGCTGCGCCGTGATGCCTGAGGGGCTGTCTGCGTCCTCAAAGGTGACCAGCATCACCAGCGGCTCTATCTGCTTTTGCAGATCCCGGGTCAGACCGGTGTGCAGCGCCATTTCGTCGTGTGGGTCATGCCACTGCGCCTGGCCTGCTTTTTTGTCCAAAGAGGTCAGGATCAGCGGGCAGCCGTTTTTTTGAAACAGGACACAGGGCAGCACGATCGGGTCAAGCTGGCGCAGTTTCTTGCGATAGCGGATGTTCTTGAGGCCCACGGTTTCCAGTGCCGCGCCCAGCGTTTCAGGCTGGGCGATGTCGGATTGACCGCTCAGCCGCGTTGTAATCGCAACCTTGGAATAGGGGCGGGCAAAGAACGACGCGAACCAACGGACAATGTCATGCCCAAGATCACGAGCCCCCGGTGACACCACCGGCTGGTCCGGCGGGATAACTGGGACCTCTTGCCGGGTCATTGATCCAAAAGAAGCCGGCCGCTGTCGATGACTTGACGCGGCTTTTGGCCCTGACGTGGCGCAAGCTGTTCGGCCATCACGCGGTCACTGTCCTTGATGCCGAAATGTTTGGCCAGCTTGCTTTGCGCGGCAAGGGCGCGGTACCCGTTATAAGACAGGATGGCGGCGGCGTTGATCTGCTGAAAACGCGCATTATACAGGCGGTTTTCCACTATCAGCAGGTCCAGAACACTGCGGGTCGCCATTTCGAATTCCTGATTATAGCTGGCGCTCATGCGCTGCAGAGAGCGGGTTTCGGACCCCAGAAATTCGCTGCGGACCATATTTGTCTGAAAGGCAGTCCATGCGACAGTCGCCAGTTCCTCTACTTCGCGGATCACGGCCATTCGTTGATAGAGCGCTTCATTCTTGCGTTCGCTCAGGCCCATGCGGCGTTCATTGCGCATCCCGCCATAGAGTTGCCAGGATACGCCGACACCGACAAAGGCACGCTTTTCGCTGCCCCTGGAGCCATCCAGATTATTGCCCACGGATGCCCCCGCGTTCAGCTTGACCTGTGGCGCATAGTCAGCTTCGGCGACTTTTTCTTCGAACCCGCGGATATCGACAGCCTTGCCAGCGACGCGCACCCGGTAGCTGTTGGCGACGCTGCTTTTGACATATTCTTCAATCGACGCCGGTGGGCGTACGGGCTTGGGCAGGGCGAAATTTGCATGGGGGGCGATGCCGACCAGACGTTTGTAGCGTGCCGATGCCTCAGCCAGACGGCGCTGGATTTCGGCGATCGTGGCCTGAGCAGAGAAGATTGCGGATTCAACCTGGAAATAGTCACTGGCAGGCAGCCGCCCGCCGTCGACCATCGTTCTGGCCTGGCGCGATATCTGGCGCAGGCGTCTGAGGTTCCGTTCTGCCACGCCGAGAAGTTGCTGTTGCCGCGCGATGTTGATGTATTGCTCTGTGACCATCAGGGCCATGGTTTCTGAGGCATCAAGCAACTGAAACGCACTTTGATCAACGCGTGCTGCTGCTGCATAGACCTGGTTGGCGCGGGCAAAGCCGTCAAACAGCGTCAGTTCTGCCACGACGCCAAGCTCTGATTTGATCTTGGCTGTCGCGTTGTCGGCAGGCGACAATCCTTGGGGGTTGTCGACATATTCATTCCCAACATCACCAAACAAACGCACCGTCGGCATGAAGCCTGCCTGGGTCTGCAAAAGATCATAGGTCAGGGCACGAAAATTCGCGTCCGACGCCTTGATCTGCGGGTTCGATGTAAGGGCGGTTTGCACAGCCGTTTGCACACTATGGGCGGAGGCTTGTGCAGCAGGGAGAATAAAGGCGAAAGCACCAGCAAAAATCAGTGAGGTCAATTTCATCAAGGGGTCCTCAGAAAATACGGAATATGTATCGTCGCAAAAGTGCCGCCATGCTCTAATCCAGCAAAAAGCGAGGAAATTCGTTAAAACTTATCGGTAAAATCCTAAAGACACTTGGGCAACGGAACAACCACTTAAAAAGCCTGTAGCACAAAAAGGACATGGATCCGGGTCGGTTGATTGCAGCCACCGCAGAAATGGCAGAATTAAACACCCGCCTTGATTGAAATGCCCAAATCATCGGCGTTGTCGGGGTTGGAAATGGTGGGTCAGCCAGTATCCAGCCTTTGGGTTATTGCCCCTTTGCTGCTTTCGATGGAAAGCCCTTGCAAAGGATTCTTTCAGCCGCGTAGGTTTGTGCATTTCGGCCTGTCGAGTAACACGCAGCCGCAGATAATTTTGAAACGGTCAGGGGTGAGATCCGCGCAGCGACAGCGCAGGCGTCCAAACCATCATTGAAAGACAAACGGCGGATCAACTATATGATAATTGATGGCAAGCCATTGGTGCCGGATTTTCCGCAAGCGCCGCAGCAGATCAGCATCTATCAGGCGACCGGCATTCTGGGGCGGCTGAAGCGACCCAAAGACAATGCCGATCTGATGCAGCATTGCCGCATTGATGACCCAGTCGTGCGTGTTTGGGCGCTTTCCACGATCTTGTTGCGGACCAATGTCATTGAGGACGATGTTCTGGATGCCAGCATGCAGGCCGCGCAATACAGTGCGCATCTGCGCAGCCTGCTGATGCCACATCTGCTCAAATCACTGCGGTTTGATCTGGTGCCCCTCATCCAGCAATTTGAGGAACAGACCCATGCTGAAACGGGCCGGCTGCAGGGCCTGTTGAACCGGGCGCTGGTGAGCAATGATTATCTCGCACAGGTTGGGTTACACGAAAAACTGTTTCTTCAGACCGGTCATCTGCTGCATGTCGTGCAGGCCCGTGATGTCGCAGCGCGGCATTTGAACTGGAAAGATGCGCTAAAAAACATTTTGCGTGCAATCTTTACCCATCCAGAGCGGCTTCAGGCCAGTGTGATGAGCCTTCTCAACCTGCTTGAGGGCGAAGATGCCCGCGCGGAATTCAAAACCATCGCCGAAGTGATCAGCCCAAATCAGGACATCATGCTGACAGTGGTCTATGCGGCCGCGCAATTGCAGTATTGGAACGGGGAATATGCCCGTGCAATCAATATCTTGCAAGAATCTGGTGCGCTTGACCTGGCGCAGGATCGCCTGTTGTCGCGGTTTTGTAATCTGATTGCGCTTTGTCACGAAAAAGACGGCGATTTTCCCGAAGCGGCCAAGTGGTTTCAAAAGCAAAACGATGCCACAAGTCCTGAAGAGCCGACATCACAACACTATGTTGAGGGCGTTCAACGCCGGGCGGCATTGAATATTCCGGCCTTGCCGGTGGATGAAAACCTGAACCATTTTATCATGACAGGTTTCACCCGGTCCGGCACGACATTACTGGAAAATGTCCTGTCCTCGCATCCTGATGTGGTGACCTGTGAGGAACCCCAGTCCTTTCACAAGTCGTTGCAGACGGCATTTCATCTGAACCTGACCGAAGACCCTGAAAAATCAAACATGGCTTTGCGCGCGCTGTTCCATCGCACCTTGTATTATCAGGATCTGGGCCGCTACGTGAACAAGCCCAACCCCAAGGTGATCATCGACAAGACGCCGATGATGGGTGGAAATATCAAGTATACTGTTCTCACCCCAAAACCCGAAATTTGTGGTGAGTGACGATCCTGAAGTTGTCTGACACCTGGCTTCGGAAGGTTTTCCATTCTTTTGGCAGGGTTTCCCGAAAGAACCTGA
>Ga0136655_1001542_pt1 | contig 10279 bp, 9 predicted proteins | sample CPBDNA_2_FD_94863 | JGI IMG/M metagenome (GOLD analysis project Ga0136655, IMG submission 94863) | Freshwater to marine salinity gradient microbial communities from Chesapeake Bay, USA - CPBay_Spr_15_0.8_DNA (version 2) | ecosystem: Environmental > Aquatic > Marine > Coastal | place: USA...
CCCATTCCACCCATTCCGCCCATACCACCCATTGGAGGCATACCACCACCAGCTGGAGCAGCATCTTTATCGTCAGGCTTATCTGCAATCATTGCTTCTGTTGTAATTAACAATCCAGAAATAGATGCAGCATCTTGTAAAGCAGTTCTTACCACCTTAGTAGGATCGATAATTCCTTTGGTAATCATGTCTACGTACTCTTCATTTTGAGCATCGTAACCATAATTACCTTTTTTACCTTCTAACAATTTACCAACAACTACTGATGCATCTACACCAGCATTGTTAATAATTTGTCTAATAGGAGCTTGTAGAGCTTTTCTAATTAGCTCAACACCAGCTTTTTGATCATCGCCCTTAACCTTAATGGTATCCAGAGCATCCAGAGCATAAAGTAATGCACACCCACCACCTGTCACAACACCTTCTTGTACTGCTGCTTTGGTAGCATTTAATGCATCATCCACTCTGTCTTTTCTCTCTTTAACTTCAACTTCTGTTGCACCACCAACTTTAATAACTGCAACTCCGCCTGCCAATTTAGCAAGTCTCTCTTGAAGTTTTTCTTTATCGTAATCAGAAGTACTCTCATCAATTTGCTTTTTGATAGAAGCACATCTTGATTCAATGTCAGCTTTTTTACCAGAGCCATCTACAATAGTAGTATTGTCTTTATCTACTTTGATAGATTTGCAAGAACCAAGGTCTTTGATAGTTACGTTTTCAAGTTTAATTCCAAGATCTTCCGAAATCACTTGTCCACCTGTAAGAATGGCAATGTCTTCTAACATTGATTTTCTACGGTCACCAAATCCAGGCGCTTTAACAGCACAAACCTTAAGACCACCTCTTAATTTATTAACCACTAAAGTTGCAAGAGCTTCTCCCTCAACTTCTTCAGCAATAATCAACAAAGGTCTAGAAGCTTGAACTACAGATTCTAATAAAGGAACAATTGATTGTAAGTTGGATAATTTTTTATCACACAATAAAATCAAAGGATTATTTAACTCTGTAGTCATTTTATCCGCATTGGTAATAAAGTATGGAGATAAAAATCCTCTATCAAATTGCATACCCTCAACTACATCAAGTTCAGTTTGAAGACCTTTAGCTTCTTCAACTGTGATAACTCCTTCGTTACCAACTTTTTGCATTGCTTTAGCAATCATATCTCCAATTTCTTTTTCACCATTTGCAGAAATTGTTCCAACTTGAGCAATTTCTTCAGTAGTCTTAACCTTTTTGGAATTGTCTTTGATTCTTTGAATTACAGCTGTAACCGCAAGATCCATTCCTCTTTTTAAATCCATTGGGTTCATTCCAGCAGCAACATATTTACAACCTTCTTTTGCGATTGCTTGCGCCAACACAGTTGCAGTCGTAGTTCCATCACCAGCTTCATCATTTGTTTTGCTAGCAACTTCTTTGACCATTTGAGCTCCCATATTTTCAAATTTATCTTCAAGCTCAATTTCTTTTGCAACAGTAACACCATCTTTTGTAATTCTTGGTGCTCCATATGATTTATCTATTACTACGTTACGTCCCTTCGGACCTAAAGTAACTTTTACTGCGTTCGCCAAAATATCAACACCTCGTAGCATTGCATTTCTAGCTTCAGTATCAAATTTTACTATTTTACCTGACATTGTTTATTTCCTCCTAAATTATTAAATATTATTTTCCTACTACACCCATGATGTCACTCTCTTTCATGATACTGTATTCTTTGCCATCCACTTTAACTTCAGTGCCTGACCATTTTCCAAAAAGAACACGATCACCAACTTTAACATCCATAGGGATAGTTTTTCCATCTTCTGACTTCGCTCCAGGTCCAACAGCAATTACCTTGCCTTCCTGAGGTTTTTCTTTTGCTGTATCTGGAATAATGATTCCACCAGCTGTTTTTTCTTCGCTTTCCAGGGATTCTATTAATACCCTGTCATGTAAAGGTCTAAATTTCATTATATTGCTCCTTGTATCGTTAATTGTGGGTTGTTATATGACTATCAATTATAAAATTTCAAGACCCTAAAAAACCTAAAAACCTATGTTTTTCGAAAGGTTTATTGTAAATACCTCTGTATGAATTCACAGGATCCTCAAAAACTCAAAGGAATAAACGAAATATCTGACAAGTTTGATGTTTATTTCATAGATTTGTGGGGAGTTATTCATAACGGTGTGCAGTGTTATCCGGAAGCACTAAAAGTATTAGAAAAACTTAAAGAACAAAATAAAAAAATTGTTTTAATTTCAAATGCTCCAAGACCTGCAGCGGTAGTTAAAGTATTCTTGGAAACTATCGGCCTTAAGAGCTCTTGTTATGATTTTTTAGTTACCTCTGGTGACATAACTAGAGAATACATTTCGCTTAATTCTAGTAAAAAAAATTTTTACCATTTAGGCCCAACTAGAGATATTGATTTATTTAAAGATTTAAACGTTACACTTACTAGTAAAGAAGAATGTGAGGAAATTATTTGTACAGGACTTGTATCGGATGAAGAGGAGAAATTGCAAGATTATAAAATTCTATTAGATTTTTTCTTAAACAAAAAGATACCACTGATTTGTGCGAACCCAGATGAGGTAGTTGCGAGAGGAGAAAAAATAGTATTTTGCGCAGGAGCGTTAGCCAATCAGTACAAACAAGAAGGGGGAGTGGTTCGCTATTTTGGAAAGCCTTATTCGGAAATATATAGCTTTGCTTTAAAAAAAATTAGAGCTCATAAAGATTATAAAGATAAAAAAGAAATTAACACACTAGTAATTGGAGATAATATAAAAACTGATATCAAGGGAGCTAATTTGTCTAATTTAGATTCTGTTTTGATATTAAACGGTATTTATAAGGATTTTTTTAGAGACGGCACTGTCAATTTTGACCAACTAAAAGATTCTGTTAATTTGAAAGATGTCAAAATTAACTACTTTCAAGAAGAGTTAGCATGGCATTAAATAAAATTGTTAAAAATGCAGTTATTGCTATTGGAAACTTTGATGGAGTTCATAAAGGTCATCAAAGTATTTTTAAGTTAGGAAAAAAAATTGCAAAACGAAATAAACAGAAATTTGGCATTATTACCTTTGCCCCCCTACCTTATGAATTCTTTCAAAAAAATAAAAAAACTATTCGTATAACGCTTGACGACTTGAAAGTTGATTTAATTAAAAAAAATAACGTAGATTTTGTTTTTGTTTGTAAATTTAACAAAAAATTTTCAACGATATCAGCAGAAGATTTTATTACAGAAATTGTGATTAAAAAATTAAATCCATCTCACATTATAGTTGGTAAAAATTTTAGGTTTGGAAATCAAAGAAAGGGTAATATTGCTTTATTAAAAAAGTTTGGAAAAATACATAACTTTAAGGTAAGCGATTTACGCCTAGCCAAAGAAAACAAAACCAAGATATCTTCGACCAGAATCAGGCTTGCTATAGAAAAAGGCAATGTGGATCTTGCAGGTCGCTTACTGGGAAGAAACTGGAGTATTAGAGAAAAGGTTATACCAGGAAGAAAAGTTGGAAGGCAGTTAGGTTTTAGAACGGCTAACATTATCATTAAAAACAATATTGTTCCAAAAATAGGAGTGTATGCAGTTAAAGCTAAGATTAAGAATAAAATTTATAATGGCGTTGCCAATTTTGGCTTAGCCCCAACATTTTCTAGAAACAAGCTAGTACTAGAAATAAATTTATTTAAAAAAATACCTCCATTCTATGGGCAATTTGCCGAGATTGCATTTGTGAAGAGGTTAAGAAATGAAAGGAGTTTTAAAAATAAAATTTTATTAATTAGACAGATAAAAAAAGATATAACAACTGCAAAAGAAATTCTTAAAAAATGAGCGAAACAAAAGTAAATCTTCCAAAAACCCAATTGGGAATGAAAGCAAATCTGCCAACGAAAGAGCCAGAGTTTCTAAAGCTGTGGAGTGATATAAATTTATATGAGCAGCAACGATCTCAATCTTTAGATAAACAAAAATTTATTCTTCATGACGGACCCCCTTACGCCAATGGCAATATTCACATTGGAACTGCGCTTAATAAAATTTTAAAAGATGTAATTATTAGGTATCAGCAATTACTTGGGAAAAATGCAGTTTATGTGCCAGGCTGGGACTGCCATGGTTTACCCATTGAGTGGAAAATAGAAGAGGAATTTAAAAAAAAAGGAAAAGATAAAAAAAATATTTCTATTATTGAGTTTAGGAAAGAATGTAGAGATTTTGCATCTTCTTGGATTTTAAAACAAAAAGAACAATTTAAAAGATTGGGTGTAGAGGGTGATTGGAATAATCCATACACTACCATGAGCACAGAGGCCGAAGCTCAAATTGCAGTTGAAATATTAAAGTTTTTAAAAAATGGAGGTTTGTATAATGGTTTTAAGCCAGTTCTATGGTCCGTGGTAGAGGCTACTGCTTTAGCAGATGCAGAAGTTGAATATGCAGATCATAAATCCAATACTATTTTTGCAAAATTTCCCATCCAAGGAGCATTTGAAAGTTTAGATAATGTAAAAGTTGTTATCTGGACAACTACACCATGGACAATACCCTGCAATCGGGCTTTAGCATTTAATAGCAACTACGAATATTCATTAGTTAAAGTCACACAGCATGGAGAAAAAGATACAGTTGTTCTTGCTACCAAACTAATCAGTGAGGTCATGAATTCTTGTGAAATTGAAGATTTTAAAATTATCAAATCATTTCCAGGATCCGATCTTAAGAATGTAAAATGCTCACATCCTTTTCAATTGCAAGGATATGATTTTGATGTCCCACTATTAGAAGCTGATTTTGTAACATTAGAGCAGGGAACGGGAATTGTTCATATTGCTCCCAGTCATGGACCTGATGATTTTAATTTAGGATTAAAAAATAATATCAAAGCAGAAAATACAATAGATGATCATGGTCATTACACAAATGTAATTAAAAAATTTGAGGGTATTCATATATTTAAAGCTGATAAAATTATTATCGAAGAGCTGAACCTTAATAAAAAACTTTTAGGGTCTGGAACTTTAGTACATAGCTACCCTCATTCATGGAGATCTAAAGCTCCATTGGTTCATAGAGCAACACCTCAGTGGTTTATCTCTATGGAGTCTAATGATTTAAGAAATGTTGCCTTAAAAGCTATAGCTAATACAAAGTTTTACCCCCCTGTCGGTCAAAACAGATTAAGATCTATGATTGAAACAAGACCAGACTGGTGTATTTCACGCCAAAGATTCTGGGGAGTTCCAATACCCATTTTTGTAAATAAAAAAACGCATGAGCCATTAATCGATGAGGATGTATTTAAAAGAATAGAAAATATTTTTTTAAAAGAAGGAAGCGATGCTTGGTTTATAAAAAAAGATGAAGAGTTCTTGGGACCAAAATATAAAAGCGAAGATTATAAAAAAGTTAACGATATTGTGGAAGTTTGGTTTGATAGTGGCTCTAGCCACTCTTATGTTCTTGAAAAAAGAAAAGACTTAAAATGGCCTGCAGACATGTACCTTGAAGGATCAGATCAGCATCGAGGTTGGTTTCATTCCTCTTTGCTCCAATCGTGCGGTACTAGAGGTCAAGCACCCTATAAAAGCATTCTATGTCATGGATTTGTTGTGGACGGGAAGGGGCAAAAAATGTCCAAATCTTTAGGGAATGTAGTTTCTCCAGATGAAGTAATTAAAAAATATGGTGCGGACATCCTAAGACTCTGGGTGATCGCATCTGATTATTCAGATGATTTAAAAATTGACAATGCAATATTAGAACAACACTCTCAATCTTATAGAAAAATTAGAAATACCTTTAGGTTTTTGCTAGGCAATTTAAATGACCAATTAAATTTAGAAGAAACAGTAAACTTTTCAGAGTGTGAAGAAATTGAAAAATATATTTTACATAAAATTTCATCTTTAGATTCTGAGTTTAAAAAATTAAACAAAAGCTACGACTTCCATAAAATTTTTATAGATATATTAAATTTTTGCACTATTGACCTTTCAGCTCTATACTTCGATATTCGAAAAGACAGTTTGTATTGCGATGATCTAGATTCTACCAAAAGAATTAATTGTACAAAAGTTCTTTCAATTGTAGCAAGATTTCTCTTAAAGTGGCTTTCCCCAATCCTAGTTTTTACATGTGAAGAAATATATCAAATTGTAAAAAAAGAAAAATTTAAAGAAAGTATTTTTCTTCATGATTTTGGGACATTTCCCCAAAAGTGGGTTGATGAAAAAGTTCAAGAGAAGTGGAATTTTCTAAAAAAAATAAGATCAGAAGTTAACAATGCAATAGAATTAAAAAGAAATGAAAAACTAGTTGGATCTGGTCTTGATACAAATGTGCACATTTCTTTAGACGAGAAGTATTTGTTTAATTTTGACAAAATTGATCTTCCCGAGTTATTTATTTGTTCTAGCAGCTCATTAAATCAAAAAGATTTAAATTTTGAAAACTTTCAAATAGCCAACAGTTCATTAGAAAATTTAAAAATTATTGTAAATAAAGCTGAGGGATCCAAGTGTCCACACTGTTGGAAGATTTTACCTAATAAATGCGAACGGTTTAATTGTGGAATTAATTAAACAGAAAATAAAAGAAAATTGGGTTTTTTTAGTTATTATCACCCTTGCGTTTTTGCTTGATAGAGTTAGCAAAAACTATGTAATTAATTTTTTTTTAACCCATGGGTCCGATAGTTACTATTTTAATTCATTTTTAAACTTTGTTTTGTTGTGGAATACTGGAATGGCCTTTGGTATTTTTGAAAGTGATAGTTACACGTATTATATACTTAGTTTCTTAATTTTTTTAGTCATTATATTTCTAATCGTTTGGCTATTTAAATCGAACAGAAAATTTGAAAAAACATCAATAGCTTTCATAATCGGAGGAGCGTTAGGCAATTGGTTTGATAGGCTCATTTACAATGCAGTGCCAGATTTTATAGACTTGCATTATTTAGATTTTCACTGGTTTGTGTTTAATGTATCGGATATTATAATTTCTGTTGGAATTTTATTATTAATATTAAGTGATTTTTTTTTAAAAACAAATGAACAATAAAAATTTATTTACCATTCTGTTACTTCTTGCATTAAGTCTTAGCTCATGTACCTCTTTTAAGAAAACCTTAGGTATGGAAAAAGATGTTCCCAGTGAATTTTTGATTGAAAAAAGAGATCCTTTAACCTTGCCCCCAGATTATAATATTTTACCTCCTGATAGTAATGAAAAAACTAATAAAAATAAAAAATCTACCAGTTCTTTAAAGTCAATTTTTGACAAAGACCTTGGTAGTCAAAAAAAATCTTCTAGTGCAAACATTCCAAGCAATACCAAAGGTATTGAAAATGATATTTTAAAACAAATCAAATAAATGAGTCTGGATATTAATTTAGAATATTTTATTGATGGAAGCATGGGATATAATTTAAAATCTACAGAAGAGTATAAAAAAAATATAGACCTTTGTAGCAAAGCCTCTGAAAAAATATCTAAAGAAATAAAAGAAAAATCCAATGAAATTTTTAACTCCTTTACTCTTAGCTACCAGAATTCAACTAAATTAATTAGAGATAAAATTATTAAAAAAAAATATCAATTAGTAGTTGGTATGGGAGGATCTTCTGCAGCAGCCAAAGCAATCAACATGCGTATTGAGGGAAATGTTTTTTTTCTAGATAATTACGACCCTACATATCTTCAAAATTTTTTAAAGAGTTATAATATAAAAGACTTTACAATTTATATTATTTCAAAATCAGGTAATACTTTCGAGACTTTAGCAATGTGCAATTTGCTCTTCCAGCATTTGTTAAAAATATCTACGATAGAAGAAATTACAAAACATGTAATTATTATAACGGAAGAATCTAAAAATTTACTAAGTGATTTTGCTAAAAAAAATAATCTTCAAATAATTCATCATAATAAAAAAATTGGAGGAAGATTTTCTGTTTTTTCAGAGACCGCTATGATTTTATTTGATTTTGATCCTGATAAAATTTCTAATAGCGCCCAGTCTTTAGTTCTAAAATTAACAGAAAACAATCTAGAGGATGATACCAACCCCACAGTTAATGCAGCGGTCATTTTATCTTTGCAAGAACGATACGGTATAAATTATAATATTAATCTCTTGTATGACTATACTTTAAAAAACTATTCTTATTGGTTTCACCAATTGTTTGCAGAAAGTTTGGGAAAAAATGAAAAAGCTCTCACTCCAATGACTTCTATTTGTCCAAAAGACCACCACAGTTTAATGCAGCTGTTTATCGACGGATCCAAAAACAAATTATTTAATATTTACCAACCTCTTTTAACAGAAGATTCTTTAAAATTTTCTTCCCTAGGCTTGGGTAGCATTGAAACAAAAAATCCTAATGAGCTTTTGGAATCGCAATATTTGAGTGTTATTAAAACTTTTAAAAATTTAAAAATTCCTCATAGACTAGTGACTAGCACAGGTGATAAAATTTCAAATATTTTTGAACTTTTTTCTTATAATATTTTAGAAACAGTAGTTCTTGGATACGCACAAAATTTAAATCCATATGACCAGCCAGCAGTTGAACAAATTAAAGTAAATACTTTTAGTTCTTAATTTTACCAAAAAAAACAATAGATCGACCATATTTTTTTTTTAAGATTTCATCTAGGTAATCACTAAAATTAAATTTTTCTCCTTCTTCGTAATGAATCATTATTATAGTATCTGACAAATTTTTCTTATTTTCAGATAACCTTTCAAATATTTGTTCCAAATATTTAAACTGAAAAGGTGGATCTAAAAATATCAAATTAAGTTTTGTTAAGGACAAGTCTAATTGAATTTTTAAAAAATCTCCAAAAATTAAATTACCTTCATTGAGTATTGAAAAATTTTGAATATTTTTTTTTAGAATTTCAAATGATTTTTTATCATTTTCTATAAATGTTACATGTGAAGCACCTCGTGATAAGCACTCTATTCCAAAAGAACCACTACCAGAAAAAGCATCAAGAATAGAGCTTTTTTCAAATTGAAATTGCAATAAAGGAGAGTGTGCTAACAAATTGAACAAACTTTCTTTTACATAATCCCTTAGAGGCCTGGTAATTTTAGGGTCTGGTAATATTAGTTTTTGTTTTTTAAATTTTCCGGAGATAATCCTCATACTGTCTTATTTCTTTAGGTTCAGCTGTTTTTATTTCACCAGGTTTTAGGTTAGAAATCTTAAAAGGCCCAAACTCTAATCTGGTAAGTTTGTTTACTCTCAAATTAATACTCCGCATCAATTCTCTTATTTCCCTATTTTTCCCCTCTTTTAGTTCCATTTCTATCCAGAAATTTTTTTTATCTTTATTAAATAACTTGTATTTAAATGGTCTATATTGAACTCCATCAATCTTTCTTCCTTTACTCAAATTATCAATTTTTTGTTCTTCACAAACTCCATAGACTCGCACTCTATATTTTCTTATAAATTTATTTTTTGGTAGTTCTAGACTTCTTGCCACCTCCCCATCATTGGTAACAATCAGCAATCCTTCAGAGTTTACATCTAATCTACCTGCAAAAATAAAATTTTTAAATTTTTTTGGAAGTAGATCGTAAACAATTTTTCGTTCATCTTGTTTGTTCTTAGAGCAGATACAATCAGTTGGTTTATAAAATTTGTAAATTTGCTTGAATTTTTTAAAAATCAATAATTTGCCATCTAATTTTATAGAATCGGTCTTATTCACAAAATGAACTGGTGTGACAAGCACCTGTCCGTTTAGGTGGATTCTTCCATCCTCAATCATTCGCTCGATCTCTCGTCTAGATCCTATATTATAAGATGCTAAAAATTTTGAAATTCTAACTTTTTCAGGTAATTCTTTCTTCATATGAATAGTTTCAAACTCTACATAGATACTCTATTGAAATTGTGCAACCAAGCAATAAAGAGAAATGAAGTGCCAGTTAGTGCTATAATCGTAGACCCCAAGAGTAAAAAAATTATTGCCAGAGCTCACAATTTATCAATCCGCAACAAAGACCCATTAGCACATGCAGAGATATTAGTTATTAGAAAAGCGCTTAAATCTTTAGGTAAAAAAAGACTAGACGGTATGGATATTTACTGTTCCCTTGAACCTTGTACTATGTGTGCGTCAGCTATCGCTTTATCGCAGCTAAGAAATATTTATTTTTGCGCTGAAGATAAAGCTAGAGGAGGTTTGATTAATGGTCCAAAATTGGGTTTCTCCAAATATTTAAAATA
>Ga0136655_1001550_pt1 | contig 10248 bp, 15 predicted proteins | sample CPBDNA_2_FD_94863 | JGI IMG/M metagenome (GOLD analysis project Ga0136655, IMG submission 94863) | Freshwater to marine salinity gradient microbial communities from Chesapeake Bay, USA - CPBay_Spr_15_0.8_DNA (version 2) | ecosystem: Environmental > Aquatic > Marine > Coastal | place: USA...
AGTATGACTACACTTTGTCAGATAATGGTACATTAACAAGTGATCCTGCATTAGTGAAGAGCAACATTACATCTTCATTACGAGGTGTATTTTCTCCTGATGTTATATGGAGAGAAATGCTAGGTGGTTTCATTAAGAATATTACATTCGCAGGCCAGCAGTCGGCTAAACTAGCTAATGCTATGTCTAAGAGATACATTGATATAGAGAAAGGTATATCTAAAGCTGGACGTATAGAAGTAGATACGTTACTACAAGCTGGTGATGAAGCAGGTACTGTATTCACATACCAAGAGCTTAGAGCAGGCACAGTTGAGCTACATGCTGGTGCTCAAGGTATTAAGAAAGGATACTCTGATGAGGTTATCGAAGGATACTTCAAGAAGCGTGCTTTCTTTGATGAACTACATGGCTTCCGTAATGAGATGATGCGTGGACAACTTGAGTTCATGGGATTTAAGAATGTTAAGTATGTAGATAAGAGTGGCGCAGCAGCTAATCTTATTGGTAAGACATATGACAACCTTCAAGGCATCCGAACTCAGCTTGATGAAGCATCTGTGTTTGTTCCTGATAACATTGATGGAGTTAGTACACGCTTTTTTGATAAGAACAAGCATGTTGTAGATAAGTTGATTGAACAAGGATATAAACCTGTCAAGTTAATGGAGCCTATTCGCTTTAAAGATGGTAAGGGTAAGGCTACATGGGCTATGGTTCGTGATGAGCAGGTAGGAAGTCTTCCTAAGAAGGTGTTGAACTACAGTGCAGGGTACACACCTCGTGTATACCGACCCGGATATTTCTATGTGAAGAACATGGACAGTTCAGCTCATGAGACTTTGTTTGCCTTTAAATCTAAAGGTGAAGCACAAGCTTATGCTACTAAAACCATGACAGAAGAGGGTAGTGAGTACAAGAACCTAGCTGTTCGTGAAGATAGAGAGTTCTCTGACCTTGAGAAGCTAACTAATTCAAGCGATATGTTTGGTGGATTGTACACATCAGCTCGTAAGTCACAGAACCTTATGGTTAAGACTGCTGATGGGGATATTAGACCTGAGAGATTGAATGGAGCTAATGCAACACAGCGTTATATCCAAGGTATCTCTGATATAATGCCTATCAATACATACCGTATGTCTATGGTTGAACAGTGGATGAATACTGTTGAGCAAGTAGCTAATGCAGAAGGTAGAGCAGGGTTCGGAGCAGGTGGCCGTTCACTAGATGCAGCATTAGATCTAAGCCCTGAGTCTTTAAAGACTATGACTGACTCTCGTGAGTATCTGAAGAGTGTGTTGAAGATTCCTTCGGATGAAGAACATAAGTTCGCAGACTTTGTTGCTGGTGTTGGCAGAGGAATGGAACGAAACTGGGGAGAGAAGGGTGGTAAGGCTAATGAGTGGATATTAAACAACCTTCATAGTAAAGATCCACTAAGATCATTGAAAGGTGCGACATTTAACCTACATCTTGGTTGGTTTAATGTTAGACAGTTGTGGGTTCAGGCTCAGAATGCTTCAATAGCTCTTAGTATGCACCCTGTACGTGGTGCCAAAGCTGTAGCTAAGCTCCCTTCTATGAGAGCTGCAATCCTTAGTGATAACCCAGACACATGGAGAGCTATCGCTAAGTCTACGCCGGGTTTAGATGAAGAGTCGTTTGTCAAAGAGATTCAAATGTTTAAGGACAGTGGTATCATGGATGCTATTGTACGTACAGCGGATTTTGATGCTAACGTATCTGGTATTGGCATGAGTTCTATGAATGGATTACGTAAGGCATCTAAAGCTGGCCGTATATTCTACGAAGAAGGTGAACTTGCTTCTCGTATAGTGGCATGGGATATTGCTCGTAGTGGTTTGATTGATGCAGGGGAAGAAATCACTGCTAAGTCTTTGACCGATGAAACTATCCGTATGCACATGAACTTACAATCAGAGAATGCTGCTGCATGGCAGACAGGTGTACTTGGTATACCTACTCAGTTTGTACAGGTGTTTGCTAAGTTTGCAGAGAACCTTTTACCTAAGACAATGGGTGGTACAGGCAAGTGGACTGCTAAAGAGAAGGCATCTGTTCTTGCTGGCCAGTTTATTATCTATGGCACAGTTGGTGTACCTATCGTAGAAGACCTCACAGCCTATGCTGCTGAGATGTTAGGCATGGATAGTGTTCAGCTACAGCAAGAGAACCCAATGCTCGTAGAGGGCTTACAAGAGGGCTTGTGGGGCATGTTCTTTGAAGCCTTCGGGATTCAGAACAACTTCTCAGAGAGTGGTAACTTACTTGCTGGTGTAGATGATAACATTGCTGCTACAATTATCGGTGCTTTCTATGACCATTTCTCAGGGAATCCTGTTGATTCTGCTGCTGAGATTTCTAAGATAGCACTAGGTGCTGGTGGTAATACTCTGATGCGTGGTGGAGATGCTGCTATTGGTATGTTTGAAGCTGCTAAGAACATCATGACACACCCATCGCCTGCTGTTTTAGGCCATGAGTTGTTAGGAGTTGTTGATGGCTTAGCTGGTATGACATCTACATGGAGTAATGCACGTAAGGCATTCTATGCTGAGTACTATGGCATGGGATTACGTAGCAAACGTGGTACTGTCATGATGACAACTGAAGAGCTTGGTGCTAATTGGCAAACAAACCTAGCAAGAGCCTTTGGTTTTGAGACTGATAAAGAATCTGCGTTATGGAAAGCATACGACTACAATACAGCAAACAAGAATGAGATGAGAGCTGTGAAGGATGACCTCCAACACATCTATAATTCATTCATGAGGTCTGGTAATGTAGAACTATACCGTAAGCAACGTGCTGCTATCATGGGGCCATATGAGAACACTGAAGCAGGTACAAAAATCATTGAGAACTTCAACAAGAGTGTTCTTGATGGTAAGTCTGCATTCAGTAGAGAGGCTTCAGCCTTTACAAAAGACTATCTAGGTAACGGTGGTGTTATGCCATTGTCAACTGGAACGCTATTAAACGATAACGAGGATAAGTAATGCCTAAATTTTTAGATGAACCGGATATTAGATCTCTTCGCCCTGAACGGGGTACGCAGGGTAGAGATCCTGTAGCTGGAGGTATCAGTGATATAGCTGATGCCGTGTCTGGTCTTAGTCGTCGGTTAAAGTCTGACAGAGCAGAGCAGGCAGTGGTCCAGAAGGGCCAAGCTATTGGTGAGGCTACTACTTCTATTCTTAATTTAAAAGATGAGAGAGCTAACCTTCTTGCTGAAGAAGCTGATGTTACAGGCCAGATTTCTAACATCTATAGTGATGATCTTGTTACTGAAGAGGAGAAGGTAACACTTGATTCTCTATCTGATCAGAAAGCTAAGCTAGATAGAGCGCGTAAGAGTGGGCTGTTGAATGAGACAGCTTATAACACACGTTATAATGCTATGTGGAAGCAGAGCCTATCAAACGTAGGCAACCTATCACTACAGCCTGAGATCAACTCGATCTTTGGTAGTGGTATTGCTACGTTCCAAGAGCCTGAGAAGGCACAGGATGCACAACAGGCTGCACAGTTGGATCAGATCCATGGTAAAGGTAATTGGGGTATCCAAGAGAAGGGACAGTTGCTAGGTAATCAGGCTTTTGTACAGCAGAAGATTCAACAAGGTGCTCAGAGTATTACTAAGCTATCAGGTAGCATTGCTAATCTATCATCTGCTATTAACAGTACGTCTGTCAATGGTCTACTCACTGCTGTTAAGGGTAATGCCGGTGTGATGACTGATGTACATAAGAACAACTACCTATTGGCTGCTCAATCTTCACTTAGTCAGATGGAAGGGTTGTTCAATAAACGTGTAGCTGAAGCAAGAGCTAATGGTGAGCGTTTAGATGGTGCTGTTATTCAGAAGATGAAGGATGATTTAGATGCGGAACGTAAGTATTACTTAGAGACTGTGCCTAACCAGATGGAAACATTCGGTGCAGGTGAGCAGCTGGATAAAGCATTAAAGCTCAAGCAAACCCTAATAGAGATTAACAAACCTATGTCTGCATCAGCTAATGCTGCTTTCACAAGTGGTGGTAGCAGTGGTGTAGGTGGTCAGATCACAGCAGAGAAGATGCTTGATCCTGCATTCGTTAAGAACCTTGAATCATTACAGACAGGCTTACCTATTGAGATGATGCAACAAGCAGCAGTTGATCAGCTTGTATGGCAGTTCACCGGTGATGTATCTGTAGCTGACATGGTAGATAAAGGATTAGTTAACCCAGAGCTTCTTGTTCTTACAGGATCTATGGCTATAGACAACGTAACTGTTGAGGATAAGCCGGCGTTTGATGCTATGCTATCAGAGGTTGATAAGTATAGAGCTGGTGTTAACTTAGAAGATACTACTAAGTTTACTGAGTCAATCATATCCTTCGGAACTAAGGCTAGGAAAATAAGTGTAGAGTCTAAGAAACCTAACGGCAATGAAAGAGATTCTAAAGCACAGGTAGCACAGGTGTTAAGAGCACAGCTTGCCCGTGTTGTTACAGACTCACGACGAGAAGACATTAACATTATCATGGGTGAAGATGGTATTCCTGTTGTACAGCAGGTCCGGTTCAGCAAGGGTATTGCTTCAAGAGGACAGGGTTCAGGCATCTCAAGTATGCAAAAGCAAATAGATGCTCTTGTTGGAACATACACTGAGTATAGTAAGTTTGGATTAGCTGATATGAAGGATCTAAGTGAGCTTACATTGGCACAGCCTGAGCGAGAGGATGTTAAAGTCCAGAGTAGTAGTCCTATCTCACGAGCTAATGCAGCACGTCAAGAGAACCAGCCTGATGTATCTGGATTAGAAGATGGTGTCTATGAAGATGAAGATGGTAATCAATTCACAGTAGTAGGTGAGGAAATTCAGTAATGTCGAAACTTGGTGGTGTAGATAGGAACTTAAAGAGGGTGGGCGATGTCCCACCTGCTCCGAGCGGGGGGCTAACTAAGATAGGTGAAGTCCCCGTGGCTACACCTAAGTTAAAGAAGGTGGCTGAGGTGGCATTCAATTCGTTTGAAGAGTCACTTGCTGAGGTAGAGAACGCACAGAAGGTAGGCTTTAAGGGTGATCTCTGGTCATCTCATGCCTCACCTGAAGGTGGGTTAGATACCATAGGCTATGGTCATAAGATAACACAGGCTGAGGAGGATGCTGGTACTTATAAGAGTGGTATTAGTGATGCCGATGCTATTAAGTTATTCAGGGCTGACATAAAGAAACATGCTGACATAGTGAGGAAGGATGTTGAAGACTTCGATGACTTACCTAAGAAGTATCAGGATGTGTTAGTTAACATAGCCTTTAATACTGGCTCAGTTAAGGCTAACAAGTGGCCATCTTTATTGAAAGCAATGAGAGCTGGGGATGATAAGAAGGTACGTGAGGAGAGTGTCACATCATTCACTGATGCGTCTGGTAAGAAAGGATTGTTGAAGACCCGATCTAAGAAGATAGCGGATGCAGCGGGGCTAGATTCATGAACGCTCTAATAGAAGCAGCAGGTAGTATAGAAAAGCTAGGCATAGTGGGTATGCTAGCCCTAGTCCTTATCGGTCTAACGTATGCAGTACGACTCCTGTATAAAGATCGTAAGTCATGTGAGCATTCAAGGCTCGGTGATGCAGAGGAACGGGCTGAGATAAGAGAAACTCTCGGTGAGTTTAAGGGGAGGCTATCCACTATGGAACAGTTTCATTATGAACATTTGATTGGTATGAATAAGGATAAGAAATAATGGATGAGTCAAGTATCTGGGCAGATGTAAGCACAGTGATCAGTATAGCTTTAACTATACCATTCCTATGCTATTGTGTAGAGGTGGCCTACCTATGGTGGCCTTCGTTCAAGAAGAGTTTTGATGAGGGGCAAGAGCCGGCTTCAGCTAAGCTCGCTAAGGGTATATGGATAGGGTTTGCGTCTAACTTCTTTGACAACCTATACTGGGGTGTGACATGGTTTGCTTTCTATATGCAGTGGCCTATAGCTCTAGCTTTCTTAGCATGTGGACCATTGGTAAACATATTCTTTAGGCAAACAGGTGGTGTAATAGCTGCACTCAATCATGTTGAGGCTGCTACTGAGCTACATAAAGGTGAGCAACCTGCGTATAGAAAGTATTACTGGGTAGCTGGCATTGTTGTTGGTATAGTTCTTTGGTTTTTTAAATAAGGAGAGATTATGAGTGTGTATAATATACCTTTTGATACACATCAAGACTTGATAGAGTACTTGGATGAGAATGAACCTGATCAATATGCTGTATACAAACATGAAGATGAGGACGGGGGAATCGTATGGTTGTACAGCTCCCCCGTTCCTACTGAAGACTAATCCTCTTCTTCAACCTCATACAACATACCAATCTTAAATGATTCAATCATACCTAGCACTAAAGCTGGAGGTAGTACGTTGAGAGCGGCATCGACAGCAGATTCAAGCTGTGTTCCGAACTCGTCTACTGCCTCATCCCAGCTCTTATCACCCAGCTTGTCCATGAAGGTGTTATCTACACTCATTAATATACTCCTATGGTGGGGGCAAACCCTCCATTCATGACTGTTGGTGTATACTCTATGTCGCACTCCTCCTCCTCAACATACTCCAAGCATCCTTCGGGGTGATACCCAATAGATTTGATAAAGTAATCGAAGGCTTGAAGTAGATCATCTATAGTAGATTCACCGTCATCGATCTCAAACGTAACAGAAGCCACGTTGCCATACGGTTTCATATCTTCATCTTGTACATGCTGTATTGTAATCATAAGTCTATCTCTATATTCTCTTCGGCTTCAAACATATAATCTAGTAGGTCACGTTCCATTATAGATTGTAATCCTCTAGCCCCTGTTCCATTCTCAATAGCTTCCTCAGCTATCTTAGTTAGTGCTTCATCTGATAGGTTCAGAGACGTACCATCTAAAGCAAACAACTCCTGATAGTGTTTAACGATAGCGTTCTTAGGTTCAGTCAAGATCCTCTTCAACGCATTAACATCTAATGGATTGAGCTTAGCTAACACAGGTATCCTACCTAGTAGTTCAGGTATCATACCATATGATTTAAGATCTTCAAGAGATGTATCACACATAGGTGTTTGTTTGTCTTCATCAATGCTTGATAGATCAGCACCAAAGCCTATTGAGTTACCCTTCCCATTGATCCTTGCACTTGCTATCTTATCTATACCACTGAACGCACCCCCTACAATGAACAAGATGTTAGATGTATCAACCTTAACCTTCCTTTGTTGGTTGCCTGATCCAATCTTAACAGTAGCAATCGTACCCTCTATTAGTTTGAGCAGTGCATGTTGCACCCCTGCCCCTGATATGTCACGCTTACCACCTGAGTCGGCTCTGGCACACACCTTATCGATCTCATCGATGTAGATGATACCTCGCTCTGCCTTCTTAACATCATGATCACACTCATCAAGAAGTCTTTCAAGTATTGTTTCAACGTCATCACCAACATACCCCGCCTCCGTCAATGACGTAGCATCAGCAATAGCTAATGGTATATCAACAGCCTTGGCTATGGTCTGGGCAAACAACGTCTTACCTGTACCAGTAGAACCTATCAACATGATGTTAGACTTCCTAAGATAGATGTTCTCAGGATCTTTAGCTCTCTTCATGTGGTTGTATATAGCTACAGACAATACTTTCTTAGCATCATCTTGATCAATGATGTACTCATTGAGCTGCTCCATAATCTCATGAGGCTTAGGCAATGGCTTAGGTGGGGCCAATGCCTTGAGCTTAGGTTTAGGAGGCCGAGGCTCGTTCATGTAGTACTCATCCATGATTGCGTCCTCAATGAGGAGGTTCTCAAAGAAAGCGTCCATGCCTTCATCATCATCATTCCCCATGTACGTGAGCAGTTGCTTCATCTCTTCATCAGTCATAGGTTTCATTCTAACAAACCCCTTCTTGTCGTCATCACCCATACTATACTCCTATTGATACTATGATGTCAATGCCTGCTATACAAGTAGCCACTCCCAAGAACAAGAAGACTAGCGCGAAGCCAGCTCTCCATATTGTTTGACCTATGTTCATACTCCTCCTTACAAAGACTCTCTGATTATCTCTTGATCTATCATGGTAAAGACAGCATGTTCTGTTGTTAATGTCTTACCATCGAAGGCAACAACCTTCACTTCATTCTTTTCTAGCTGCTTCTTTAGTGCAGCAAGAGAGCCGAAGCTCCCCTGTACAATTACATTCTCATTCATAATACACCCGCTGCTATCTTACTGAGATAGTATACGATTAACCAACCTTGAGTTAGCATTGTCGCCCCTGTGACAAACACGATTATATATGATACTATCGCTTCTAAATCCATGATCACCTCGTTATAAGATATAAAATAAACATTGCTACGCTAAAGATAGTCAATGCTGATACTAACCATAGCGTAAAGAGGACTGTGGTTACTGCATCCAAGACCGCTCCCGTCTCTTGGATCACCCTCTTTGCATTAGTGTCTCTAACATCTCTTAGTGGATTGATTGTTGTGTCTCCTTTTTCAAGGTACGTATCTCACTAGCTACCTTCTCCAGTGTCTCAGCCATAGCTTCGATACCCTCGTCGTCTGTTAAGAACATAACGATTGACTCCTCTTCATTAGACATCTGCATTGCGAAGGCATGACTCATATCATCTATACCATCTACTGTTACGTCATCACCTAGTACTTCCTGCAAGTCATAGATTCTTACTTGGAACATAGTTGTTTCATTCATGATTGTTCTCCGGCATTGTTGATTGATTTTTAAATGATGCTAACATCTCAAGACAGTGGATAGCCTTGTGTATATCCTCTAACTCATTACCCTTGTTACGAGTAAGGTACTTGTTCACCTTGGTGTACACTGATGCCTTAACACCAGCGTATCCCCAGTTTCGGTACGTTATCTCTAATGGTTGGATGCCTAGGTTATTGTAGTGAGTACCTCCTACCTGCTTTCCGAATGCACGAGCCTCTTCCCCAGCTTGTGTACCACCCATTGTTGTTGTTGATCTATTAGCATCTGTTATCCAGTTTGACATTAGTATTCTCCTAAGTCCATCATCTCACACACAGGTGTCTTACCATTGATAACTATACCGCAAGCAATGATAGGCTTCTGTGTAAAATGCTTGCCATAAGCAAACGCCATGCTATCTATATCAATACCACACCCTACAGCTAGACCCCAAACTAACCGGTGATCAGACGCAGTGGCTGACACACCAGCATTACCATGTGCATGTCCACTTACTGTACGGGTCATACGTTTGATAGCATCATTACGGAAACCGTTAGCACCACATGCGGTCCAGCCGTGATGATAGAGAACATTGTCAATTTCCATAGTGTCTACTATACGCCAGCCTTTAGGCATATCATACACCTCTTCAAGAGGACGCATCCATACCTCAGCATCCATACCTATCTTCTTGAGCTGACGTGCTGGTATCAGATCGTGATTACCTCCTGTCATATAGAGCTTAGGGAATGCGTCATACCAAGGCTGAAGTTTCTCTCTTGCATCCATCACCTCGCCATGTGCGCCTTGTAACATAGGTTCTGAATCATGGAAAGACAGGGCATGGTGATCAATCAAGTCACCGATATGCACTACCGTATCCACACCCCAAGCATCAAAGGTTTCTTTACAGAATTCTAAGTACCCTTCCAAGCAGTAAGGCACATGAGTATCCCCAATGATACCAACTCGGTGAGTCTTCTTACCGTCTAATTCATTTAGATTAACATGCCTTGCGTACATCCGAATACTCCTTTGCGTTGTTTGATTGAGAGTCAATGCGTACATTACCTACTGCATACGCACCAACATCGCCTGTTCGACACATAACTGACTGACCCTTACCTCGTCCATCCCAGTGTGATTCCCATACAGCCCACCACTCATCGAAAGACATAACGAATTCAACACCACGCCTACGAGCATTCTTCTTGTGGGCTACGAACTTACCCATAGGTGTAAGGTCATACTCCTGTTGCTGTGCTCTCTCATTATCTTTGTTGCGCTGATAAGCTGCATTACGTAGAGCCTTCTGTTTATCAGGGTTGTCTTTACGCCACTGCTTAGTGCGCTCATAAGCTGTCATCATTTCTTCTTAGCCTCTTGTGTTTTAATGTTATGGCATTCTTTACATAGGACTTGTAAGTTATCTTCTTCACAGAATAGTGTAGCTGCAAACCGAG